>Ga0078894_10001994_pt1 | contig 15350 bp, 14 predicted proteins | sample LauGreSu1BDMLBSD_2_FD_67506 | JGI IMG/M metagenome (GOLD analysis project Ga0078894, IMG submission 67506) | Freshwater lake microbial communities from Lake Michigan, USA - Su13.BD.MLB.SD (version 4) (version 4) | ecosystem: Environmental > Aquatic > Freshwater > Lake | place: Lake Michigan... | reverse complement strand
TATACAAAAAAATTAATCTCTAAGGATTTGAATAAATCCAGTTTTAGTTTTAGCAAACTCTTTGTCCAATTCAAAGATATAGTAGTATACTCCATCAGGAAGCGGCTCATTATTTATTTGATGTATGCCATTCCAATTATTTTTGTATGGGCTCTCACTTCTCCATACGATATTTCCCCAACGATTATAGATAGCTACTTTTAAATTTGGATATTTAGCAATATAAGATTCAGGAATTACAAAATTATCATTTTTCCCATCTCCATTTGGTGAAATTAAGTTAGGGAATTCGTTTAGTACTTTAACAATTGGAGCAATTGCAAAATCTGAAAAGGAAGTATAATTAGTTCTAGCTACTTCTTTAATTACTGGAAATGTTGCGTCTGAAGGATATCCTAAACAATTATTTTGATCAATTCCTAATAATTTGTAGGTGCTAGAAGGGGCATTGTGATCTTTTTTTACAATCGTATAAGCATCACCTAGTTCGGATCTTTTATCAATAATAGCGTTTGCTTTGAGCAAAAGCGCAAATTTTTTAATATCTTTTGCTGGATTTTCCAATGTCCAAAATCCATGATCAATTACAGAGTTTACCTCTACTTCGTTGCAATTATCATCTGTAAGACTCAAAGTTTTATCTATGCCTCCATCTTTTGTAAAAGCGCCCAAAACATATCCATTTCCCTCAGCGATGGATACCTCCGCTATTTGTGCACCACCTAATGTGTTGGTTAAATCTATACTCATAGGGAAAATGTATTTATTTCCACTAGATGTATTTCTCTCTAGTTTTCCTTCTACAATATAATCTTTTAATCCTAATGATGGATTCCCATTTATAGCATCAGAATTTGTATTGTTTAATTTTAATTTGGCAGCATAATTCATGCCATTCGTACTCGAAGCAATATCGGTTCTTACATACCCTGAGTTTGCAAATATAAATTTATTTTGAACCTCTACAGTATTATTCATATCTATATATTGATTTGAATTTTTGTTGGATATTAAATTCTCAAATTTATTTGTATTCTCAAAACCACCGATAATAGACTGATTTGTAATTGCATTGTTCAAAACCACATCTCCCTTCCAATCTGCTACCCCAGATTTTCCTCTTATAATACCACTTCCTTCTATCCATACTTCTCCCTTGTCAGTAGAGCCTATTTTTGCAGCGTCAATGTCTGTTGTCCCAATTTCTAGTGCACCCAATACTCTTGTAACAATTGCTTTTGAATTTTGGTCGATAGCCGCATTATTATTGTTTATGTCTCCATGAAAATAAATTGAGCCACCATTATGAACTGAAATACCAAGAGGAGTCTGAGCAAAAAACGCATGAGTTAAAAACATGGCGCTGAACGTCAACGTATTTTTAAAGTTTATCATAAAGTATAATATTTACGTTTTAACTAATATCAAATACTATACCAAAATGCTGCGGGATCCTATCTATGTACTTTTTTAAAATCTAAAATCTAATTTTAATACAAGATCTCGACCCAATTCACCTGCAAAAAATCCCTGTCTATTCAAGTAACTACGGTAGGAATGATTGAAAATATTTTCTAGAGTCAAGGATTTTTATGGAAATTTTTAAATAATTTAAATTCATTGCTAATACTCCCTCCAAACAAAATATATTCGCTTGGAGGTGCCAAAAATTCTTGATTTGAATTCCAACGGTTTTGTTTGAAAAAATATTTTTTTCTTGGATAATGATTTTTACGTTGTTTAATGGAACACGAGTGGCTTCATCAAGAATTTTTCCTGATAATGAAATTTTACATTCTTGAGCTTGTGTGGTTCCATAGAGCATCCATAATATGAAAAATCCTAATTTGTGCAAGTCCATAATAGAAGTTTGAAATCTTCTTCGATTCTATATTTTCTAAAATAGTTGTATACGTCCAAATCTTTAAATTCAATATCGCTGTCCAACCAAAAAACGGCACTATATTTCTTGGACAAATTCATATTATTTGCAAAAAACCATCGTTTTGTCCCCATCAAGACACTAGGCGCATTGCGCAGTATTTTTTTTGGAATTAAAAAAAATAAAAAAGGTGAAAAAATAAGTATAAAAAACGCACTTAAATGATTGAAAATATTCTGTTTCAGTTGATTAGACGCTAAAAAATAACTATGGCCTTCATCTTTTGAATAAATATTACTTTGTTCATTTTTATGATTTATAGCCAATAGTACCTCAAGCGATTCGATAAAAAACCAGAAATTTTTATTGGGATTTTTACTAATGATTTCAATAGCATCTGTATTTGAAGTAGATTCAAAATCAATAAAGTAGTTCTGGGTATGGTGTGCATTCCTGAATTCAAAATCAATGTCCAAATATCGTTGTGCAATCTCTTTGTATTGTACAATTTTATGAGTATTTGAAGGCATATAAGAAATAAACTGCGAACTAAAATCGATAACCCAAAATTTCTTTTTGGTGATTTTGGCATAAACAAAACGAACAAAAAGAGGCAATAAAATAGCGGTAAGTGCTCCAAAAAGTACAATGGCTCTTGAATATCTATAATTTTCGGGCAATAACGAAAAGATGAAAAGAATGCTCAATGCACCTAATAATGAACCTTTGAAATAATGAGAGATTTTTGAATAATTGCTATACACTTGATTGAGAAATAGACAGAAAATCCATATCAAAATATACGCGGGTAGAATCGCAAAATAGAAAAAACTGGGATAATAATTGGGCTCGCCTTTGAGATTGGTACTCCAAAAGATCGTAAAACCATACAAGGCTATATAAATAGAAGAAGCATCCAGTATTGGAAGAAAAATATCCTTTATTTTTTGCTTGAAATAAGAACCCAATTTTAAAAATTGACAAGCAGCAAGCACCGATAATTTCAATAAGTTATTGCCAGATTTATTTATGTTTTTATTCCAAAAAATAAACATGGCATCATAAAAATTATGATGATAATTCCATTGACTTTTTTTGGAACTTTCACCTTTGAAATGAATGATTTCTTCGTCGCCAATAAAAAAATTTTGATAGCCATTTTGACTCAATTCTTTAGATATATCGATGTCTTCCCCATACATAAAGTATTTTTCATCAAATCCGCCAATAGCTTCATAAACCTTTTTTTTGATAAAAAAACAAGCACCTGAAATTACTTCAATAGGCTGATTTTCATTGTGATTGGCATTAGATAGATAATATTTATTAATCGAAGATTGGCTCGGGAATAGTTTGTGAAGTCCAAGAAGTTTGTATATGCTTGAAACCAAATCGGGGAATCCTCGTTTGCTTTCGGGAAGGTAATTCCCTTTACCATCCAGCATTCTTACGCCTATTGCACCCACATTTTCTATTTGATTCAATAATTTTAATCCTTTTGTAATCAAATTTTCGGAAATAATGGTATCAGGATTTAGAATCAAAATAGAATCTGAAGAAGCCTGTGCTACGCCTATATTATTAGCCGCGCCAAAGCCTATATTTTTTTGGTTTTGGATAAATTTTACGTGAGGAAAATGAGTAGAAATAGTGTCTAGTCTATCCGTGGAAACATTATCTACTACAATGATTTCAATAGGAAATTGAATGGCTATTTTCTCAAGGGATTTAAGCGTCAAATACAAAAAGTATTTTGCATTAAAACTAACAATTACAACTGATAAAATGGGTTTTTTATCTTCCATTTTTTTATTTACTTATCAATAAATCATATGGCTGACGAGCTTGTAGACTTCGTCCAAGCGTCAATTGGTCGGTATAATCTAGTTCGCCCCCAAAAGCGATGCCTCTTGAAATAGTCGTGATAGAAACGTTATAATTTTTGAATCGATTGGATAGATAAAAAATGGTGGTGTCGCCTTCAATTGTAGGGTTCAACGCCATAATGAGTTCCACATTTTCAAGTTGTTTTATCCTTTCTTCAAGCATATCTATATTGAGGTCATCGGGGCCTATGCCATCAATGGGAGAAATAATACCGTCCAAAACATGATACACCCCTTGAAATTGATTGGTATTTTCTATCGCTAATAAATCTTTGAGATTTTCTACCACACATATTTTGGTGGTGTCGCGGCCTTTATTGGCACAGATGATACAAGTTTCGCTGTCATTAGGTACATGGCATACATTGCATTTCAATACATTATTCTTTATGGCTTCAATGCTTTGGGCTAATTTCTCAATACTTTCGCCAGAACTTTCCATCAAGTGCAGTACATATCTAAAGGCTGTTTTCTTTCCTACCCCAGGGAGTTTTGAGAATTCATTTACTGCCGATTCTATATGTTTTGAAAGATACATGGATAAATTTGAATAGGGTTCAAAATTACAAAATCTTAATCGAAAACTTTTTAAAATTTTCATTGTGGAAAACAAAATAAGGTTTTTTAGTTTAATTTTTCGATTTTTGCCTTATGATATCAGAAGAAAGTTTAATAGAACAAGAATACTCAAAGGACGACATCAAAACCCTTGAACCTCTTGAACATATCAGGCACCGACCAGGTATGTATATTGGGAAAACAGGGGATGGTTCTTCGCCCGATGATGGAATTTATATTCTAGTAAAAGAGATTCTCGACAATGCCATAGATGAATATATTATGGGCTATGGCAAAAAAGTAGTGGTGAATGTATCTACCGAAGATGTAATGGTTCAGGATTTTGGAAGAGGAATTCCTTTGGAAAAATTGGTAGATGTAGTTTCTATCATGAATACTTCGGGAAAATTTGATAGCAAAGCATTTAAGAAATCCGTGGGAATGAATGGTGTGGGTAGCAAAGCCGTAAATGCGCTATCCGAAACCTTTAGAGTAAAAGCCGTGCGTGATGGTAGAATGCGTTCGGCGGAGTTCAAGCAAGGAAAATTGGCAAATCAGACTGAAATTGAAGCCTCAAAAGGACAAAATGGCACTACGGTTTGGTTCAAGCCCGATAATACCATTTTTACAAATTATCGTTTTATCGCAGATTATTTGAATGAATTATTGTGGAATTATGCATATTTGAATTCGGGACTAAAGATTATTTTCAACAATCAAGAGTACTTTTCAGCCAATGGTCTCAAAGATTTGATTGATAAAAAATCGGGCGAAGAAGAGCGTCATTATCCAACCATTCATTTGAAAGAAGGCGATATTGAAATAGCATTTAGCCATACTAATAAATATGGTGAAGAATACTATACTTTTGTCAATGGACAAAACACAACGCAGGGCGGTACACACCTCAACGCTTTTAAAGAGGCGATTGTAAGGACGATTCGAGATTTTTATAAAAAAGATTTTGATGCGGCAGATATTCGTATGAGTATTGTGGGGAGTATATGTGTGAGAATTCAAGAGCCCCTTTTTGAATCGCAAACCAAAACAAAGCTTGGTACCGAAAAATTACACAACGAAAGCACCACAATGAAGACATTTGTGGGCGAATTTGTGCGGACGCATTTAGATAATTATTTGCATAAAAACCCTGCAGTAGCAGAAGTATTGCTCAAAAAAATACAAGCCAGCGAACGTGAGCGAAAAGATATGGAAGGTGTGCGAAAAATAGCCAAAGAACGCGCCAAAAAAGCCAATATTCATAATAAGAAACTTCGTGACTGTCGATATCATCTTACCGATGCCAAATATGCTGATAAAGCATTGTCTTCAATCTTTATTACGGAGGGAGATAGTGCCAGTGGTTCTATAACCAAAGCCCGAAATGCCGAGCTTCAAGCCGTATTTTCGCTTAAAGGAAAACCCCTCAATTGCTTCAAAAACAATAAGAAAAAAGTGGTGTATGAAAATGAAGAGTTCAATCTACTCCAGCACGCATTGGATATAGAAGAAGGGTTGGAAAATTTGAGATACAATCATATTATCATTGCTACCGATGCCGATAATGATGGAATGCACATCCGTCTTTTGCTGCTGACTTTCTTTTTGCAGTTTTTTCCAGATTTGGTGCGTCAAGGACATATCAAAATATTAGAAACGCCTCTTTTTAGAGTGCGAAATAAGAAAGAAACGATCTATTGCTATACCGACCAAGAACGTATCAACGCCATTAAAAAATTAGGAACTAATCCTGAAATCACTCGATTTAAAGGATTGGGAGAAATATCGCCCGATGAGTTCAAATGGTTTATAGGTAAAGATATTCGTCTTATGCCCGTTCACCTCAATGATGGTATTAAAATTCAGGAATTGCTCAATTATTATATGGGGGATAATAACGAAGACCGCAAGAATTTTATTATCGATAATCTTATCGTTGAAACCAACGAGGAAGATTTGTTGGTAGCGTAATTATTTCTTACTCAAAAGGCTCCATCTCCTTGTGAGAACCATCACAGAAAGGTTGTTTTTGTGATTTTCCGCATCTGCAAAAAGATACTACTTCCATTTTTTCGATGGTTTGTTCGCCGTGTTCTATTTCTATTTTTTCAGAATATACACGTAGTGGACCATTTTTTCGAACTTCTACTCTTGTTGGTTGTTCCATTTTTTAATTTTATTAGTTAGGATAATATTTTAAGTTTTGCAAATTTGAGCATAATGCGTCTCTCTTGACCTCCAAAAATTATAGTGGCAACTTTTTTATCCGCTTCGCCTTCTATTTTCTCTATTTTTCCTTTGCCAAAAGATGCGTGAAGTACTTCTTGTCCTTGTGCCAATTTATCGGGGCTATCGGGAACGAAGTCTTCCATCAATTTATTTTGGGAAATATTATTGGATTTGATAGTTGCTATCAATTTGTTGTCCCATTGATAGGATTTGGTAGGTTTTACTTCTTGTGTAGCTTCAGATTCTGTCGCAAATTGTATATCTAAAATCTCTTTGGGTACTTCGGACAAAAAACGGGAAGGCATGGCCATATCTATTTTGCCATATTTGTAGCGGCTGGTAGCAAAAGACATGGTCAATAATTTTTCGGCACGGGTAACAGCTACATAAAAAAGCCTTCGCTCCTCTTCCAAATCTTCCATTGAGTAGCTCGAACGTTCGCTAGGGAAAAGTTTTTCTTCAAGCCCTACCAAAAATACGGCTTCAAATTCCAACCCTTTAGAAGCGTGAATCGTCATTAGTTTTACGGTATTGTTGTCAGTTTTGTTCTTGTCTTGGTCTGTGAGCAAGGTTACGGATTGAAGAAAACTTCCCAACGATTTATCCCCTTCCATGATTTGATTTTCAACCACTTCGTCATTATCTACAAACTCTTTGATACTATTGAGCAATTCTTGTAAATTTTCAAATTTGCTCACGCCTTCAACGCTCTTATCGGCATAGAGCTCACCTATCATACCGGCTGTTTTGGCTACGTGTTTTGCCAATTCATACGCATTCATAGTTTCTTGCTGTAGATGAAAAGATTTGATCATCAACCCAAATTCTGAGATAGCTTTAATAGCTCGAGCTTGAAAATGGGATTGATATTGGTCAATATTTTCAATGATTTCCCATAAGGATTTATTTTCTTGACGTGCAAAAAGCATCATTTTGTTCAATGAAGTATCGCCAATACCTCTCACGGGATAATTGATAATTCGTTTGAGCGATTCTTCTTCATTGGGATTGATTGTAGTCTTTAAATAAGCAAGCAAATCTTTAATTTCTTTTCGAGAGTAAAAAGAAAGACCACCATAGATTATATAAGGAATATTTCTTCTTCGAAGCGCTTCCTCAAAGGCTCTTGATTGATTATTGGTTCGATACAAGATAGCAATATCTTCATATTTTATCTGCTTTGTATTGCTGAGCATAAATATTTCATCTGCAATTTGTTTGCCTTCGTCATTGTCCGAAAAAGCACGCAGTACTTTGATTTTATCGCCGTCGCCATTTTCGGTCCAAATTGTTTTTTCTATTTGATTTTTATTGTGTTTGATGAGTTTATTGGCCGCTTCTACAATGGTTTTGGTGCTGCGATAATTTTGTTCTAGTTTGAAAACCTTCAATGCAGGATAGTCATTTTTAAAATTCAAAATATTGTCGATACTCGCACCGCGGAATGCATAAATACTTTGGCTATCATCGCCCACTACACAGATATTTTGGAATACATCGGCTATTTTTTTTACAATTTGATATTGTGCCTTATTTGTGTCTTGAAACTCATCGATGAGGATATATTGAAATTTGTGCTGAAACTCATATAATTGTTCGGGATAGCGGACTATGAGTTCATACATTTTGATAAGCAAATCATCAAAATCCATGGCATTGTTTTTGAAACAACGACGCGTATATTCTTTGAAAACTTCTCCAAATCGAGGCCTGTTGGCTTCTTCATCTTCAAACATTAATTCAGGCGTTTTGGCGTAGATATTATAATTTATCAAATTATTTTTCAAGCTAGAAATGCGATTATACATCACGTTTGGCTTGTAAATATCATCATTTAGCTGAAATTCTTTGATAATTCCTTTCAAAAGACTTTTGGCATCATCACTGTCGTATATAGTGAAATTATTGGTGTAGCCCAAAAACTCAGCCTTGGTTCGCAATACCCTAGCAAAAACGCTATGAAACGTACCCATGAATAAACTACGTGCTTGTGTACCCACAATTTTTTCGATACGTTCGCGCATTTCACGACTACTTTTATTGGTAAAAGTTAGCGCCAAAATATTGAACGGCTGTACACCTTGCTCCATCATAAAAGCAATTCGATAGGTTAGAACTCTGGTTTTGCCTGAACCTGGACCTGCATTTATCATTACAGGGCCATCTATTTCGGTTACCGCATCGTATTGTATTTTATTGAGTTCGTCCAAAAAGTGCATATATCCCTGTCCTTATTTTTTGAAATAATTTTCAATTTGAGAAAAATCTATAGTAGCTTGAAATCGTTCTTTTAGATTTTTTATAGTTACTTGGTTTTGAGCTAATTCTTGGTCGCCAATAATTATGGCAAAATCAATTTTTGACTTATCGGCATAGCTCAATTGCTTGTCCATTTTGGTACGATAAGGATATACGCTAGCCTGGAGCCCCTTTCCTCTAAGCGTTTTTGCCATTTCCATATTTTTTTCCATTGCCGCTTCATCCAAATTTAAGATTAATACGCGTTCTTGCGATGACGTTTCGGGGAATTTTCTTAATTTCAGCATAATATCGTAAATTCTGTCAAGTCCAAATGAAAATCCAACGCCACTCATGTTTTTGAGTCCGAAAATTTCGGTGAGATTGTCGTATCGTCCGCCGCCAGATATAGATCCATAGTCCATTTCAGAGGAAACTACTTCAAATACTATGCCTGTGTAATAGTCCAGTCCACGTACCAGTTTGTTTGAAACTTTTACATTTTTGCTCTGCGCATATTTTTTGATAAATGCTATTTCTTCCAATCCTTTTTTTAATTCGTCGTTTGTTGCTTCAATATGATCCAGCGCATGATCATTGTCCAAAAAGTCTAGAAAATCTTTGATGTTGTTCGGTTGAAAATCAGCAATTTTTAGAAATTCTTCTTCTAGTTTTTCTCTTCCAATTTTGTCCCATTTGTCTATCAACGTTGCTATTTTCTGACGATGTGCATCCATTCCAAAAAGTTGGCAAATACCTTGAAACAAACTTTTTGAATTGATTAGAATATCTACTTTCAAATTGAGCTTTTCATATACTTGATCCGCTATTTGAATAATTTCAACTTCGGAAATCAAGCTGGGATTGCCCAAAACATCTATATCGCATTGAAAAAATTCTTGGTATCGACCTGCTTGAGGTCTATCCGCACGCCAAACGGGCCCAATGACATAGCGTTTGAATGGAAAATTCAAATCATTTTGGTGCTGACTTACAAATCGTGCCAAAGGAACGGTATGGTCATATCGAAGTCCTTTCTCGGAGATTTGAGCCGTGATTTTGCTGGTATCTTCACCCGCTGCAATTTGAGCTACCAAGCCTTCCTTGTCTAAGTAATTCCCCGAATTTAAAATCTTGAAAAACAATTTATCGCCTTCTTCACCATATTTTCCGTTGAGGGTTTCATATTTCTCAAAAGAAGGAATATAAATGGAGTCGTATCCATAGGATTCGAATGTATGTTTTAGAATATCAATAATATATTCACGATTCTTATTTTCAAACGGTAAAAAGTCTCTCAATCCCTTTGGATTGGCAGGTTTAATCTTTTGCATGGATAAAATTGGATTCTCCGCAAAGTTAGACAAAAAAATATAATTGATTTTTATTATTATCCATATAAAACAAAAAGAGAATATCCCACATTTGAGAAAATTATATTTTTTTTATTTCAATGGTTTAATTTTGTCAAAAAATAAATTCATTTGCAGCGCTATTATTGTGAACATTGGCAAAAACAAGGCATCTTTTCTCTTGAAGAAGAAGAAAGTCGGCATGTCGTTCAGGTATTGAGGCATAAAGCAGGCGATTTATTGCATCTTATCGATGGAAAAGGGTCTCTTATTTTAGCTAAAATAGTAGAAGCCAATAAGAAAAATTGCTCCCTTATATTTGAGGATTTAATTGAGTGTCACGAGAATTTGAACAAAACACATATTCTTATTTCTCCAACAAAAAGTTCTGATAGGTTTGAATATTTTTTGGAGAAAGCATGCGAAATAGGGGTTGGTAGTATTACGCCTTTGATTTGTAAGCGAACCGAACGCAGTAAACTCAATTTCGAACGCATGCATAAAATCTTGATTTCGGCAAGTAAGCAGAGCAAAAAATTACATTTTCCTATACTCAATCCTTCGATGCCTTTTAAAGAAGCCATAAGTGCATTTGAATCGGTTTCGCAAAAATATATAACATCCATTGGGACAAAACAATGTTTTTCAAATGTTGATTTTGATAAAGAAATCCTTGTGATGGTGGGCCCTGAAGGCGATTTTATGGAAGAAGAAATTCAAATGGCTAAAAGCAAATCTTGGAATGAAATTTCATTAGGGAATAGTATTTTGCGAGTAGAAACAGCAGGGATAGTGGTGGCTAGTCAATTACAATTCTTAAATAATAAATAGTAAAAGATGCATATGAAATGTATTATACAAGAATATTGTCTTTCGCTTCCTCATGCTACCGAAGATTTTCCTTTTGATGATAAAGTCTGGACCGGAAAAGTGTATAACAAAATTTTTATCCTCATGGACATTTTTGCTGATGAAACAGCTATGAACTTGAAATGTGACCCCGATTATGCCGAAGAATTGCGTGCACAATATGATTGTATAAAACCGGGATGGCACATGAACAAAAAACATTGGAATACCATTGCTTATAATCCTTCTGAAATCGATTTAAAATTTTTGAAAGAATTGATTCAACATTCGTATGATTTGGTTTTAAATTCAGTCCCTAAAAAAATAAGAGAAGCACATGATTAAAGAATATTTAAAAAAAATCTATTTATTGCCTTGGAGCTTATGGTGTTTGGTATCCTTTGGGATTATATGTTTTTTTATTTATATAGCTATCATCATACTTACAGCTATTCCTAACCGAAAAACCTATTTGTGGGCGCATCGAATTCCTGCTTATGGCGGACTTCTCACCGCTTTTTTGTGGGGTGTAAGGGTAGATATAGACAAAAAATGGCTTTGGGACACTTCCAAGCAGTATATTTTTGTTGGAAATCACCGAAGTATGCTCGATGCTATCATTAGCGGTGGTTTTATACCTAATGATAAAAAATTTATAGGTAAAGCAGAGATTCTCAAATGGCCTTTTCTTGGTTATTTATTAGAAAAATTGTACATTCCTGTAAAGCGTGATGATAAGGACAGCCGGCGCTGGAGCATGGATCAGCTTTTTATTAAGATGAAGGAAGGATTGAGTATCATTATTTTCTCCGAAGGAACATGCAATACCACTTCAGCTCCTTTAATCCCTTTTAAAGAAGGGGCTTATAGACTCAGCTGTGCTACAAAAACTCCGATAATTCCCTTCGTGATTGTAGGTGCAGATGATTTGTGGAGCCGCAATGTTTGGCTTATTTCGCCTGGAAAAGTAAAATTGATATTTTTACCCGAAGTTGCTCCTGAAGAAAACTCAGAGAAAGGAATCGAATTGCAAAAAAATAAGGTGTATTCTGCTATTGAAACCGAATATTTGAAGCATATAAATTAATTAATGCACACTTCTCAGCCAGCTGTATCGCAATACAAAATATAGCAGCATAAAAATTCCAGCAATAATTGCCCAAGGCAAAAATTCTTCGGTTTTGCGATGCAATGAATTTACTTCAATTTCAACGGTTTCTAACTGATTGATTTCTTCATAAATTTCGGAAAGTCGTTCATTGTTTCCTGCACGGAAATACAAACCGCCCGTTGTTGATGCTATTTTGCGCATCAAGGGCTCATCTATTCCAAGAATATTGCCTCGTGGCGTCCCAACTCCTATACAATAAACCTTGGTTTTGAGCGCTTTGGCTATTTCTATCGAGGTCATAGGGTCAATGGTTCCTGCGGTATTTACTCCATCGGTAAGCAAGATGATCACTTTGCTTTTTGCTTGGCTGTTTTTGAGTGCACGTACCGAAGTCGCTAGCCCCATTCCAATAGCCGTGCCATCTTCTAAGAGGCCTTCTCGCACTTCTTTGAGTTGTTTTTGGAGAATATTATGGTCTATCGTTGGGGGACATTGTGTAAAACTCTCTCCAGCAAAAATTACCAATCCTATTCGGTCATTTGGACGCTTGGCAATAAACTCCGAAGCTACTTTTTTGGCGGCATTGAGCCTATTTGGTTTGAAATCCTGTTCTAGCATACTTGTACTCACATCCAGTGCCATTACAATATCAATTCCGTTTGTATACGAGTTTTCTTTGCTCATATCGGATTGAGGGCGGGCAATGGCTAGAATAAGAAAAATACTTGAGAGAATAGGCAAGATTGGTAGAAATGTTCTCAAGCGTGTTTTTAAGGTCTTTTGTGCTACTTGTGTGGTAGAAAAAAGCATAAATGTTTGATGTTTTTTACTAAAAAAATACTCATAAAGCCCCATTATGACAGGAACAATCAAAAGAGCAAAAGCCCACGGTTGTGCAAAAGAAATTTGAAACAATATCATATCTTTTTTATTTATTTTGTTCTAAAAAAATAGCGTCTTCGGTACGTTCTTTTATTTCTTCAAAAAATTCCATATATTTAGGAATGGTATGCCACTCGTTGTATTTATTTTTAAGCATAAAGTTTCCTTTTTTGTCTTCTTTGATTTCCATAATTTCGCTAAACATCCATTTCATTCGCTTTTGATTTGTTTTGATAAAGAGCGCATCGTGGTCAAAAATCAATAAATAGGCCGATTGTTTGCTTCGAATGATGAATAAAATAAAGAGCGAAATAGCGGCACCCAATATGATGAAAATGCTGAAAAATAAGATGGGCTTATCTGCAATAAAGGATAAAAGTATGCCTACAGGCACAAAATAGGCAAGCATTATCGCTATAGAAAGTGTTAATAACGCAATGCTAATGCCCGTAACTAAGATTTTGAATGAAGCTTGATTTATCGCTTGAGGACGAAGTCTATATTCATTTTGAGCATAGAATTTTTTTACGAGCGATGCATCGGCACGCTTGTTGCTATCGTATACGCTTTGTGTTTTTTGAACAAATTCGTAGGCAAATTTTAAATATTGCTCATTGGTTTCGGGAAGTGGATTCTCTTTGGCAAATTTGGCTAAATCGGCTAGTGACAGCATTTCTTTGATAGAATTAAAAATTTCTTCGGGCAATTCCAATTTTTCAATACCCTTGAGAATTTGTGGCGTTGTCTGCTCCAAAGCCTTGAGTCCAAATCGTTGTTCCAAATACGTTCGAATAATGTCAGAAATACTATCGTAATATGTTTTTACATTACCTTTTTGCCATAATTGTAGCGCTTCGGTGTCTTTGAGGGCAGTAAGTGCCACTACATGAGGCGGTTCATTGCCTTTTTCTCTATCAAAAAGCGCTTCTTTGCGGATAAATCGCACATAAAGCCAATACAACAAAATCACGAATCCCAAAAGGATAAAACTGACGAATAGATAACTGAAAATTTCTTCTTTTGAAAGCGGAATTTGTACAATGGTTTTGATAGGTGTTATATCTTTTGTGCTATCTATATTGGGGCTGGTTACTTGTATAGCAATAGGTTGCGTAGCAAAAGAATCCCCTATGCCTTGCGAAAATTTTAGGGAAGGAAATATCTGCGCACTGTCTTCAAAGCAAGTAACGATATATTTTAATTGAATTATGGATTGTGAACCCGAATATAGCGTGTCTGTTTTCTGTTTTTCTACTACACGAAAATTCCCCAAATGTTCGTCGTCAATTTTTGGAAAAATCAACGTGCTATTGGGAGGCGTTTTTACTTTGACTTCTAATTCCATGTGGTCGCCTATCATGATTTGGTTAGGTGAAAGGGTGGCTGTAGCTTCTTGGCTATAGCTTATGTGAAGTCCTGTAGAAAGAAAAAATAGACAAAACAACTTATTTGTAATACGCATATAAAAAGTTTTTAATATTTTTGAATGCAAAAGTACAAGCATTGAAACGATACTCCAAGTTTTTTTGTTTTAAAAATATCTAAATAGTCTTATCAAATCCTAAAATCAAATTCATGAAGGCTTCTATTATCCGTAAGGAAACATTTAATTCGGCACACAGGCTCTATTTGGACGCATGGGATGATGAAAAAAATCTTGAAGTTTTTGGAAAATGTTCGTATCCACATTTTCATGGCCATAATTATGATCTTCATTTGAAAGTAACAGGCGATATAGATCCAATAACAGGATTTGTATATGATGTGGCTGCATTAAAAAAAATCATAAAAGAAGAAGTAACAGATCCTTTTGATCATCGAAACCTCAATTTAGATACAGAAGAATTCAGAAAACTTATTCCTACCGTAGAGAATATAGCCAAGGTGATTTATACCAAAATCCGAAAGCGCATTCAACCAGAATATGAAATCAACGTAAGACTCTACGAAACCCCAAGAAATTACTGCGATTTTCCTGCATAATCCATTTTTTCGTTAGCGTATATTATTTGGTTCCTTTTAGATTTAGATATGAATTATCATAAAATATTAATTTTTTTTAACAACTTATTATAAATTTTTTATAATTTTGTTTTTAAATAAATCAATATTGAAACTAAGGCGGAATCCGCAAAGCCTTAATAATTTAGGAAATATTTAAAAACAATTAAATTTTAAAAACATGAAAAAAACAATCTTAGGTTCGTTTGTTTTACTTACAATTCTATTAATTAATAGTTCTTGTAGTAGTTCTTCAACTTCAACGGGAAGTATTACTGCTAAATTCTCTTATGAATTAGATGGGGTACCGTATTCAAATACTATCCAGTTACCTACCTCAAATCCAACGGTAATTCAAGGTG
>Ga0078894_10001993_pt1 | contig 15352 bp, 25 predicted proteins | sample LauGreSu1BDMLBSD_2_FD_67506 | JGI IMG/M metagenome (GOLD analysis project Ga0078894, IMG submission 67506) | Freshwater lake microbial communities from Lake Michigan, USA - Su13.BD.MLB.SD (version 4) (version 4) | ecosystem: Environmental > Aquatic > Freshwater > Lake | place: Lake Michigan... | reverse complement strand
CGGCGGCTACATGATTAGTCCATGTGAGTTTGAAATGTCTTGGGCATGGACACCCTTGACAAGTTTTCCACCGTTCGTCTTATGAACCCAAGCACGGTGGAGGCTTGCGGTTCAAGTCCCGATGATTGGAGACACGGGGCTATCGGGGTCATCCCGTGTCTCTTCGCTACTTAAGCAGCGAGGGCAAGTCTGCGGTTGGCAGTTCTTGTTTGATTGCATTTTTACGAAGCCTAGCAATCTTCTTCGTCATGCTCCGTTCTTTTGACCATCCAATCGAATCCAATTCATCCCCTTGAAAGGTTAGGAGGGATTTTCGCCCTCTTTTCGGCTTTGTCGGTCAATTCACAGTAGACCGTTTTACGCCGATGCGAGTCTTGTCAACACCGCGTGTTCATACCACGCCGCTAACCAAAAAGAGAATCACTTGACAACAGCAGTTGTCACGATATCCCAAGCCGCCTTGATTGCATCGGCGCAGAGGACTGCACCCTTCCAAGCGAACGGAAGAAGAGCGAGAGTGACGAGCAGACTGCGGGTGATCCCGACCTTCGATAGAAGGCACGAAACCTTGTCACAGCCACTCATGATTGGGCAAACACCTGTCTTAACCTTATCCATTTGTATTCTCCTTTCTGGAATGGTTAACTTTCTTGGTCATCCTGACCTTCTTGGGAGTCTTCTTGGTGAAGATTGCATCCCAATTCTTTGACCACGCCTTGCGGTCAACGGGGCGATATGAATCGCCTTTTCCTGCTTCGCCATTCAGCATCAGAGTTCGACCTTCTCACGAATGACCGAAACCTTGATGCCGATGACGGATAGTTCTTCGCCTGTCATTGGATCCTTCTCCGTGCCAAGACCCTTGACTTCGGAGATGTAGCGTTTGTCGGCCACCACGCCCAATGCATCGGCAATTGAGTCACCTACGCAAATGAACGGACCGCCTTCAGGATCCATGTAGAGGACGCGCTTTGAGTCGCCACCTGTACGGCAGTAGCGCATTTGTCCTACCAACTTGTATTCGTTGTCCGAGACCTTGAAGACCTTGCGATCATCGCCGTAGCGAGAAGCAAACCGCGAGATGGGAAGTAGAGGTGATGTGATATCTTCGCTCATTTGGAATGAGTATACGAGGCAATGTTGCTTGTGTCAAGAGAGCCGGAGCAAATACTTGGTCTGATTGAGGACAGAAAGCATCTCATCCCGAATGTTTAAAAGATCGGAATCGCCTTCCTTGCAGATCAAGGGCAACTCATTTGTAAGATACGCAATGTAGGAATCAATGAGAGCCATGACATTTGAGTCCTTGTAATTCGATGCGGTAAATTGAAAATTCGTCTTGGCTAGGGTGTTGCCGTACTTGCCAGAGTGAACTTCAACGAATTGATCAATGAGACCATCAAGTCCTTCGTATGCCTTGCCAAGAGCCTGATGCTCGGCATAGGACTTCGTTTGCCAATGGAGGATACGCAGTTGTGCCTGAATGGTGAGGAATGTGCTGATGTGCATGGTTATCTCCCTAGGCTTCTATTTAGGTTCAATGAATTCCTCGTACTCGTAATTTAAGAATTCTCCGCGAGGTAAGTCTTGCCCTCGCTGACATCCTTGCGGGCATTTTCAAGAATCTTGCGCTCTGCATCGGCATAGCCTGTCAGGTATTCCTGATCATAGGCAGTCTTTGAGAATCCAAACTTTGACTCTGCCTTGTTGGGCATACCACCCATGCGGTCGTTGAATCCATCCTTGTAACCCTGTCCTGGCGTGTACATGGCTGCTCCTTTAGTAGATGACTGCACCGCAATCAAGCATCGCGCAGTCAGAATCAAACATTCGTCTTGCAAGTGTCTGCATGTTGTATGCAGGCTTCCAACCAAGAACTGTTCGCGCCTTGGTCGAATCACCAAGTAGATATGGAACCTCGTTTGGACGCATCAGTCGTGGATCGGTCTTGACATACTTGTGCCAATCGCCAAGTCCTGCATAGGTGAATACCTCCGTGAGGAACTGGTCAACGCTATAGGTTTCGCCTGTTGCAATCACATAATCGTCAGGCTTGTCCTGTTGCAGCATGAGCCACATTGCATTGACATAATCCTTGGCATGACCCCAATCGCGCTTTGCGTCAAGGTTGCCCAAGTAGAGATCCTTCTGCAACCTCTTCTTGATCTTCGCCGCTGCCATCGTGATCTTACGAGTGACGAATGTCTCTCCACGGCGTGGACTTTCATGGTTGAAGAGAATGCCTGAAGACAGGTGCAGTCCGTAAGCCTTGCGGTATACTCCAACCATTTGGTGAGCATACAACTTGGCTACTGCATACGGGGAAACAGGCATCATTCTGCTGTTCTCGTTGTAGCCCTTCTCGGTGTAGTCGGTGCTGTCACCGAACATCTCCGATGAGGATGCCTGATACATTCTCGTTGTCGGAGACACATTCTTGATTGCGTTCAGAATGTTGAGAGTTCCACGGCAGATGCCGTCAGAAGTGTAGTCAGGAATCTCAAATGAAACCGCGACATGGCTCTGTGCAGCAAGGTTGTAGACCTCATCAATCTTCTCTTCCTTCAGGATGTGATTGATGAAGTACGCATCGTGGAGATCGTAATACTTGACGGAGAAGTTTGGATTCCCCATCAAATGGTCGATGCGTCCCGTGCTGATTGTCGATGTCCTGCGCTTGAGACCAATGACTCGGTATCCCTTCTCAAGCAGAAGTTCTGCCAAGTAGGAACCGTCTTGTCCGTTGACCCCCGTGATCAATGCCGTCTTCATGATGAAATCGCCTTTCAATAACCAAGTTTCTTCAGTCGCTGAATCGTGTCCTCTGCACTCTTATGTAGGATGCCGATCCCGCCCTTTGCCTCCCACTCCTTGATGTTTGAATTGTAGTCATCAATGAGGATATTGGGAATGCCGTTTTTCTTGGCAAAGTCCTGCTTTTCCTTGCGAAGGACAAGATTGATTTCCTTTGGAAATGGACTCATGTTTGCCTTGATCCAATGCATCTTGTCTTGCTTGGATGTGGGTTGCCATGACTTCGTGTGCGCTGAAAGTATGTGCGCCCCGTGCTTGGAGACATAAGCCCACAGTCGCTTCCCGTCCGACATCCATGGAAGATTGGCAAAGAGACTCGGATGCTCCGCATCGAATTTCTTCTTGTTCTTTTCGAGCCATGTCTCAAATTCCTTCGGAGGAAGGCGAGGAATTCCTGCAAGTTTCGTCATGCCGCCGATGATGTCAACGAGGACACCATCCATGTCGCAGAAAATGATGCCTTGCGGTCTTTCGGTAATGTGAGTGTCGAACTTTCTCATTGCTCTTTATGTAGTCGGTGGTTCATTGCCGGTATTCCCCTTGGGATCGACATCGCTGTGGAATACCACCCCTTCGACCTCCGTGAATGTCACGGCGTAGTCTATCGCCCTTTTCCAAAGTTCAGGATCGACTTCCTTCACATATTCGCTGAACTTGAATCCAAATTCGATGAGTGCTGTGCGAAAGAGGATATCTTCTTCGGTGTCTTCCGTCAGGGGGAACTCCCCTGCATCATGAAGATCGTCCTCGTCCCAATCCTCATCCTCATCTTCTTCGGAATCCATCTCGTCTTCGATGTCTTCTTCATCGTCATCGGGGTTCCACTCTGTGTTGTACTCTGACATAAAATTCTCCCGCTAGGATTCGAACCTAGACCAAGAGGATCAAAACCTCTTGTGCTACCGTTACACTACAGGAGAGAATCACTTCTGTCCTGCGGTTTGTTGCGAGTTGTGTCGTTCTTGTTTCAGAGCGAACATCCTTTCAGGCAAGAGTATTTATGAATGCTCTCGGCGGGACTTGAACCCACAACCAATTGATTAAAAGTCAATTGCGCTGCCAATTGCGCTACGAGAGCAAAGCGTCCCTGGGTGGATTCGAACCACCGACTTATTGCTTAGAAGGCAATTACTCTATCCAACTGAGTTACAGGGACAAAAGCATGGTGAGGGGCTTGAACCTTTCGGCATCAAGAGGTTGAGGAATACGATCCTCGCTTACCCATATTCGGAACCCCTCTTGCCTTGTTCAGGCATCGCTGATCAGTCGATGACTCTAGATCGCTTGGTTACGATGCCATGCAATGCTCTCGTCATTTTTGGTGCTGTGATTCCATCTTCTCGCGGGAAATCATGATCAAAGAGTCGCAGCGGAATGAACGCCACGCGGACTTCTCCAAGTCCCAAACGACAACATGATCGCCGCTTTCGGACAAACCCGTCTTCTTCTTGGGCTTGCTGTCATCCTGCGGCTTCGGCGGTGGCATGAGAGTGGGATTCAGGGTCGCCCACATGGTGCGCTCCGTGCCATCGACCTTGCGAAACTTCACGGTGCAACCCGTGCTGCTCTCAACGAGCATCTTCTTGAGTGATTCCTTGTCCATCATGGTGCTGTTCATCGTGGCTTCTGTGCCTTTCTTGGTCCTTTTGCCTTCTTGATTCCGCTGGTTCTCTTTGACTTGACGGCAGACTTCGCCTTTTTTGCCTTCTTTGGTCCTGATTTAGCCATTGCCAAACAGCCTCCACTTTCTGTCAAAGCACTTCCACTTGGTGATGTCCGTGTCCACCTTTTCGGCAGGAGCATACATCCCGTCATCCCATTCAGGCGAACTCCAATTGTCATCTGAAGTCACGGGATACTCACCGCTCTCCCATTCCTGAACCGCCTCGTCAAATGCTCCTTCGATCACATCATGCACGATCTCGGTCTTGAAGGAATGGAGCAACTTCTGCCTGTCTGCATCGTTCTTTGCCTCAATCAAGGCAACAACCTTCTCCATCGGGATTTCCACATCCTTGGAACGAGCCAATGTCGAAATGTAGTCAATGATGGCGAGGTATCCTGCCATTCGCGTCATCTGCGTGTCGATGATTGCGGTCTGACGGTCAACGATTGTACGGAGGAGGAAGATGGAGTTGTCGTTGGTGTTTTCCATTAGGGTGAAGTATAGACCAACCTCCGTGTGCTGTCAACCCCTAAATACTCACATGAAACGACTTTTGGAACATCTTTTGCAGGAAGAGGACTGCGCCAAGATTTTTGGAAAGACCCTTTTCGGGGATTTGCTTGGTGGGGAGAAGGACTTGACGCAGGAGAAGGAAATTAAAAAAGCAGTTCAACAATTCTTCAGCGACAAGTTGACTTATCGGGCAAAGCCTGAATCCGTTGTCAAGGCGTTTCGCGCACTCCTGAACTGCAAGTCGAAGTTTCCCGCAGAGTTGCAGCCGAATGTGACCTTGGTCTATCGTGGCGTTCGCTTGACGATGCCTGACTTGTTGGGAGTCAAGGATTGGAAATTCGTTGACGAGACTCGTCAGGAAATCACGGGAACGGGAACCTACACATCCAAGTATCCGATACAGTCTTGGTCAGCAAGCAAGATTCGTGCCGAGTTCTTTGCAATTGACTTTCCGTCATGGCGAACCAAGAAGTTGATCCCGACCGTGGTGGTAGCCACTCCCGACAAGAGCGACATGCTGTTCAACACGGCGTTCGTCACCAAGTTGAAGGCTTCTACCAAGACCACGGCAGAATACAGCAAGGAGCAGGAGATCGTTCGCGTGAGCGACAAGCCGATTCCCTGCCGATTCGTGATACCCGTGCAGTACATCAAGATGACGGATGGAATCACGCAGCCCGTGAAGGATCATTTGTTGGCGACCGCAGGACTGCGTATCACGGCTTGAGGATGTTCCTTGCCTTTGCCTGTTCGATGAGATGATCGAATTCGGGATTTGCGTTGTCCCCGATGATCATCATCGCCTTTTCGACTATTGCTGACAATTCACGAAGGGAACGAATCGCATCGTTTGCTGCGGGATAGGTGATCTCCATGAAAATCTTGTTGCGTTCCGTCTTTCGCTGCGTGTTGGCGGCGGATTCCAAACGGTCTGCAAGATCACGGGCGTTGAGGGTATTCATGTCCATACGCACTCTCCTTTGTTGAATTGTCCACATCACGAACAAAGCCGCCTATCGGATTTGAACCGATGACCTGTTGATTACAAATCAACTGCACTACCGCTGTGCTAAGACGGCAAGAGTGGGAGCGGAGGGATTCGAACCCCCGTAGCCGATGGCAGCAGATTTACAGTCTGCCCTCGTTGACCGCTTGAGTACACTCCCGTCAGATTCAATGGAACTTGTTCCAAAGAATCATGCCGCCAAACACGGCAATGGCGGCAAGGCAAGTCAATGCAATGCTCGTTGTGAACGGATGATCGAATGCATACATCACCGAATTGTCGATGAACTGCGACATCTTCTTGTCAAACTTCTTGGAGAAGGACTCTTCCTTCTTGGTGGGAGCCACATACAGAGGCTTGAAATGTCCGTGGAAATCGACATTCGAATAGTTTGTCGGGAACTTCTTTCCAGAGTCGTATTGATCGTACTTTTCCATCGGCTGATTCAATTGTTTCTCAAAATCCTTCCAGAAATTTACGACAGAATCGTTTTGAACGGGTTGCTGAACGGTTTCCTGAACCCCAAGAATCACGATCTTGGACTTTGGCTTACGGCTCTTGCTTGTCTTCTTGGTCGTTGGAGTTTTTGCGGGCTTCTTGCTTGCCAACTTCTTGGTGGTCTTCGTCTTCTTTGCCATTGTGTTTCCTTTAGATGATGTGAGTGTGAAGCAAAATCAGTATTACGGTAACAAATGTCGGCATCGAAATGATTGCGGTTACCGTCAGGGGATGATTCCATACCCAATTCATGAGTTTCTTGTTCATGACCTTTTGTGTGGTCAGCATTCCTTCTCCAGCATGTACTTTCCCAATGCACCTTCGTAGCCATCGATGCCCGTGCGATCCCACTCTGCCTCTCGCAGAGACTCGTTCTCAAGCACGATGCTTTCGATGTGTTCGACAACCTTGCGGAATGCCGCTCGTTCCTTGCTGCTGTATGCCTCCTTGTCGGCAATGCAGTCGTTGAGGAACTTGATCGGGTCGAACTTCGGCTCGGGCTTGCGCTTCGGCTTGGGAGTGTCCCAATCAACATGCAGTCCCTTCTTGAGACCGTTTGCGGTGCGAGAATTTCGGGGTCGGTTGGGTGCGGTTGCCATGTGTGAAATCATACCATCATTGGGCTTGCTGTCAAGAGGCAATCAGCCGCATTCCAATTCAAAAATAGCCATGGAATGCTGCTTGCGTTCTTCCTCGGTTTTCAAGTAATCCAAGGCATCCAACAGCATTTCTTGGATTCTTTCGTCTTTTTGAGAATCAGTCTGCGAATGCATATTGCAATAACCATACTGCTGCGGCAATGTCCACCTCCGTGAGTTGGGAACCTGTCCAATTGATGACCATCTTACTGGTTCCTGATCCTTGATACAAGGCTCTTTTGGAGATTCTGTAGACGGGTGTGCTTGTTCCCGTTCCCTTGAAGACAACGCCATCCTTGATCGTGAAGAGGCAGTTGCTTGTTCCCGAACCTGAGAATATCTTCCCGTCAACGACCGTCAGCAATGTCTTACCTGTCGATGTGCCAAGGAACACTTGGTTCCTACGCACATTGCACAATGCCTTCCCCGTGCTGCTTTGGTCGAAGAAAGTGCTTTCGTACTTCTTGAACAGCGGGGTGCTTGTGCCGAGACCTTTGTAGACCTGTGTGATTCCCATGAAAGTATGTAGGACAAAGAAAAAGGACGGCACCTTTCGATGCCGTCCCTTGAAGCAACCACCGATTCATCAACCTCTCAAGAATCCACCACCCTTGTCCTCGGTCAGGGGTTCCAAGATACTGTATTTTGTTGGTACTTCGGCACCGGCGCGGAAGTCATAGTTGTTGACGATTCTCGTATTGTACAGACGAACACCCGCTGATCCCTTTATCGTGCAGGAATCATCACCGAAATTGATTCCGCCGATGACAGTTGAGACTCCGGTGATGCCTGTTCCCGTAAGGCTGCCAAAGAACCAATTGTCGAATTGATCGGCATAGACAAGATCGAGTTCCGAACTTTCCGACATCTGTAGATTGGTGATGTTCACGGACTTGTCAGATTGCAACTGTCTCCAAGCCTTGATCTTCGTTCCTTCGGCTGACATGCTCGTGATGTTTGCATCACCGAAGAACATGACATTCCACGGGCGTTGGGCATTTCCGTTCGTTGTCGTTGAGTAAGGTCCAAGTTCCGTGAACACCTGGAACACATTTGCCGTGAATGTCACCCCGTCATCAGGAGTGCTGACCAATATGTTGGGTTCATAGTCATACCCAACGACTCCTGGTAGAGTCGTGTATTGATCGTAAAGGAAAACTCCTGAATTGAACGGACCGCTTGCTTGCAACGGACTCCATCCAAGCAGCGAGTTGACGGTGTTGGTGTTGAAGGTTCCTGCCACGATTATTTCGTTGCCGTCAAGACCATATGATCTCAAGTCAGGGTTATAGTACGGATTTGCGCCGCTTCTCACGCTGAATGTGCCGAAGGTGCATGAAGGAGCGCAGTTGATGTCGGCGTTGTGGGTGTTCAACTGCCCTACGGCTGTTTGAATCAAGTCGATTCTGTGGGGTCTTGGCGTTGTTCCCGATGCACCCGCACCGGACAGACCGATATCAAAACTTGCACTTCTGAACAATCCGTTTTTGATCGTTACATTCCCAAGACCGACAGCCCATGGTTGCTTTCGTCCTTCCCAAGGATATCCACCCGCCACATAGAGAAATGTATTGCAGGCAGCAGTACCACCGTTGTTGACGGCTCTTGATGGAATGAAGTTGATGTCAACCACGCTGTAGTTTGGATATCCGTTTCCGTCCTGACCACCAACTTCGTAATTTGCATCCACCCGACCCGTTGTCTTGATCATTACTTGATCCTTGACCTTCAATTTCAGTCCGGCATCCGCAGCAGCAGCGGTAGTTCCAACCAACTCGGAGACATCGAAGTCAAGGACATTGGCGCAATACAGGTAAATGTCTCCCGTGATGCCGCCGCCAACATATGGAAATGGATACAGATTGATGCCGCTAGTTGCTCCAGGAATAAGGTTTGCATTGAATGAACCTAGGCTCGAATTGAATGTGGTTCCTGTCTGACCGGTTGACCAAGATGTCAAGGCAACGCTGCCTGATGCACCTCCATACAGCATCGGTGATCTTGCAAGGAAGATTTCACCGACATACACCGTGTCATTTGCAACAGGACCGGTGGCTGAAGTTGCATAGGAAGAAGCAGGGACACCCGCTCTCCAAACTCTGTAGTTTGGTCCATAATTGAAATTGAATCTGTTTGCTCCTGCCCCTGCGGTTGAACCCTGCCAGTATAGAATTGCCATTTCTTTGTCTCCGTGAAGGAATGATGGTTGCTCCTCGTATTTAGTTCTTCAAATTGTTAGATCAGAACTCCAAGGGCTTGCGAGTGATTGCCGTGATCTTCGATATCTGCTTGTTGATTGACTCGGTGCGATTCGACCACTTGATGTATTCCTTCTCTGGATTCTTGAGAAGGTTGTAGAGCAAGGGAAGGATCAATTTTTCAATTTCCTTCATCTCTTGGGCGTACTTGGCGGCAATTTCGCCTTTTCGCTCTTCGACCTCATCGATGATTGCACGGATGTTTCCTTCGGTTCCCGAAAGGCTTGTTGCCAGTTCCTTGATTTCCATCGCAAGAACCTTGTCGATCTTCTCTTCGACCCTTGCAATGTCCGACTTTCGGGTCAGGTCTGTCGGCAAGGTCACGGTCGCTGCTGTCGTTGGAATCTTCGATACCTTGGAAAGTATCTCGTTCAACTTTGCCTCCATGCCGCTTACATCTGCTGTCTGCTGAACGGGTGCAGCAGGAGCAGCCTCGGGAGCATCGACCAATTCAAAGCCGAAGTCTTGGTCAGCAAACGGATCGGTTGGATCAAATGTGTCTGACATCAGGTTTCCTCAACTGTTTTCTTGGGATCATAGACCTTCTTGCCGATCATGAGTCCGCTGTAGAGAAGGTTGTATGTGTACTTCGACTTCGTGGGATTGCCGCCTGGCTTGAACTTGCTCTTCGCCTTGTTGAACTCCTGCACGGACGGGATGTTGCCTTGGCTCATCGCGGTCTCGTACTCCCGAATGATCGACACAATGTCCTGTCGCAGGGACACGACACGGTTGACCAACTTCGCCTTCCTCTTGGGATCCTCAATCAGGCTCATGCTTGTGCTGTATGCACCCCATGTGAGCAACGCCATGACAAGGGTTCCGATCTCGTCCATCTTCACCCCGCCAAGCCCGATCTTCTTCAGGTGTTCAGGAACCCACGGTTCGGCAAGATTGTCCTTGACCCTTCGCTGAAGGTCATCCACAACGATGTCCGCGACCGCCTTGCACTTCGCGGTCTTGGTGAGGGTGTTGAACGAGGGATTTGCCCACATCGCATTCAGCGCAGCCCGTTCATTGGTCGCCGCGATCAGGAAGGAAGCGAACGCATCCTCGACCTCCGATGCCGCGCCTTGGAAGTATGCGTTCCATTCCGCATCGCTTGTGTAGTAAGCCTTGCGAGTCTCGGGTGTGCTGTTCGGATCCCATGATGCCTTGATGCCCCGCTCAATGTTGCCTGGTCTGTCGCTGCTTGACTTGTATCGGATGTCATCAAGGAAGTGGATGTATTCGTGGATGAAGATGTCGCGGAGGAACATCAGTTCCTGATCAAGCCCCTCAAGCCACTTGTTCATGGGGCGAACCATCGACTGCTTCGACTTGCCGCTGAACTTACCTTTCATCACATCGCGCAGGGCTTGGTGCAGCGGTGTGTCCTTGCCCAACGAGAGGTGGCTGAGGTTGTAGAATTCAAGCGTTGGATTTGCCTTGCTCTGCTTGCCTGAAATGTAGACTCCCTTGAACGACATTGCCCCGCTTCCGCGTGAATACCCGCGCAGCGTGATCAGCATCTTCACCATGTTGCTGCTCGGGGTCATCTTGTCGAAGTCGCTACGCTTGATGTTCGGTGGGAGGAAGACCTGTTCGGCATCTCTGATGGTATAGGCAAGAGTCATCTGTCCTAGGGTCAATGCCGACATCAGCATCTTCTTGTCATCGAACTGCTTCTGCATCGAACGGGTGAGCGAGTTCGCCAAGTCGGTGATGGCGAATTCATACGATACGATGTCCTTCGTTGAGGGATCAGTTGCCTTGCCACCTGACGCATGATTGTCGATGAAGTCATTTACGCCCTTGGTCACCATGACCATGAGGTTCTTGGTGAACCTGTCGAATGACTTGGCTGCGGCATCGCGCATCACGCGGTCGAATTCTCTTTCGAGCAGGAGCCATGAGTTGAACGATTTCATCAGAGTGGCTGTATTCCGATCCAACTTGTGTCGCGTGTTGGATCATGGGCAGGATTCTTGCCAGCATCGAACATGAGTTTCATGTTTCCCGTGTCGAGTTTCTTCGCAGTAAGGTGGACTGCACCCGTGTCGATGAAGATTGTGTTGTCTGCCGTGACTTGCCACATCGATGGAGGCGTGATGTCGGAGGAATCTCGGTTCAGTCCCTGCGTGATCAACTTGCAGAGTGCGTGTGGAAGGTACTGCGCGAACTTCTTCCATTGCGTTGGCTGCAAGAATTGCGCTATGTTCTGGTCTATCTCGCCCTTGATCTTCAGACCTGGCAGCGTGATGCCTCCTGCAAACTTCTTCTGCACGGCAAGGATTCCCTCCTTTGCCTTGCTTATTTCCTCTGCGGAGTATTTCTTCAACTTCTTTGCAGCAAGGTCAGCAGGAAGCGGATGTCCTGCCTCGTAACCCGTGATTGCAACGATGAGATTCCAGAATCTGACGGGATCTGGAATCGTTGAAGAGTTGACTTTTGCGATTTCACGGATGCCGAACCCAAACACGATTCCCGCGCCAGGCGATCCCGATCCGATGTTCTTGATGTAGGGAACCATCGCACCGAAGAAAGGATTGTTGAACTTCGCTCCCTCCTTCACGGCGGCTGCGGCTGTCTTGAGTTTCGGTATCGCGCTTCCTCTTGCTCCCTTTGCGGAGCCAAGCGTGGCTTTCGATGACACATAGACATAGACTTCCTCGCCAGATGGCGACAGTCCCTTGAGGCAGGAATCATATGCGGCATTCGTTGAACCCGTTGGGACGGCGAACAACTTGAGTTTCTTCAGACCTGGAAACCCTGCGCCAATCGATGTTCCTGCACCCCATACGATGAAAGGCCAGCCAAGTTCAGATACGAGGAAGATTCCGATCTTGCGGCGATCCTCGTCATTCATCAGGTGACCGACCTTCTTCCAATTGTATGTCGCGTTCCCTGATTTCTGCATCGCCTCAAGGAAACGCTTGGTCTCCGCTATGACAAGGGGATTCCGAAGGCTTGAAGAACCGCTTGAAGCCATGTTCTCAAGTATCTTTGACTTCAGGGAATTGAGGTTCGTGAAGATGAAGTGTTCAGACGGCACTCCCTGTACTGCCCATGTCGCTGTCGGTGCGCCAGCGATCAACTGGTTTGCCGTCAACTGCACCAATCTGCTTCCGCCCTTCGTTGCCCTCGGGAAGCCTATGTCGGTGAAGTCCTTGTTGTTCAATGCAGTCGGCTCGGAATCCTTGGAAAGGTAGCGACCGAACACGATCTGCTTGCCGCTCTCGTCCTTCGCGGAGATGACGATCACTCCCTTTGCCTGTGCTGGCTTGTTCTCGCCTATCCACTTGGTGACGGTCTTGACCAACTTCGTGTATGCAGGAAGTTCGACCATCTGCATGACGGGCTTTGCGCCGACCTTCTTCGTGGTCGATACCTTGGGTGCGTTTGGAGCATAGCGAGGAGAAAAAGTCCAACTCTTCGGAACGGTTCTCCAAAGAGTCCCCTTCGAATCCTCGAAAGCAACCTCGCCCGCATTGACCCTTGCCTTGTCAACGCCTGTGGCTTCCGAGAGTTGTTGCCATTGAATGAAATCTTGCATGACGATATTTAGGAATCGCCATGCTCCATCAATTCGTGCCAATCATGGTCGATTTGGTTGGCAATCACGGCGGAAAGCCTTCCTGCCTCAAGGTCAGATTGGTAGTGAAGTCCTGCGATCATGCGGCTCTCCCCCACTCTCAATGCCAATTTTTCAAGTTCTGCCCTGTGTTCAGGATGCCGCTTCACCATGTCGTTGACGATGATCCATGCATCATAGGAATGTCCCGATGGGTAGGAACCTGTCCGTGGCTTCGGAAGGATTGCCTTTATCCCAAAGCCAAGTTTGTCGCTCATGTCATAGGGACGGACGCGAACATACTGCAACTTCAGGTATTGGACGAACGAATCGCATCGGTCAACCAAGTTCCAGAAATAGTTGAAACCGTAGCCGACTCCCGTCAACTTGTATATCTTGCGATCCCACCATCGATAGTGATCCTTGACATCATCGACCTTGAGGCAGAATTCGATCTGCTTCTTCGATGCCGCCTCCTGCACATACAGGATGTTGCGTAGTTCCTGCATGGTGCGTGGGTCGCTGTTTTTGAAGAATGGCGGAAGCAGGGTCTTGCCTTCTCCGATCAGTCCCTTGCCTCGCAACTTCATGAATCTTCCAAGGACGGTGGATTCATCGAACGAGTCATGCTGCACTCGCTTGAGATGCTTCTCCTTGGTGTCGGTTGAGTAAAGGGAATCAAGCCATGCGTTGTATGTCTGCTGATCCGTGAATTTCAACATTTGGGTTCCCTTTTCAGAGTTCGCCTGTGACCAAGGCACCGACTGCGGCTCGGAACTTCTTCTCCACCACGGCATTGGACTCAACGAAACGCTGGAAAACCTTGTTTCTCTCCAAGTCAACCCAACCGCAGTTCAGCGTATAGGCTTCGTTGCCATGGTAATCCCGTATGTCCTTCTGCTTGAAGATGCGCCAGAAGACCCAGATCGGCACGGTGACGAACTCCCTCGTATAGAGGTCTTGGGCGAGGAACACGGTGCTTTCGGAGAGGTCTTCTTCTTCTTCGTCTTTACCCATGCAAGTATCTATGGAAAGAAACAGCCTCCTTCATCAGGAGGCTGTGGAAACGGGGGGAAATGTGATGGGTCAGGGATTCACGAACTGCGAACGGCGTGACCGCCGCCGTTCCCTTGGCAGGACGGAAACGGGAAATGCCAACTGATTGTGAATCACGCACAACCAACCCTGAGAGACAAGGAGATCCCAAAGAACCCTGCCGCTCTTGCGAGTGCAGTCACACCATCCTCCCGAAACGATGAAATTCGGCATCTTGGTGTCCATCATGGGATCGGAGTTTGAAAAAGAGTTTGACTCGCGGTCTCCGTCAAACCATGCATACTTCATGCCGTTTGGATGCTGCTTGGCCAACTCCCCGCCGATTTCAAGGAAGACCTGAATCTTGGACTCAGGATGCGCCTCGCCCTTGACATGCCTCTCTGTGCCATAGGGATCATGAAAGACGAAACAGGCGGTTCCTTCGGGATTCCGAAGTGCATGATAAAGGGAAGTCACTTGAGTACGCGCCTTCCGATTGTCGGAATGGCAATGATTGCGAACATTGAGGTCACGATCATCGTTGCCTCCCAGAACGACCATCCCCGATCCCGAAGGAACTGGTACACGGCAAACAGCAGGGCTTCTCCGATGAAGACGATCAGGCAGTACAGCATGAAGACTGCGACTGCGGCAAGGATCATGACGGCTTGCGGGGGCTTGGGTTTTTCAAAGTTCATGCGTTCTCCTTGTTGTTGAAGCAGTCCCACTTTCGAAGCAGGGCATAGTCTTCAGGGGTGATCTGTCGATTGAAATTAAATGACTTGAGTTCGCAGACTTCTCGCCTCGCCTCGTCACGCTCTGCAAGCAACTTCCTGTTCATCACACCGACAGGTTCGCATGCCGTGCAGGAGCCTTCAAGTCCCTCCTTGAGTTCCTTGATGCGCTGTTGCAGCCTTCTGATCTCATCGTCAGCCATTTGGAATGATCCTATCAGGAACAGGAGGAGATTGCAAGTGTCCCGTGTGTCCCGTGTACTCATCGGAGAAGCCAGACTCAACCAAGTCTTTCCAAATCTCACGGGCAACGAAACGAGAGAAGGGGGTGGGTTTTTCAGTAATTCTCAGGGCATTCCATGTGGTCACGCCATTATGCCCTCCCCATGAACAGAACCAAATCTTCACTTCCCCGTCAGGTGACCCATCCTCATGCTCAAACTGAACCATGCCATAGGTTGGCAGATACAGGGTATGGAGGCAAGTTCGCAGGACAACGCTCATGACTTGTTCTCCTTGAATAAGTTGTAAATAGCCTCAAGATGTCCGTTGCTGTCAGCACCATGTTCGATGCGGCAGTCGATCTCAATGAGAATGGATTTCGTTCGCTGCCTCGCCTCGTCCCGTTCGTTCCGCA
>Ga0078894_10001992_pt1 | contig 15358 bp, 25 predicted proteins | sample LauGreSu1BDMLBSD_2_FD_67506 | JGI IMG/M metagenome (GOLD analysis project Ga0078894, IMG submission 67506) | Freshwater lake microbial communities from Lake Michigan, USA - Su13.BD.MLB.SD (version 4) (version 4) | ecosystem: Environmental > Aquatic > Freshwater > Lake | place: Lake Michigan... | reverse complement strand
CGATCATGTTCACAAGGAGGTATTCGTAATGCAAGTGCTACTGTATTCTATCCTATTTGGCATCATCAGTTTGATGATCTTATTGTACTTAAAAACAATCAAGGAACAGAAGAGACCCGAGTCCGTCATATGGATTATGGGGTTGTGCTTAGTGCCTTCTTCTGGAGACGATTCAAGAATAAAGAAGACATTACATTCTTTGACCCCAACGAAGTTCCCGACTTGTACGAAGCATTCTATTCAAACACAACATTATTTGAAGAACTCTATGTCAAATATGAAAAGCAAAAAGGCCTACGTACAAAGACAATGTCAGCTGAAGAAGTATTTAAAAGTGGAATACTAAAAGAACGTACAGACACAGGACGTATCTATCTTGTGTTCATTGACAATGTAATGAGCCAAGGACCATTTGATCCCGAGTACCATACCATATATCAAAGCAACCTATGTTGTGAAATCCTATTACCAACCAAGTCATTCAAACGTCTTGATGATGCAGAGGGGCGCATTGCGCTATGTACACTGGGATCTATCAATTGGGGAGCATTCCGTAATCCTGAAGACATGCGCCGTGCTTGTCGCATACTACATCGCAGTCTTAACAATATTTTGGATTATCAAGACTTTTTATCAATACAGAGTAAACTAAGCAATGATGAAATTAGGCCATTAGGTATTGGTATTACAAACTTAGCCTACTGGCACGCCAAGCGTAGTCTACGCTATGGTGAGAAGGACGCATTGGGCGAAGTTAAATCTTGGATGGAACATCAAGCATTCTACCTAACAGAAGCAAGTGTTGAGTTGGCTAAAGAACGTGGTAAGTGTTTAGGTTCAGATCAAACACGATACGGCAAAGGAATATTTCCTTGGGAACTACGTGCTAACGGATCTAATGAACTGGCAGACTTTACACCAGAACTGGATTGGGAAACTTTAAGAGTGCAAATGAAAGAACACGGTGTTCGCAATGCTACACAAATGGCAGTGGCACCAGTGGAAAGTTCCAGCGTGGTTATAAACAGCACTAACGGAATTGAGATGCCAATGAGTCTTATTAGTACTAAGGAAAGTAAAGCAGGTAGCTTTACACAAGTTGTACCTGAGTATGCTAAACTAAAGAACAAATATCAACTCATGTGGGAACAACGAGATTGCGAAGGCTATTTGAAGACAAGTGCTGTCATTGCCGCATATGTTGATCAAAGTATCAGTACCAATACATTCTATAATCCAGCACACTTTCCAGAACGTAAAGTACCAACTACGTTGATTGCTAAGAACTTGATGCAAGCACAGTTATGGGGCATTAAAACATTTTACTACAGTTTGATTAACAAAGCTGGAAGTAAACAAGTAGCAGAGATAGCGCCTACTGAAATGCAAACTAACGGCTATAACTATGAAGATATGGAAGATGATTGTGAGGCATGTAAGCTATGAGCTATAACTTTATTAGGCAATTTATTACTGAAGGCAGACCAGCATCTTTGAAAATACTGCCATTACCTTATAGTGAAAACGATTTGGGCCCTGCTATTTCCAAAGCTACAATAGCTTATCATTATGAAAATCTTGCTAAGACTTATGCAAAAAGATACAATGCTGGTGAAGGTGATGATGCTTTTAACGAAGCAGGCGTATTTCTACACAACACACTGTTTCAGCAGTACCAAGAGCCAAGTGATAATAATGTGCCAACTGGCAAGATATCTGAGTTTATTGAAAAACATTATAACACCTTTACCAAGTTCAAGGAAGAGTTTCTAAAAGTGGCAATGGGCATACAAGGAAGTGGTTGGGTGTATCTAGCTCGTGATGGTAAAATTAAAACCATTGTGAATCATGAAATTAAAAAAGATATTGTGGTGTTAGTAGATTGGTGGGAACATGCGTGGGCATTAGACTATCAATCAGATAAGAAAAGTTATTTAAAAAATCAATGGACAATTATGAATTGGGAGCATATAAATGGCATACTCTGATAAAGTTATTGATCATTACGAAAATCCGCGTAATGTAGGCAGTTTTGCTAAAGACGAAGAAGGAGTAGGCACTGGTATGGTTGGTGCACCTGCGTGTGGTGACGTAATGAAATTACAAATAAAGGTAGATCATGATACAGGTATTATTACAGATGCAAAATTTAAAACGTATGGCTGCGGATCGGCTATCGCGAGTTCGAGTCTCGTTACAGAATGGGTCAAAGGAAAAACACTCGACGAAGCCGGATCAATTAAAAACTCTGAAATCGCCGAAGAGCTAGCCTTACCCCCAGTTAAGATACATTGTAGTATTCTAGCAGAAGATGCCATTAAAGCCGCAGTAAGCAATTATAGAGAAAATAATGATAAGCGTAACTGAAGAAGCATCCAAGCGTATTATTCAAAATTTAGAAAAACGCGGCAAAGGTGTTGGCATACGCATAGGTGTTAAAACTACCGGTTGCTCTGGATTGGCTTATGTGTTAGAATATGTAGATAGCGTTGAGTATGAAGTGGGTGTGACAAACTACGCTCAACCCAAATTTTCAATATTAGTAAGTGCTAAAGATGAGCCTTACTTAAATGGATTAGTTATGGATTGGGTTCGTAATGGATTAAATGAAGGATTCGATTTTAGAAATCCTAATGAACGTGACCGTTGTGGTTGCGGTGAAAGTTTTAGAGTATAAGGTAAAAATGAGTAAAGCACAATATAATTTAAACACAAAGACAGACTATCTTAATCGTAAGATGTTTCTAGACCCAGCAGGGCCAGTTACTATTCAACGTTTTGAAGAAGTTAAGTACAAAAAGATTGCAGACTTTGAAGCAACAGCACGTGGTTTCTTTTGGCAACCAGAAGAAATTAGTTTAAGCAAAGACAGTAATGATTTTAAAGATGCCAGTGACGCTATCAAACATATCTTTACCAGCAACTTACTACGTCAAACAGCACTAGACAGTTTACAAGGTCGTGGACCAAGTCAGATTTTTATGCCAGTGATCAGCTTGCCTGAACTAGAAGCTCTTGTGTACAACTGGACATTCTTTGAAACTAACATTCATTCAAAGAGCTACAGCCATATTATTCGTAACATCTATAATGTACCTAAAGATGTATTCAACACCATTCATGATACTAAAGAAATTGTAGACATGGCATCAAGTGTAGGCAATTACTACGAAGCATTACACAATATTAACTGTCGCAAGCAGTTAGGCGAAACAATTCCAGAAAAAGAATACATTAAAGCAATATGGATGGCATTACATGCTAGTTATGCACTAGAAGCTTTCCGCTTTATGGTTTCATTTGCCACTAGTTTAGCCATGGTAGAGAACAAGATCTTTATTGGCAATGGTAACATTATTAGTTTGATTTTACAAGACGAACTATTACACAAGGGTTGGACAGCTTACTTGATTAATCAAGTAGTCAAAGAAGACACGAGGTTTGCTGAAGCTAAAGTAGAATGTGAACAAGAAGTGTACAGCTTGTATATGGATGTGATTCGTGAAGAAAAAGAATGGGCAGATTACTTGTTCAGGAAAGGTCCAGTGATTGGTCTGAACGCTAACATCTTACGTGACTTTGTGGATTTTACCGCAGTTGGGGCTCTGAAAGAGATTGGTATCAAGTACAACAATCCAGCACCAAAGTCAACTCCTATTCCTTGGTTCAACAAACATGTTGATACAAGTAAAAAACAAACAGCATTACAAGAAAGTGAATCAACTAATTACGTTATTGGCGTAATGAGCGAAGCACTTGATTACGATTCATTACCAGCATTATAAGAGAGAAACATGATTACAGTATATTCAAAAAATAATTGTCCGTTTTGTGACAGAGCAAAGGCACTATTAGAAAGTAAAGATATTCCATTTACAGTAATTAAAATGGAAGACGAACCCAATGCACGTGAGTTCCTAATGGACCAAGGCTTGCGTAGTGTTCCACAAATTTTTAAGGATGGCGTTCTCCTTCCTGGGGGCTTTCAAGGCCTAGCAGGTAAAGACGAAGAATTTTTTAACACACTGAAAGGATAATATGTTAATTGACCGAGGCGTAACAGCAGGTGAAGTGATCACCTTAAAACTAACAAGCGGAGAAGAACTAGTAGCAAGATTGGTAGAAGAAGGCAACGACTTTTACAAGTTATCCAAGCCTTCGGTTATTGGTATGAGCCCAAAAGGTCCAGCACTAATGCCTTACTTGTTTACTGTAAGTCCAGAAAAAGATATTAAATTAAGTAAAACAGCAGTTGCAGTGGTAGCAGCATCCGATAAAGAGTTTGCTGATCAGTACATGCAAGGAACTACTGGTATTGCAATGGCCTAAGGAGAAAAATTATGCCCGCAGTCGCAAGGAAAAACGGAAATGATCAAGTATCTATAAATCATCCTACATGTCAAGGGTCTACTACCACTGACGCAGGATCTGACGATGTATTAGTAAACAACATTGGGGCAGTAAGGCAAGCAGATCAAGTGCAGAGCCACACCTTTGCGCCGCCAGCCTGTCCAAGTCATTCTCCTGGACTTTCATCCTTTTCCTCAACGGTATTTGTGAATAATAAAGCAATAGGTAGACTGGGAGATGCGTACGGTTGTGGTGCAACTATTTCAAGCGGATCGTCAAACGTGTTTGCAGGTTGACATTTGCCAAAAAATAATATAAAATTAAAGAATGAAAGTGTTTCGAAAGTTTTGGAGAGTATGGGCCAAGGCCCTAGGTGAAAAAGCTGGAGCAACAGTTCAAGAAGCAGACCGTGTTGCTATGGTTAGAACATTTATTGTTTTAACATATATCATTACAAACTGCTTCATTATCGCTGGTGTTATTCGACACTGGTAGCTAACTATAAAACAAGGAGAATAGTAATGGCGACAAATAAACATGCAGAATTTACCAAAATCGTAGAGGCAATGGAAGCAGACTTCGAAAAGTTTTATGACAAGGAAGTTGGCGCTGCCGGCACCCGTGTTCGTAAACATTGTCAAGACTTAGCCAAATTGTGCAAAGAAACTCGTAACGATGTTACCGCAGTTAAGAACGCAAGAGCTGAAGCAAAAGAAGCAAAGTAAATGTTAAACCCCATAAATGAAGAAATCTTTTATAAGGAGTTTATGGAAACTCCAAGGGGTAAAGCATTAGAATTAGAATATGACCTAGTATATTGCGTTAGAAATGTTTTAGAGTCTAGTAGTAAACATAGAATGGACATAACTGGTCAAACGTTCTGGGAAGACTTTGCAATAACCCCAAGAGAAATCTTGGGGAATCCTGATATAAAATTTAATCGATATAGACCTTCAAAGAAGAGATTTTCAATAACTCCTTTTTATTATTTAAAATTCTTAGAGGAAATTAATCCTGAAAGTATTGCAGATATAGGTTGTGGATGGAATGTCTTTAAAAAGTATATACCAAATATCACAGGTTTTGATGTAATGGGGTCAAACGTAGATGTCATAGAGCATTATAATCAAGATTTTATAGTGAAATATTATCAAAATTTTGACGCTGCGTTTTCTATTAACATTCAAGCAGTGACATGGGATACTATTGGAAAATTTATTTTAGATTTTAGTAAAATAATAAAACCTGGTGGTAGAGGATTTTTGGGAATACCGGCAATGTTTCCGTTAGTGTTAACATCTCCAGATTGGTATAAGAATAACGGACTCAGTCCGTATAATCCCAAATCGTTATCAGAACATATCGACAGCATAATTTCTAATTTAGGATTGACCATACTATCATTAGAGAGTAGAGTTGATTTCTTTCAAGATATGTTGTCTCATGATGGTGATATACGGGTGGTGTTTGAAGTACCAAAATAATTGACTTTGCCCGCTGATTATAGTATAATTAGGCTATGACAATGCACTTACATCATCCCAGTTTAAGCCTCACTGGTAAACCAAAAGGCAAACACAAGTGGCCCAGTGCTGAACACAAACGCAAAGCCGAACAAGCAGATGCGGATTGGAAAGCTCTCCAAAAGAAATGGGGAATTGAGGCCGATGATAGAAAACGTACACGAGCGTTATCTGCTCCTAGTTTGAGCAGCAGTTACAGTTTGAAAATTCCAGAAGGTAGGAATACCACTGCACACATTAAAAGTGTGGACACAGGTGGTAATGCCACACTCAAACCAGCTAAGGTGTACACTGGAACCAAAGTAAAAGGTATTGCTACAATGCACAAGAGCAACGCTGTTCCTGTGTTTAGTGATGAAGAAGCAGTAGATATATCTAGAATGCGTCGATAATGGCCCGTTTTAACCCACTATCAACGAAAAGAAGCTATATATTTTATCGTTTCGAAAGAAACTAAGATAGTAGAACCAAAGTATGTCACAAGCTGAAACGGTTCCGCGAGTCTTGGCCAATTAGAAACCCGAAGATCGGGATGCCAGGCTTGCCAAAGGTAACAGTTGATGTTGAGTTATGAGCCAACTATAAACAAGTGTTGCTAATGGAGAAGACAGAATCTGCTTTGGGTTTGAGACCAAGTAGTTAGTCATCTCCCTTTATGTAATGTAGTTTGAATTTTGAACTACACCAAGTCAAAGGAGACATGAAATGGAAAAAGCAATTAGGCTTATAGCCTTAGTTTTTGGTATTGTATTTGTAGGTACTGCGGTATCCGAAATCACAGTAGCCAAAATAGATAAATTAAAAGAAGCGCAGTTTGTCGCATCAGCAGATGTAGTCTCAATCAGAGACAGAGAAAGACAACTGGACTGCTTAGCCAAAAACATTTACCACGAAGCGGCAAGTGAGCCGTTCGAGGGCAAAGTGGCAGTGGCACAGGTAACAATGAATCGAGCAGAATCAGGAAAATTTCCCAGCGATGTCTGCGCAGTTGTTTACCAAAAAAATGTGTTTATGGAACGGGTAGTTTGCCAGTTTAGCTGGTATTGCCAAAACGGCGGTAAACCCCCAATCCGAAGCACTGCAATGTATGATGAATCATACAAGGTGGCAAAGAAGGTGTTATTGGAAAATTTTAGACTTGACGTAATGAAGGATGCTTTGTATTATCATGCTGATTACGTGAACCCACAATGGGGCAAGGAAAAGATTGGTAAAATTGGTAGGCATATTTTTTATAGGGAACCAAAAAATGGAAGAAATTAAGCAATTGGCAAATAAATTGATCGGCATCCTTCAAGAGAAGGCTCAGTCAGTTTCAACAGAAACACTAGGTTGGTTAGCAAACATTGTATTACATTGTTCAACCATTCCAACTTTTTTAGCAGTTGGTATGGGACTAACTGACAAGTTGCCTGGGATTGATATTATTTTGTTAATTTGGGGAGGTCTAACCCTACTATTTGCAAGAGCAATTATTGCCCGAGACATGCTTAATGTAGCAACAATTGGAATTGGTTTTATACTTCAAGCAGTTTTACTAGCATTGATATTTTTCAAATAATTTGGTTTACCAAAACCGTTGACATAACGAAGCCTTTGTCGTATAATACATGCTACAGAGGCTTTTTTATTAACACACACAGAAAGAGAGTTTGAAATGACTAAATGGATTGTTGTTCTTGCGCTGGTTATTCTAGCACCGACATTCGTTGTTAATTTGGTTTCGAGCGGAGTTTCGTTCGTAAGCAATCAAGGCAAAGCGTTGGTATCGGAAGTGGCTAAAGAAGCTACTAAAACTGTTCAGGAGTCTTCAAAATGAAAAAACTTATTTTAATCCCCATTATTGCAACACTTACCGCTTGCGGCTCTATGAAAGATATTCCAGAGCGTAAGACTTATGCTCAACCTAGTTGGTATCAAGACTGCGCCCAAGAAGGTGTTAAGGGTTGGTTCTGGTGGAAAGAAGACTACGTCTATGCTTGCGGTGCTGGCGAAAGCAAATATGCTCAAGCTGCCGAAGAACAAATGGATGCTATTGCAATGAACAACTTTGCCAAACGCATTAACGGTAAAGTTAATTCAGAAACATCTATTGAAATTGTAAATGACAAAAAGTCATCACGCACTTTTATCTCTTACAAAGTGTCCGACACAGCAATTCGTCGACATGTGAAGAGTGAGAAAGGTCACTTTACAATGGGCGGACGTCATTACACATACGTCAAACTTGAAATGAAGAAGAGTGTATTCGATCAATTGGTTGCAGAATCAAAAGGCGAATAACATGAACAAGCTCTTGTTTGCAATAGCAGTACTGTCTTTGGTGGGGTGTAGTTCCGCTCCTCCAAAGCAATACAAACAATACTGTTACACTAGTCAAGAAATTCGCAAAAGTGGAAATGAAACAGTTTCAAGTGACACTCTTGTAAAATGCAATGACGATCCAATTGAACAAATTGGAATTAAGAAAATGGGCGTTGCCAAACAATGCTTTGAAAATCCATATAGACATCGTTTGCCTAGCGGACGTATAATTGAGGGAATGGGATATGCTTGCCAAAAATATGATGGTACTTGGGAAATTATTGGCAACAATAATACTCATTAGTTTTACCAGTAATGTTGCACACGCAGGGCAGTGGGACAAGCCCATTTATCAAAATGAGATAAACGACTTGCATGGTCCAGCTATTATTTTTAATGCGTACCGAAGTATGTTTAGTCGTCTGAATAAAGAAGACAGTCGCAAACATCAACAAGCAGTATTCTTTGCACTTAATCGTTTAGATAACGGCGAGGCTACTAAATGGTATTCAGATGATGGGCACCATATGGGGCAGGTGCAAGTTATGGTAACTGCTATGGTAAACGGTGAAATGTGTCGTAGGATTTATAGCGTTATTATGTTAAAATCAGATCAGCGTACATTTGAAGAATGGGCTTGTTTTAAAACTAGCAGTAATACATGGAATTTCGCTGATAAATAAACTTATGATTTTAGCATACTTACTCTTACTTACAGGTTTAACAATTTCAGCGGTCGCAATCTACTACTCCGTAGTGGGTTTGGCCGCTATTTTCTCTGCGGCAATGATTCCAATTATTATCATGGGATCAGCATTGGAGGTTGGAAAACTTGTCTGTGCAAGTTGGCTTAAGGCTAATTGGGAACGTGCTCCACGCTTGATGAAAGTATACATGACAGTAGCAGTCATTGTATTAATGCTCATTACAAGTATGGGTATCTTTGGGTTCTTATCAAAGGCACATAGTGATCAAAGTCTTGTAAGCGGAGATGTAATTGCTAAAATTTCAATTTACGACGAAAAGATCAAGACTGAAAAAGAAAACATTGAAGCTAATCGTAAAGCACTTAAACAGATGGATGAGGCTGTGGATCAGAGCATGGCTCGTTCAACAACTGAACAAGGTGCTAATAGAGCCGTTAATATTCGTCAACAACAGGCTAGAGAACGTACCCGTTTACAAAATGAGATAACTGCAAGTCAAAAGAAAATTGCCAGCCTGAACGAAGAGCGAGCTCCTATTGCCGCCGAAGTTCGTAAAGTAGAAGCAGAAGTTGGACCGCTAAAATACATTGCTGCCTTTATATACGGAGCAACTGATGAGACTCTTTTAGAGAAAGCAGTCACTTGGGTCATCATTACCATTATTGTGGTATTTGATCCACTAGCAGTTATAATGTTATTGGCCGCACAAATGACATTTGGTTGGAGACGAGAAGAAAAACAGAATGAAGGATTGTTACACAAAACTGTTCCATTGTTTGTTCCTCCCTTACCAGAAGAAAAGAAACCAAACTATGAACCAGATGATGGCGCATTGACACAAGAACAATTAGACCAAATTAATCAAATGGCTTCTGAAGCAAGTGTGAAAACAGAACCGATAGTACCAGAACCTACAATAAAATTTGTTGATAACGGCGAACATCCAAAAGACAAGTTTGAGCATGAACTTGAAGTAAAAGAAGAACCCAAAGAAGAAGTTACCAGAATTGAGCCAACAATATCACTGGACAACATAAATGAATTAGATCGTTGGAATAAAATGATTGAAGAAGCTGAACGTGCTGACCTTCATGAGAAGGAAGCAATGCGTAAGTGGAAAATCGAACATCCTGAAGATACAATTAAAAATCAAGAAAAGAAAAAAGAGTTAGGCTTAATTGAAATACTCCCTTGGGAATTAGAACAACAACGTCAGGCACAAATTGAGGCAGAAACGGCTGCAAAATACAAGATCTTTCCAACACTACAAAACGAATTGAATAAACTAGAACCAGACTTTCCAAAACAAGAAAGAATCAAACCAGATCTAACAGAAGTCGTCGAACCCGAAGATCAAAAAAAAAACGAGCTACGTGATGAAACAAGCGGATCAGCAGATAACAAAGATTCGTCAGTAACATACGTACAAAATAGTGAACAAAGTAACAATTCGCTATGGAACAGAATTAACAAAGAGAACAAATGAATTTAGGAAAAATAAACCTCATTACGCCTCCAGACAAATTATTCAATTTGAACTTGAGCTACTTATTAGTAAAGCCATCAGTAAATGTTAAGCAACAATTCCAAACAATCTTAAGTCATAATATTGAAGAGTTAAATGTATTCATTTATGATGATAACGAAACAGATATCAGTTGGCTACTAAGTGTGTCACAACAAGCAGATATCACAGTTATTGATATTGATAACTGTGACCCAACAACAAAACTTTTTATAACTTTCTTATTGGCACAGCCCAATACTCATTACATTACAAACGATGAATTAACTCCCTATGGTCTTATTTCAAAAAATAGAATTTGGAATTTAGATGCAGTAGTTGCGGCTTTCACCGGTGAGGAAGAAGACAACGAGGAAGATGATGACGATGAGTCAGAGAGACAATAAAGTAAGAGGTAGTGTAGTTTACATCAGAGAAGGTGAAGATGTAAACCGCGCACTACGCAAATTTAAAAAGAAGATCGAGGACAGCGGTCTTCTTGATACACTTCGTAAGAAAGAATTTTACGAAAAGCCTACTACAAAACGCAAACGTAAGAAGGCAGCGGCCAAGCAACGCTACGCCAAAAAGCTCCAAAAAGAGCAACTACCAAAAAAACTTTTCTAATCAATCTACTAGACATTTGATAGCAATTTTGCTATAATAACGTATAACTACGAAAGGCTTATAATGGCTAAACATTTAATGGTGGACTTGGAAACTCTAGCCACCACTCCAAATGCACAAATTCTTACACTAGGCGCAGTAACATTTAATCCAAACGGATACGAAGTATACGATGAAATATACTTACGTATTGATGTAGATACTTGTGAATTTGCAGATCCATTTATTGATGACAATACTATTAGGTGGTGGGCAGATCAAGACAAGGCTGCTCAAGACGAAGCCTTCAGTCCTGATAATCGTATAGATTGTAAAGAAGCAATGGAAAAGTTCTACAAATTTTGTATGGGTTCAAGTCGTTTTTGGAGTCACGGTTCTACATTTGATATTATTATTTTAGAACACTATTTCCGTAAAATGGGAAAACCGTTTCCATGGAACTTTTGGGACGTGAGGGATACTCGTACACTATTTGACTTGGGCATGGATCCAGAAATGCCACAAGCACTAAAGCATCACGCTTTGGAAGATGCACGTCGTCAAGCAATTGGTGTGCAAACAATGTTTAAGAAACTACGTAGAAAGTTTGAGAATTGATATGGCGCCACTAAACGAATCTAATGATGAAGTAATGGACATCCTACAAGAGGAATGTGCAGAGGTAATTCAAGCGGTTAGTAAAATCCGTAGATTTGGTATTGATAATTCTAAACACGGAACAGAACAAACTAACCGAGAACACTTGGAAGAAGAGCTTGGTGATATGCTGGCTATGATTGATATTCTAATGGCCAACAACATTATCAGCTGGGGGAATTTGCATATAGCAAAACGAGCCAAAATTGAAAAACTCAAAAAGTGGTCCAAAATTCAAAACTTAGACAATATCTGATATAAATAAAAGTGTAGACAGTGCCCAATGGGGGCTGTATACATAGGGTGTTTACCCGAAAATATATCTTGCTTTTTAAAAGGAGAAAACAATGAGCAAAGTAATCGGTATCGACTTAGGTACAACAAATTCATGCGTAGCCGTTATTGAAAACGGTGTCACAAAAGTAATCGAAAACAGCGAAGGCGCCCGTACTACACCAAGTATTGTTGCATACGCTAACGATGAAATTCTAGTAGGTGCTAGCGCAAAGCGTCAAGCAGTAACAAATCCCAAAAACACAATTTACGCAAGCAAGCGTCTTATTGGACGTAAGTTCAAAGAAGAAGCTGTGCAAAAAGACATTGGTCTAATGCCTTATGAAATCATAGAAGCCAAAAACGGCGATGCATGGGTTCGATCAAATGGTAAGGAATTAGCACCACCACAAATCTCAGCAGAAGTTCTGCGCAAGATGAAAAAGACAGCGGAGGACTATCTAGGTCATGAAGTTACCCAAGCAGTTATCACAGTTCCTGCGTACTTTAACGACAGCCAAAGACAAGCTACAAAGGATGCTGGACAGATCGCAGGCTTGGAAGTACTCCGTATTATTAACGAGCCTACTGCGGCAGCTCTTAGTTATGGCGTTGATAAGTCTGATAAAAAAGATCGCAAAATTGCTGTTTACGACCTTGGTGGCGGTACTTTCGATGTATCGATCATTGAGATCGCGGATGTAGATGGCGACAAACAAATTGAAGTGTTGTCAACTAATGGCGACACATTCTTAGGCGGTGAAGACTTTGACCAACGCATTATGGATTATTTGGTTGAGGAGTTTAAGAAAGACAACGGTGTTGATCTTAAGAAAGACACACTAGCATTACAGCGTTTAAAAGAATCTGCTGAGAAGGCAAAGATTGAATTGTCTAGCTCTGCACAAACAGATGTTAACTTGCCTTACATCACAGCCGATGCAAGTGGACCTAAACACATGAATGTTAAGTTGACTCGTGCTAAATTAGAAAGCCTTGTTGACGAACTGATCCAACGTTCAGTGCAGCCATGCAAAACTGCAATGAAAGATGCAGGTGTAACTGCTGGCGACATTGATGAAGTTATCCTTGTTGGTGGTATGACACGAATGCCTAAAGTGCAAGAAACTGTTGAGAAGCTATTTGGCAAAGCACCACGTAAAGACGTTAACCCAGATGAGGCAGTGGCTGCGGGTGCGGCTATTCAAGGATCAGTACTAGCAGGTGACCGTACAGACGTACTGCTATTGGACGTCACCCCATTGAGCTTGGGAATTGAAACAATGGGCGGTGTGTTTACCAAGTTGATTCAAAAGAACACAACTATTCCAACTAAAGCCAGTCAAACATTCAGCACAGCAGAAGATAACCAGCCAGCCGTTGATATCAAAGTTGCACAAGGCGAGCGTGAGTTGTTTAAGTACAACAAGGCACTTGGTGAATTTAAGCTAGACGGTATTGCTCCAGCACCACGTGGTATGCCACAAGTTGAAGTTACATTTGATATTGATGCAAACGGCATTATGAATATCAGTGCTAAAGACAAAGGCACTGGCAAGGAAAATAAAATCACTATCAAATCAGACAGTGGTTTAAGCAAAGAAGAAATTGAACGTATGGTTCAAGATGCTGAAGCCAATGCCGAGTCAGACAAAAAGGCTAAAGAATTGATTGAAGCACGTAACGGTGCTGAAGGTCAAATCCACACAATCAGGAAAGATATGGAATCAAAAGATGTTCCAGAAGAATTAAAAACTAAACTTGAAGACTCAATTAAAGAATTGCAAGATGTAATTACTGGTGATAACTTAGACGCAATCACTGAGAAAATGACTGCAATGCTTACAGTTGCTCAAGAGTTGAATGAAGTAAAAGCAAAAGCTACAACAGAAAATTCACAAGATGAAAAGACTGTTGATGCAGAGTTTACAGAAGTAAAATAAACACACACAGACGTTATAAATATTATGCGGTGCTCAGGTGAGGCCGCATAAATTATTCTTGCTTAATTTAAGGAGATATTAAAATGAACGCAAATATAACACGCTTTGACACACAGGCTCTAAACAGGGCTCTAGTAGGTTTCGATAGATTATTCGATACATTCGAACATCGCATCGCAAATCAAATGCAAAATAACTATCCCCCACACAACATCATTAAACTTGATGACACTAGATATGTCATCGAGGTCGCTGTTGCCGGGTTTAGGAAAGATGAAATTCACATTGAAGTTGAACAAAACTTGTTGACTATTCGCGGTGTTCGCACACGCGAAGATGGTGAGAATATTCAATACTTACACAGAGGACTTAGCTCACGGGATTTTGAACGTAAGCTTCAATTAGCTGAACACATGATAGTCAAGGGCGCCTTAATTCAGGATGGTATTCTATCTGTACAGTTAGAACACGAAATTCCGGAAGAAAAGAAAGCTCGCGTGATTGACATTGTCGAGGTTAAGTAATATAATAAGGGGAAGGGAACTTCCCCTACTCTTGGAGAACATGAATGACAACAACTGATATTAAACTAGACGAGAAGATTAAGATTAAGGTTCAAGAACCTAAACGCTGGAACGTGATCTTTCTAAACGATGATTCAACCCCAATGGATTTTGTCATTAGTCTTTTGACTGAAGTGTTTAAGCACACAGAAGAAACTGCTCGAGACATCACTCTCCAGATTCACGATCAAGGCAGCGGCATTGCTGGAACATACAGTTTTGAAATTGCTGAAGCAAAGGCAGTTGAATCAACTAACTTAGCTCGTGGTAGTGGATTTCCATTACAAATTAAAATGGAAGAAGAATGAGCTTAAAAGACATCACTAAAGACCTCCACCATGAGGCAGAAACAACAACATTTGCTAAGATGTTACTTAGCGGTAAAATTGAAAAACAAGATTATAAAAACTATCTATACAACCTATTAGCAATCTACGATCCAATTGAATGGTATTGTAAGCGCCAAGGGTTTCTAGACACAATGCCAGACCTACCAAGACTACGTGCCATACACGCAGACTTTGTGGAACTTGATGACGGTAGTTATTGTTATCTAACTCCAGCTACATTAGAGTACCAAGCATACTTACACAAACTAGGCAATGATCCAGAGAATAAAGCAAAAGTTAAGGCGCATTTATATTGCCGCCATATGGGCGACCTATTCGGTGGTCAAATCATTAAAAAGCAAGTAGCACATATTAGCAGTGGCAAGTTTTATGACTTTGAAAATGGCGATGCTATGAAAATGGCAATTCGTCAAACACTAACTGATGATCTAGGTGACGAAGCTCGTGTAGCATTTGAATATGCTATTAAAATGATGCGGGATTTATATCGTGGAGAGTAAAGTTTGGGACACACTAATAGAAATACAACATCTGTTAGAGGATAAATTTAATGAAACAGGTACTGAAATATTTGAACC
>Ga0078894_10001991_pt1 | contig 15363 bp, 15 predicted proteins | sample LauGreSu1BDMLBSD_2_FD_67506 | JGI IMG/M metagenome (GOLD analysis project Ga0078894, IMG submission 67506) | Freshwater lake microbial communities from Lake Michigan, USA - Su13.BD.MLB.SD (version 4) (version 4) | ecosystem: Environmental > Aquatic > Freshwater > Lake | place: Lake Michigan... | reverse complement strand
GCAGCAGCCTTTGCCGCTTCTTCAGATGCCTTCTTTTCTTTTTCAGCAGCCTCTTTTGCCTTTTCTGCCGCTTCTTCCAAAGCACTAGCCGCATCCTCTGCGGCTTTGGTCAAGTTTGCTTCCTTTAGTGATTGTGCCATCTCACCAAAGACTGCGTCCGTCTTGGTTTGAAGTTCACTTGAGATCTTCTTTGCCTCTATTTCGATGGCAGCATTAGTAGCGACAACCATCTTAGTTGCCTCACCCAATGACTTAGACATCTCGGCACCAATTGATGCGTCAGTTTCCTTTACAGTATCTCGGAAATCGCGGAGGGAGAAAAGAGCCGACATTCGGGCATCCTTCTCATCATCCATCGCCTTTTTGTTGTCCCCCAAGGCAGAAGTTACCGCGTTGATTTCTTCAACTGCGGCAACATATCCTGCATTGATCTTGAGTAGATCGCTCTCATACTTTTCGCGGATTGCCTCAGAACCCTTTGCCCAATTTCCCTGCTCATCGATGTACTTCTTATGTGCTTTGTATAGAGCATCGGAGTCTTTTTTCTTCTGCTCGTCCGCTTTATGAAGTTTTACGGAGACATCTAAGAGTTTGTCTTCAAGTTGCTTTCTCTTGGCTAAAGTATCGTTGGACTTTTCAACCAACTTCTTCAGGGCTTCCATTTCAGCAAAGAACTGATCCAATGCCTTGTTAGCATCGGCTGATGGTGCCACAATACCATCTTGATTGTTCGGTGGTGTAGGATTGCCTTGTGTTGGTTCAGCCATCTATCTGTCCCTTTACTGTCTTTGGCTCTTCAAAGACTCCATTCGCTCCTTCTCTTCCTTCAAGTGTTGCATCAGCAAATCGATGTAAACCCTCCGCTCCCATGACATCATGCTCTCTAGATCAACTAGCGTGTAGTTGAAATTTTGCATCATTGCAAAGTTCACAGAGAGCATGTTGAACAAGTTGTCATGGGTGGAGGCTAGGAGAAAAAACTTGTGATCCCCTTCAGAGTCGAGTTGTTCTCATGACCACAATGCTTGCACTTGAATTGAACTTGCTTCTCCAACTTGGGCATCGTTTCCACGAAGGAGAAGAGTTTCTTAAACTGTTCCTGCGTCATCTCTTCGATGAATCCACGAACTTCCTTGGGATCCATTTCGGAGGCATTGAAGATCTTCTCACCCTGATAGACCTTGTCGATTGACTTCACCAATAAAGTGAGTGCCTTTTCGATGTCGCTCTGTGAGTCAATGTCCTTCAAGTCATCGACAGTTGGATACTTCATGACTACGCTGATATCCCCAATGATAGGGATGATCTTCTTATGATTTGGATCGGTGATCGGTTGAATCTCCTTCAGGTTGATCTCAACCTCAGTCGGGAGTTCACACTTCGAACATTTGATATTTGGCTTGGCAGTCTCACCTACGGATTGACTGCGGAGTTGCAGGAACAGATATTCCATGTCCACTAATGGCAACTTGAAGACATCCACAGCCCCGCCTGTGCATGCGGAGATTACCTCGCGGATGGCTGTATTGATTGTCTTCTCGTCCTTGCTCTCAGCCGCCATGAGAAGGATCTTCTCTTCCTTGACGATGAAGGGTCGATATTCGATCTTCTTTCCGCTGACGGGAAGAGTTGTTTGGTGTTTTGGTGTTGAAGCGATAATTCCTGCGAGTGACATAACGATCTCCTATGACGAAAAGTTAGGGTAAAAATCCGTTTCCAAAGAATCCTGCACCGAAAAAGCCTTGAGTCTGTGACAGTAGAGTCAGACCCAAGTCGAGTCCACCCTGACGCGGTGTGGAATAGACCACTCTTCCATCCACGCCACGCGGCAGATTGTCTACCTTGTATTCCTCTAGTTGCTTGACATAAGCCTGTAGAACGCTGCGCTGCTGCTGACGGACGGAGTTGAACGCTGCCCGTTCGGCAATCGTACCGAGAGCAAAACCGTTTACAGCCTTGTCGATACCCGCTTGGCTTGCCGTGAGGATGTCTTTGTAGCGATCCCGTTCGATCACGGGGTAGCCTGTATCGGTGACTGTTGGAATGATGTTGTCGTACTTGATGGTTTCTTCCTGAAGTGGGATCATGTCGTGATACATGAATCCAATGTCAGAGAACAACGGCTCCTGCACATTGTTGTAGTTCAGGTTTCCGCCGTTCATGTTCATGGAGAACGGATAGACTTCGGTAAACTTGTAGCCAACAACCTTGCCTTGATACATGGCTTCCATCGCCATGGCGAAGTTCTGCACATGATTCGGGAGTAGCAGCAGATAGATGAAACTGTCCTTGGCGTAATCATCGTAGAAACGCCATTGACGGGTGTATGGGTTCTGAATGTACCGCAACCACCCCTCAAAGAATTCTTTTTCAAACATGTCTGTTCCGACATTGAACTGCACCTTGATGCCCGAAGTATTGTTGGTGTTTCTCTTGTAAGGAAACACACGGTTCGGGCCTGCGTTGATATAGTTCTGTTCGGTGCTATACCAAGTCTGCTCGTTGAGGTTAATCGATTTGCATGTGGTAGCCAATCGGGCAACATCGGGAACAAAATTCATGCCGATGCCGTCCCGCACCGCTTGGTTTGGGAACACCATGACCAACCAACGATTACCCGCCGCCCATCCTGTCTCACGCGCCCGCCCGTAGACGGAATCTTGAAACGATGGGTCGGGATTTCCGACATACGATTGGTATGCGGCTCTTGCCCGTGTTGCTTGTAGGTTTCCGAGGATATCCATGGTTCTATAAGGTATCTATTATGCCAAAGCCCAAACATCTGCCCGAGTTGCACCCTTGAACTTGTCTAATGGAAAGAAGGGCACCATCTTCCATTTCATAGGTTCGATGTACGCTACCTTTGTGACGATGTGACTGTAGTAATATCGCTTGATGCAGGGCTTGAACGCTTTCATTTTTGCGCTGTTTTTGAGTAGACCGTAGGTGACACGAAACTCAACTGATGTGTTGTTGTGCTTGACCCAATTTGGATCGGAGACATACTTCAGGAGTTTGTTAAGGAAGTCTGCCCGAGCCGAGGGTGGCAGATAGTGAAGGTTCAATCCGAGGAATCCACCCTTCTGTGGGTGAAGAATGATCGTCACAGGAAACTCGTCCCAAAATTGGAGTTCATCCTTGGTCTTGGGTGCGTATCCAAAAAACACCATGTTCCCAGGTGTCAATTGCTTTCGAACCAAAGTCTTGCTGCTGTCGATATAGTTATCCTGTCGCATGTTTGTCTTGATCTTGGACAGGTTGGTTGCCAACCAACGGGTAGCCCGATCATCGCCCAAATTCAGATTGGTGGTTCGTGCGAACTGGTTTACAACTTTTGTTACCTGTTGCTTCGTCATTTAGCAGTCTTTCCGAAGATGTTTTCTTCAGTTAGGAGTCTGAACTTCCAACCCCGATCCCCGCAATAGTCTTCAGCAGCCGCCCATTTTGCCGAATTGACCATCCAGTTGCGAATCTCAAACAATTTGGACTTGGAGATTCGTTTTGACTTCGGCTGTTCGGGCTTCATTGTCTGCTTCTTCGGCTTCACCTCTATCAAGCACTCCTCAATCGATCCATCGGGCTTCCGCAATCGCACCCAAAAGTCAACGAAGTATCGGTGCCGCCGTCCATCGATTGGCGAGATGTAAGGAATCACGACCTCTTCGGAAGACCACTCAACCACGGCATCATTCTCGTCACAGAATGTCATAAATCGGCGTTCCCACGATGATCGGTAGAAGCACATGTTGGGATCGCCCTTGTACTTCTGTGGACGCTTCGGTGTGTACTTTCCCTTGTACGAGTTTCCAGTTGCGATGATTGTGTCTCCCGTATCTGCTATTTATGAGATCCCATCTAAATACACCCATATGGCAGAGTTCAGCAGCAGCAAAACCTACGGAGAGATCCGAGCCATCGACGGCATTCTTCGGCGCAGATCAACTGCATTCGAAGATAAGTTGTTCAATGATGGTCGCGGCGGTTTCATCAACAAAGCGGATGCAACGAGGGCTGCGGGGTACTACAAGTATCCCTACGATCTTCTGACAGATCCATCCCACCAAAGCATCATGTGCATTGAGATATGGGATAACAATCCCCAATACTTGGCAACCAAGCGCGAGGCGTTTGCTAGATTTGGCGAAAGCCTGATCGACAAGATGCGAACCGCACAGAATGCCGCCGAGGCAGATGCAACCGCCGAACAGAAAACAGACATCGTGGGGATGGTTGCAAACACCCTTAGCGCGGTAGTTTCAGGTGGCGGCGTTATCTTGGATACCGCGAAACAGGTATTTGCTGACGGCAACCTCAAGGGTCAGGGATTGGGACGGGATTCTTATACAGAAGAACAGACGGGTCTTGCAGGAGGAACTGCACCGATTCTTTCTCGCATCTATCTGTACATGCCTACGGGATTGGAAGTCGGATATGCGATGGAGTACGAAGATGCAAGCATGGCAGGATTGGATGCGCTAAAACTTCCCAAGGCAATCGCAGGCGGTGATCCCGCAGCAGCAAGGGACATCGGCAAGAAGATTGGATTGGCAAATCTCAAGGTGCTTGACTCGTTGGGCGAACTTGTCGGTGCCGAGGCAGGAACCTTTGCCAAGTTCGCTTCCGCACAGCAGCGGCAAGTCGTGAACCCAATGTCACTTCACCTGTTCAAAGAAGTCAAGCGCAGAGAGTTCAACTTCTCTTATACATTTCTTCCGCGCAACAGGGAAGAGGTTGAGACATGTCATGAGATCATCGGTCTTCTCAAGTTCTTCTCCCACCCCAAGCGGTCGGAGGGTTCAGGTCGCTTCTTGGACTACCCCGCAGAGTTTCAAATCAAGTTCCTGACTGCGGACGGCAGGGAGAACGGCTATCTTCCATACATTCACAAGTGCGCCCTCAAGGGTGTCAAGGTGAAGTACGGCGAGGAGACAACATTCACCACCTTCCAAAACGATGGGTACGGCTCCGCACCCACCAAGATCACCATGGAACTGTCGTTCAGCGAACTTGAAATCCTCACCCGCGACCGTTTTGGTTGGGAGTTGGGGAACATCCCCTCACCCTGAGATAATCCATGGGCTATTTCAACTATCTACCTAATGTCGGCTATCGGGATGATTCGGGCAATCTAGTCCTTGTGAAGAACATTCTCACACGGGCAAAGATCCTAGACATCGTCAAGGAAGCACAGGGAACCGCCTTGGATTACACGATCAAGGACGAGGAGCGTCCCGAGACAATTGCTCACCGCATCTATGGTCGGTCTGACTACCATTGGATCATTCTCATGTTTAATGAGATCCTTGATCCATACTTCAGTTGGCCTCTGAGCGTCAACGAATTGGAAACGCAGATGGAGAAGACATACACGGGCAAAAGCCTGTTTGTATACCCTCCACTACTGTGGGATCATAAGAGTGGAAGACAGGAAGATGGCGAGATCGTTCCTTTTGATCGGCGGCTACCGCACTATGAGGTTGGCGATACTGTCATACAGAAGGATAGATTTGGCAATCAAATCGCTAGTGGAAAGGTGAAGTCTTGGGATCCGAATCTATACAAGATCGAAGTCGAAGACATCACAGGCACCTTCAAGATTCAAGACACATTGGTTCAGTTGGGCGGTCAGGCAATCGCTCGACCCAAGGACATTCGGCATGACCTGTTTTCAACTACTAGAACAGGAAGAGAGGTCGCGGCACAGGTGTTCAGAGTGGTGGGCGACAATCGTTATGCACTCCACCACTTTGAGACAAGCAGCGGAGAGATCGTTTCTCCGCTATACAGACCCGTCACTTTGGTGGACAACAAGAGATCCGAAAGTCCATCTGCATTGATTGACAGATTCGTTGTTGGCAACACCGAGTTGATTCCATTAGGCATTGATGACAACAATGACGATGTCGGTTATGCAACATCAGTCGTGAACATCGCGCATGAGTCGAAAGTGAATGATGGCAAGCGAACTATCAAGGTCATGCGTCCTGAATACATCGACCCCGTACTAAGAGACTTCAGGCGGCTGTTCCAAATCAATACATGAGGTGAATCGTGACAGATGTCAGTAGCGACACGATGGTGAAACCAGGAGATGTGGTGATCGATGAGATCACCCTCAAGTCATATACTGGCTTTACGATGAGCCTGAAGGGCATCTTTCAGAATTTCATTGTGTATGAGGACATCTTCAGCAACTGCATGTCGGGAAGCATCACGCTGATCGACTCAATGAACATCGTAAAGAACTTTCCTATCATCGGTGCCGAGACGCTGACGATCATCTACAGAACCCCGATGGGCGGTGGACAGCCTGTTAAGTTGGTGTTCCGAACCTACAAGATTTCCGTGCTTACAGAAACGGCACAAGAGTCGGCGCAGATGGTTCGCATTGAGTTTGTCGCAACTCAAGCAATCAAAAGCATGCAATCAAAAGTTTCGAAATCCTATCGAAACATGCCAGTTTCGAAGATGGTCACTAACATCTTTGACGAGTACTTGGCCGTCGATAACGGCGAGAACAACGGTCTCATTTCAGCGGCAGCAGGAGGCGCGGCAGCAGGGGGGCTGATCGGCAGCATGATTCCCCTGCCAATCGCAGGGGGCGTAGCAGGGGCTATCGTAGGTGGCGCGGTGGGGCTTGTGCGAGAGGCATTGGATGATGACAAAATCCACCTCAAGACAGTTACGGAGACTTTCGACACACGGTCGTATGTGATTCCTTATTGGTCACCTCTGTATGCAATCAATTGGCTTGCTCACAGGGCTAGAGCCAAGGCAGACACATCGATGTGCGATTATGTGCTTTTTCAGAACTCAGACGGTCACCATTTTGTGCCGCTATCGGGTCTGAAGACAGCGGATGTCGCATTCACCTACACAAACTATCCTGATGGGTTTCGCAGCGAAGATGGATCAAGAATGCTTGAATCCGAACTACGAAACATTCACTCGTTGGTCGTAGAGGACATGACCGACAAGATCAAGCAGCAGAACTTGGGAATGCTTGCGTCTGCCATCATGACACACGATATGACCACGAAGACTTGGTCTACATCGCAGTTCAAGTATGACAAATCCTTCATGAACGATGCAGCGCACCTTGAGAAGAATCCGCTGATTCCGATGCAGAAGATTGATTACACGGATTCTGTCGAGTCTCACACTCGCTTCTATCCGAAGTCATCATATTCGATGGCGGGAATCGCTCAGGTGCATGATCCTGAGGAGACCGTGTTGCTTAGGCAGTCGCTACTCAATCAAATGAATTCCATCAACCTGATCGTGTCATGCTATGGAGATACGAATGTCAAGGTTGGTCAGGTGATCAACTTCAGAACAATTGCAAAGGAAGCCACCAAAAAGCAGGACAATTACGAGGACGATTATCTCAAGGGTCGTTACTTGGTCACCACCGTCAAGCACCTAGTTACAGATCGTGAACATACTATGACTATGACACTATCACGCGATTCTTTCGCAGAACCAATTGCCGACTACAAGAAGGCAGAGTTGAACTTGGAGCCATCATGAGCAGCAATCAAGAACCATTGAGAGCGGACTACATGGGCAAGAACGGCTTTGTGTGGTGGCAAGGTGTCGTGGAGGACATCTATGACCCGCTCAAGTTGGGTCGCGTCCGTGTGCGCGTACTTGGTTGGCACACCGATGACAAGGCACAGATTCCCACAACGGATCTTCCTTGGGCGCATGTGATAATGCCTGTTACGAGTGCGAGTGTATCGGGCAAGGGATGGTCTCCCACGGGATTGCTACAGGGCGCATGGGTTGTTGGCTTCTTCCGAGATGGTATGAATGCACAGGAACCCGTGGTCTTTGGAACCATCGGTGGTATCAACACCGTCAACATTCCTGTTCCGAACGAACTTGCAAACTTGCCTAACATTCCCCTGATCGATCCTGAGGATGTGAAGCAGATCTACATCAACGAGATTGAGAGCAGGAAGGCACAGATCATCAGTTCGTTGGATGAGGCAAAAAACGATGTCGGTTTGAAGTCATATCAGTTGCCTAAGAATCCAACAATCGACACCAACCGCGGATTTGCAGATCCACAGGGCATGTATCCGCTGATCTCGCGCATGGGCGAGGCAGACACGAACCGCCTAGCAAGAAATGAACAGATTGAGAACACGATTGTCAAGAAGAAGAAGGACAACCTAGAATTCTGTGTGTCTGCGCTATATGGCTTTTGGGCAGAACCCGAGACCGCCTATGCCGCACAGTATCCCTTCAACAATGTCTATGAATCTCAGGCAGGGCATGTCGTTGAATACGACGATACCCCTGGTGCAGAGAGAATGCATTGGTACCATTGCTCAGGTACATTCACAGAGATTCACCCGAGGGGTAGCGAAGTACACAAGGTCGTTGGTAACGCATGGGACATCACGCTTAACGACAAGATGATCTTGGTGAAGGGCAACTGCTCGTTCAACACAAACAAGACTATGAAGATTCTCATGGGCAAGGATTTGGAGATTGAGGTGCAGGGCGACACAAAGATGTACGCTAAGGGAAACATGACTGTCGATGTGGGCGGCAATTTTTTACAGAAGGTCAAGGGCACATACACGCTGTCGAGCGAAGGCAACATGGTAATCATGGCACCCCGTATTGACTTGAATCCCGAAGGAGAGAACCCATCGAATGTACAGACTTTGATGGATAAGTTGCGTGGTTTGGTGAATGGATTGATCGACAAACTTAGCCCAACGGATCTGCAAGTGAGGAACAAGGACTAATGTCTTTTGCACGACCGAACATGTCTATACCGATTGCGAGTGGAACTCCTTCGAAGAGTACGCAGGGATCTGTCTATTCCACAGACGAAATTGAAACATACCAGTTCGATCAGCAAAATCAACTAAAGACATATGCTGCCTTGGACGCAGCACAGAAATCATCGGTCAAGACAAGTGAGGCAGTCAGCATTCGTGGCATGGTCAATGTTCCTGTTGCAACAGACTTCAAGGAGTCAAAGAAAAGCATTAACGAATTGACCACGGAGCGTGGGGATATCTCACAGGTTCCCAACATCGACATCTGTGGGTTCTTAGGCAAGATACCGTCTTTGGATTTGGACATCACCAATTCAAGTATAGGCGGATTGCCATCGCTCAACGACATCATGGCAGGAATCAACGGTATTACTCTTCCAGCCCTACAGATTGCATCGGAAGCAATCGTTGGCGTGGTTGGTAAGATCAACGATACGATCTCAGATATTGGAGCCGCGATTCAGGGCAACATCCCGACAATCTCATGTGGTAAGCCCGAGGCTGTTCCAACACCGCCATCCGAACCAAAGATGGGCGAGGCGTTGTCGCCGCCAACAGAGGAACCAATCGATGCGTTCATCGCAGAACCAGTTCCATATGGCACGAACCCTAACATCATAATTGACTCGCCCGATGTTACGGTGAAGAGTTTGGATGATGAAATTGATTCAGGAGAATTCTGATGGCTAGTATGACGGGCGCACAGCCTATCGAATACTACTATCCCGCAGGATTTGGTGAACTGAACATCGTTGAGCAGGATGAATCGCTGTCATCAGTAACGGGCGACATTCAATGGCTGAGTCCCGCCATATTGAACAAATCATACAACGAGACTTCACCCTCGCGTCCCATCTTCGAACAACAAAAGGTGATTCGACCACAGGATCCCGATGTTGGTTGCAAGACTACCATTCAACTGAGGGCAGCATATGTGTCATATGTGGGGGCACCACCAACAACAGGCGGCGATATAAAGTTTGCAATCGTTAGTGGGGTGTTTCCACCGAGCCTGACCCTAGACATTGATACGGGATATCTGTTTGGTAAGATTGATGACTTAGATGACATCTTTCCCGTGGAATTTGGACTTACGAATCCACAGGGAATTCCCGAAGAGCCGAGAGACACACAGGCAGCAGAGTTGTTCAACTTCGATTTTGGAGAACAGTCTCCGCGAAAGTTCACAGAGGACAACTATGCAGTCAGAGGATCCGCTTCTTTGTATAAGGCAGGATTCCCGATCCCCAAAGGAATCATCTTTATAGCACGGGCATTTAACTCATCTCTTACAAGTCAATACATCGACGGCGAGTTCATGATCGATACAAGCAACAATTGGTCTTCGGACAGAGATGAGTTCGTCCTAAATATCAGGAATCAGATGTTCATTGATGGCAAACCCGTGACGAACAAACAGTATCTCGCCACCATGAAGGAGCGTGGGTACTTTCCAAATTGCTAAGGAGACTTGATGCCCGCCGCTCACCGACACACAGATATCTGCTCAGGACACGGATGCTTCCCCCCTCGTCGCAATATTGAGGGTTCAAAGAATGTGTTCGTTAATAGCCTTGGTTGGCATCGAAAAGGTGACGGTTGGGCTACTCATTGCTGCGGCGATTCGTGCCATCAAAGCAAAACAGCGGAAGGCTCATCTTCCGTATTCATCAACAGTAAACCCGCAGCAAGGGTTGCTGATCCTGTCCATTGCGGCTCCGCGTGTGCGCGGGGGAGCAAAAATGTCTACTGCGGGGGTTAAGAGATGGAGATGTTCACATCACTACAGACTTGGTTTGAGGTCGGTATCGCAGCATCGGGCATCCTCGGTGGTCTGATCGCAGGGGCTTTTTATGCTAAACGAAAGATCGTTGTAGAGAAACGCAAGGAGATGGAAGAGGCCTCAATCGGAGGAAGTAAGAATTCCAATTTCCAAGCAAAGCATACGATTATCCATGAAACTCTCACGGGAGTTCGTGTAAAGACAAACGCATGTCGCGCAAGAATCGCACATTTCCACAATGGCGGCAAGTTCTTGGATGGCACTCCGATGAAGAAATTCTCCATTACTCACGAATCGTGTGAGCGCGGTGTTCCTTATGATGGTGCAAATCTTCAGAACATCTTGGTAACCATGTTTTGGGACATGGTTGAAACGATGCGTGAGAACAATCCAAGGTTGCATACGACCGAGGCGATGCGGGATGGCTACTTCCGTTCATACAACAAGTCAAATGGAATTGTTGCATATGCGATTCTACCGATCATGAAAGAAGACCTGTATATCGGCTTCGTGGAACTTGAGTGGTTCGAATTGGAAAAGTTGCCTACCCTTGAGCAAGCCAAGAACCTCAAGGCTGTGTTTGAACAATCCCGAGACTACATCGAACTTGAACTGGCTCTAAGGTAAAGAATGGCAAAGACACAGAATACCTCCATCGATTTAGACATCAATTTCGACCGCAATCCGCTGTCGGGAGATGTTGCGCTGCGTAGGGATGAGGAAGCCATCAAAAGATCGCTTCGCAACCTTCTGCTCTACCGCCGAGGAGAAAAGCCTTTCCACCCTGAGATCAGTTCGGGTATTCAAGATCTTTTGTTCGAACTGGTAGACCCCGTCATGCTGATTGAACTAAAGCGCAGAATCGGTGACACGATTCAGCGATACGAACCCCGAGTCAGTAACGCAATCATAGATGTGGTTGATGTAATAGATAGAAATGAGATTCGCATCACAATCCACTTTACGATTAAGAATGTGCAGAAAGTCTTCTCGACAACAGTCGCTCTACAGAGGCTACGATGAATAACAGTTCCAACACACCAATTCAGTCGCTTGAATTCGATGAGATTAAGAACAACCTGAAGGCATATCTTCAAGGTCAGGAGCAGTTCAAGGACTACAACTTCGAAGGCTCTGCGCTGTCGATTGTGCTAGATCTGTTGGCATACAACACCCACTATCAGGCATTCTATGCAAACATGGCGGCAAATGAATCATTCATCGATTCGGCAGTCATGCGTCCGTCCGTAGTCTCTCTTGCCAAGCACTTGAATTACACGCCGCGTTCGAAAAAAGCAGCAAAACTGGTTGTTGATGTCTCGTTTGGAGATGAACCCGTAGCGAGCAGTTTTACGCAGCGTGTCATTCAGGGGCGTGAATTCATTGAACAGGGACAGGTCTTCCGAGGTAAAGATGTTGATGGCAAATCCGTCAACTTCGTCACATTGGAATCGCACAAGGCAGTACGGCGTAGCGGTGAAAACCTTGTTCAAGATGTCACTCTGTATCAGGGGTATCTGAAGCAAGTTGCCTATGTTGCCAATACACAGGGGGGCAGCGAGGCGAAGTTTACGATCCCCGATCTGAATGTGGATATCGATACCCTCGTCGTTCTTGTACAGCGGTCTCAGACTGACACCACGGGGTCTGCACAACTGTGGAAGAAGGCGACCGACATCAACAAATTGAATTCGTCATCGAATGTGTTCTTCATTCAGGAGAGCAGAGACGGTTTTTGGGAAGTCTATTTCGGTGATGGTGTGGTTGGAAAGGCGATTGAAAACGGCAATGTAATTACTTTTCGATATTTGGTCACGAATGGTTCTGCGGGAAATGGAATTGGCTACGACGAGAGCAGCACAAAGAGAGCAATCACTTGCGCCACAGACAGCAGGGTCAGCGAAGTTCGAATTAAGACAGATGCGAGTGATAAAGTTCAGGTGTCTTTCGGCGGTGAAGACAGCGAAGATATTGAGTCGATTCGTTACTACGCCCCGCGCAACTATCAGGCACAGGATCGTGCAGTCACCGCAGATGACTACAAGGCTTTGCTAGGGCGCGAGTATGCAAGCCGCGCAGATTCGTTCTTCATTTGGGGCGGCGAGGAAAACGATCCCCCTCAGTACGGCAAGGTCTATATCAGCATTAAGCCAAAGGTTGGTACACGACTGTCCAATACCGAAAAACAAGCAATCGAACGGACAATCTTGGGTCAGCGCAACCTTGTCACAATCACACCCGAGGTTGTTGATCCCGATATCCTTTACATCAATCCCTCCGTCACGGTGTATTACGACGAGTCGAAGACAACCCTGAACAAGGCGGGAGTCGAAACCCGAATCTCCTCGCTCATCAAGGTATACAACACGAACTATCTTGGTCTGTTCCAACGCAACTTCAGACTGTCGAAGTTTTCCTCTATCATCGACGGCGCAGCACCCGCAATCAATTCGAACTCGACAGAAATTACTCTGTCCAAGCAGTTTGAGCCAAACCTGAATCGGGCTGCTCCTTACACAATTCGCTTCGACAATCCACTTTTGCACCCCGTCGATGGATATACACCAATTCTCTCAAGTACCCTGTTTGGTTACCGAGATGCGACATCCACAGCAGTAGTGAAGCCAATTGTCGATTGTTTCTTGGATGACGATGGCTATGGAAATGTCCGTGTTTACAAGCAAGTGGGATCGTCCAAGGTTGTCGTGCTGAAGAACATCGGCAGCATCGACTATGTGACAGGAACAATTTCTCTCCGCAACTTTACGCCCGAGTATTTGGACGAAGGTCAGACAACTTTAAAGGTGACTGTAGTTCCTGAGAAGAAGGACATCTTTGCCCGCAGGAATCAAATCATCATCATCGATGACTTGGGAACTTCAGTCAGCGCAATCCCCGAAAAGACCACAATAGATAGAAGTGCAAGTGATTCTCCTTTCACGCGGTAATCGAACATGAGTATTGATGGTGATCGCAACCTTTCCCGTTTGGTTCCCGACAGACTCCCCGAGTTTGTTCGGGTGGATCATCCTACACTCGTTGCCTTTCTGTCTGCGTATTATGAGTGGTTGGGGTTGGAGAGGAACGAGGGAAAGGTGCTTTCGCCCATGGCAATGCACGACATCCCCGATATCGATACAACGCTTGATCAGTTCGTGGAGGACTTTCGCAAGCAGTATCTACTCAACTTCCCCGAGAGTCTTGCCGTAAACAAGACAACGAATGAGCCTGTGGATGCGCGGCGGCTGATGAAAAACATCAAGCAGTTCTATCTTGCAAAAGGTACCGAGAAGTCATATGAGTTCTTGTTTCGAATTCTCTACGACACATCGGTTGAGTTCTACTATCCCAAGACAGACATCATGCGTTTGTCATCGGGCAGATGGACTCAGAACAACTATCTTCGCATCTCTAACGCTCTTGGTGATACCATTTATCGTGCAGCAGGAAACAACATCGTTCAAAAGAGCGCAAGCGGTTCGATTCTAGCGACAGCCCGTGTCGTGGATGTGAATGTCTATCAGATCGACAACTTCCCCGTTGCGGAACTTTTGATTTCGGGAAGGAACGGCACTTTCACAGTAGGAAATCTAGGAATCGATTTTTCAGATGGCGAGGATTCTTTCCATGAAGTTTCTGTGTACAGCGTTGTCTCGTCTCTGAGCATTTCAAATGGTGGCAGCGACTATGAGATCGGTGATCGGGTTCGGTTTGTTGCTGCAAGCGGCGACAGCGGTCAGCAAGCGGTGGGAACCGTAGTTGAAGTTGATGGTTCGGGATCCATCCGAAAGATTGATATCAACGATTTCGGAATCAACTACAAAGTTGCGCCGAGTATTGTAATCGACACCAACAGGGGATCGGGATTCAGCGGTACTGTGACAGTCGGTGCATTGTGTCAGTCTGCGGGATACTATGCAAATAATGACGGCAGACTCAGCACAAACAAGGTGCTACAGGACAATCACTTCTATCAGAACTGGTCGTATGTCCTGAAGACCGAAGTCGTAATTGACAGATACAGAGAAGTCATTCGCAGATTGGTACACCCAATCGGAACCGCAATGTTTGGTTCGGTGTTGATCAAGAGATGTGCCGAAGCAGACTTGCAGAATGCATCTGCTCTGATGTCATATCATGTTCCAATCATCGGTCACTATGTGCCATATACATTCCAAACATTCGATGATCTGTCTCTGTGGTTCCTAACGGGAATTACGGGCGGTGGTCTCACGGCAGCGGGATATTCCCCTGATCTCCACGACAAATACATTCAGGCTGTTGGAAATGGTCTAGCCATAAAAGGCAATCCGATCACCAACGGCGCAGACTTCATCGCGGCAACAGGCCCTAGCAGCGGCATATTGTACGAAACAGATTTTCCGAACGCTGATCCATTTTGGATCGTTTATCCCCACCCAAACAAGATGGTTTCGCGGGGATACCATATTGCCAAGATTTGGAACACTCAAATCAATGATTTCCTTTCACAGGACGGTGGTTGGCAAGAATGGTCGTATCGCAAAGAAGGTCGCTCCGATGACATCGTAACATGGGAAAAGTATCTGCGAGACACAGATGATCCACTCAACATCACGGCAGATGATAGTGAGCCGTGCAATGGAAATGTGACTCCTTGCCCCAACGGTCTCTACTACACCGAAGAAAACGATTTCAAATACGCGCTTCTTGAGTATGACGAAAACAGCGCATTCCGAAAGATCACAGCACGGGCTTTTTTCAACATGCCACAGGGACAGGAGTTTGATTGCAAGAACGAGA
>Ga0078894_10001990_pt1 | contig 15366 bp, 15 predicted proteins | sample LauGreSu1BDMLBSD_2_FD_67506 | JGI IMG/M metagenome (GOLD analysis project Ga0078894, IMG submission 67506) | Freshwater lake microbial communities from Lake Michigan, USA - Su13.BD.MLB.SD (version 4) (version 4) | ecosystem: Environmental > Aquatic > Freshwater > Lake | place: Lake Michigan... | reverse complement strand
GACAGTGGGGTAAAAAACTTTTCCTCGGCGGTACACATAGAGCGATATCTTATCGCCTAGGTTGCCTATCCACCACGACAGGCCGAGAAATTACAGAAAGTACAGTGAGAGCAAAAAACCCAGCTGCGGGAGCAACGATTGCGAGTCGGATGTCCTGAATGCCTAAAATCCAGCCTGAAAGAGCTGCTAAGGGTAAAGTCAAGCCCACCTTGACAAAAGTTGGAAAGATGTACTTGGCAAGAAGTTCCGTGATGTAGCCGACGGCCATGCCTGAAATGATTGCAATTAGTAGTAGGTCCATAACCTACATTGTAATACCAGTTACTTCTGTGCCAGCATAACTGGTTACAAAATATGGGGTATTAGAAGGCAAATAGCCTTCTAGTTCTTGAATCAGTCTAATAATCTTTACTTGCTTATTTGGATAAGCGTGAGAGCTGGAGTTGTTCGCCGTTCCAGACCAAGTGATTCCGGTTTCAGGTGGAAAAGAGCCGTCAAAGTAGTCACTAGGTTGATACGCCTCTTCAAGCTGTGCAGCATCTAAGTAAAGCACGTTACCGTTAGGGTCCTCTACAACAATTTCAACCAAAAACTCAAGTAGGTCTGTGTCAAAAGTTTCATCTACATATACTTCAACAGATGGGCGGCTCCACGCACTGCTAACAGATGCTGGTTCGCTAGATGCTGTTGCCGTGTTAGTCCCGTCAGTAGCAGTAACTCGTAAAATGATTTCTTCGGTGCCAGCGTCAACACTTAGGTGAGTAGAAAATACGTAAGATTTATCTACAGGTTTATCTCCTGCAGCAGTCTCTGCAGAGATGACTACTTCTGCAGTATCAAGGGTGACTGCCAGCATACTGTCGCCAACAAACAAGTAGGGCAAAGTGCTGTCGGTGTACTCAAAGGAGTCTTCACCTGTAATAGTCCATCCAGCAATAGTTCCATCAAACGACGGGTTTTTAATGTAATTCTCTTTACTTGACTCTAAGAAGATGTTGACCGCACGGGCCTCTTCGTAAGCAGGGGTGGGGTTAGCAGAAGTAGACTCTGCAAACTGGATTAGGTCAACATAGTAGGTACCAACTGCACTAAAAGATATAGCTATGGCGGCGTAATCGGCAGCATCAGTAGAAACTGTCGCTGTATTGCTAACTACAGTAGAGCTTATATTCGGTGAAGTTCTTCCGTAAGTAATAGAGTTAGAAGCAGTGCTCAAAACAGTTTCCGTGCCGTCTAGTGCTACACCCAGACCAGATATCTCGACGACATCCCCAACAGAGAAAGAGTGGTTAGCGGTAAACACTACTGTTACTACATTTGACGTCACACTGTATGACGCAATTGTAAACACCTTACCGGGAGCAGTTCCAGCCATGCTGAACTTTGTCCAGCTACTTCCCGCGCCGCTTGAGGATGTTGCAGAAGTACTACTGATTACTTCACCCCGGTTATTGTGCCACGTAATAACTGAAGTAGTGGTTGGGCTACCGCTAACGTCTGTCTTTACGTAGTAGCTAAGCTTGTAGTCTTTTCCAAACTTGACAGGAACAGCACGAGTAATTGGTCGGTAGTAACCAAGCTCCATTCGAGCAGAGCTATTCGTGCTTACAAACTTGGCGCAGTATCTGTCATCAATAGACTTCGCTTCTGCAGTAGGTGGGACTACGGTGGTCTCTACCGAAAGGGTAGCTGGACCTATAGTTCTCCAGTAGCCAGTGCTCTTATTGAATGTGCTGTCTTGGTTTGACAGTAGCAAGTTCTTACTTAAAGAAATTCTAGGAGCAAATCCGGTCAAGGACTCAATCATGGTTGAAAGACCTAGAAGAGTTCCCTTGCGAGCATACATGTATAGAGCTTCACGGGTCATTCTCTTCTTACGGAAGATAGCCTGCTCTTCTTCTTCAGCCAGACCAAACTCACGAGACTTAAGTTCTAGAATACCGGGGTTATAGTTCTTGCCAGAAAAGTCTGGAAGCAACAACTCTGCCAAAGTTAATAGCTCGTCTACAGTAAATGACATGCCTTGCAAAAAGCTAAACAAATCAGACGAAGGGTCAATGGTTCCTAAGGGGCTTTGTTCAGCTGAAATAAACACGCGAGGAAGCAAGTCCATAAAGTTAATGTGAGTGCTAAGCAAGTTACTGCCATCAGGCAAAGTAGTTCCGTGTTCTTTTGGAAGAAGAACAACTAAGTCGTCTGCCTTTACCCAGATGTTGTTGTCACTACGTCGCACCCACATGCTGTAGTACGTCCAGCGACCACTTACTAGTCCGATGTCATTTCTTGGGTTAGAATCTAGGAAGTTATCTTCACCGTCAACATACACGGTGTCCCCAAACGTAGATGGGTCACCGTTCTGCTCAAATAGAACTACACCGTCTTCGGCGGTTTCTCCATAGCCTTCTTGATTACGAACAAGGCGCAGACCATTAATGGCCCCTGTTGGGTTGCTCCAAGATAAAAGGATTCGGTCGTAGTTAATTGCGGTAGCACTAAATGGCTCAACAGAAAATGGAAAGCGTGGTGCTTCACCATAGTACGCTTCTTTATACTCTATGTTTCCATATTTAGCCATTTATAGTTCCGCCCTTATTCTGGCTGGATTGCAAACCAATCAAACGTAATAGTGTCAGTACCAGTACCTGCAAGAGTTGCGGTAAACCCGCTAGAGGTAGCGGTAACTCGGATAGTGGCTGACTTAGAGCCAGTTACCTGAGTAAATACTAGCGGGGTTGAAGTAAAAGTCCCTGCTGTAAATGTCACAGACTTGGTAGCAGCACCTGCAGTAAGAGCCTGACTTTCAGAACCGTACGCCTCTACTGCCTGAGGAATCTGCGCACCTACATACTGCCACTCAGTTCCATCCCAAACTTTAACTCTTTTATAAGTAGTCATTTATCTCCTAAACGTATTGTAGCCAGACGTCGCCATTGGCACCGTCTCCAGAAGTAGGGGCTGAGGTAGATGCAGTGATACGGCGGTATCCACTGGCCGTGCTTGTTGGGGAAGGGTCTGCGGATAGAATTACGCCGCTTGGGTCAAAAGGGTCTACGTTAGCAGAAGAGTCAATCCAAATAGTTCCAGCAATTACTCCTGTAGGCTCAGTTCCTTGGTAGTAGACGGTAGGACGAGCGTCAACGTATTCTTGAATGTCAGTGCTACCAGTTACAATGACCGAGCTAGGTGCAATGTTGGTTAGGGTGTTAGTTGCACCGCTAATGGTTTTGTTGGTTAGCGTCTCAGTTCCTGTTACTGTGGCAACAGTGTTTGAGCCAATTTTAATAGCACCGTCTTTATCAATCTTTGCAACAGTAGTGTTTGAAGCGTTCTTAACCTGAAGAAGGTCGGCAGTCTGGCTAGAAATAGCCTGCAAGACTAGTCCTACAGTGCTGGTAGAGCTTGGAGTAATGGTGCTTCCACCACTAGACTGAATACGGTTATTAAACGCGGTGTGCACACCCGCTTCAATGTTTTCAATACGTGCCTTTAAAGTTGACCAAGAAGTGTCTGTTGCAAAAGTTCCGCCAGACCAACCAGCGGGTTTACTAGTGATAGACGTGCCCATGACAGTCTGCATCTCAGTGACTTCGTCATAGACTTGGTTGACATCTGCGGCAAGAATTACGTCCAGCAAGTCTCTACGTCTGGTAAACGTCTTAATTGCTGAAGGGTACACTGCAGGCATAAAAGTCTCCTAAAAATCTAGTTCTATTGTCCCTGTTACAGGCCGTTCTGTAACGCTATAGGCATATCGGCTTCTAGGTCAGCAATGCGCTGTTCAAGCGCACTAATCGTTTCTAGTAGTTTTACTACGGTTGTTCCATCCGCGGCTGTGGTCGTTACAGCCCCAGCAGGAACAGTTGCTACGTTAGACAGGCTCGGACGAACTGTACCCTTTACCCAATTACCAAAAGTACCCACCCAAACAGGAAATGATGGGTCACCATTTTCAAACATAACCCATACACCCTGCTTTACATCTGGCGCTTCAAGAAGCACTCCGGAAGGGTCTACTGGCCAAGCCCATTGCGTGGGTGAAGTTCCCAAAATAGCTGGAACTAAAATACGTAGCCTACGTTGGTTTAGAGGGTCTTTATTACTGTAAACAGACCCTCTGTAAATTCCGTAGTGCTTTCGTATTCCTTCCAAGGTTTAGCTCACTCGTGTAATAGTGATTGCGTATTGGTTAAGAGTAATTCCATCACCTGCAATAACAAGTAGCTCTTTAGCAGTAGTGCCTACAGGAGTAGACACTGCGAATGGCGTGCCCGAAGTTCTAACGGTTGTACCTTCCTTAAGCACGGCTTGAGAGTTCGCAGTTGTTGCAGTTAGGTTGACAGAAGTAGTGCCGTTTGGAACTACCAAAGAGTACGAGAAGAAACCAGCATTAAACGTCGGGCTTAGAGTTCCAGCGCTACTAGACAGAGCCGACAAGCTAGCGTTAGACGAGTACGCATCTACAGAGATATCGGCAGTCAAGAAGACAAAAATTTCATCTGGCTCACCAATAAGGATTCCACGAGAAGCACTGTCCGACGAACGGTAAAGCCCAGTGACTCTGGCATTCAAGATTCCCGGAATCTGTCGAAGCAATGCCTCAATTTCTTCAGGGTGGATAATCTGATTGAAGGACGCATTATTGTAGGAAAAACGGTCAACAATAGCTTTTGTAATAGCCGTTTCAATACCGGCCTCTGTGTACTGAGCTTGTTTAGTGTAAAAAATGTCCACAGAAACTGGTACATAGGTTGGAGGGGATACTGTAACCGTAACTCCCAACTGAGTCTTATTTACAAGAAACTCTTCTACATCTGTTTGAAGGTTGGTCCATTCAGGAAGAAGAGCGCCTCCATCATCTGGGTTAGCGCTGTACCCCGGAAATTGGTCAATAGAGTCTTGGTTTCTTTGTGGAGATACGTACACAGTTACGGAGCTCCAAATGTCTGCTACAGCCTTTGCTTTACCAGCACCATTAACTTGTAGAGATAGGGCAGCGTAGTCATTAAGAGACACCGCACGGTTCAAAGCAGTAAGCGCCTTTGGTGCGTTTACTTTAATACTGGCGATGTCTTCTGGGCTTGCGCCACCTACACCTACAGTTGTGTTAGTAACGTCTACAACTGAGCTAAGAGCAGCTAGTTGTGATTCACTAAGTCCCGGGACATACGTAATCTCGCTAACAAGATTAGTAGAGATGTTTCCACCAGCTCCGCCACCTACTAAATACTTGGCTTTTAGTACAGTGTTTAGTGTCGGGATAATTCCAGAAACACCGTCACCAAAAGTAACGTACACGTAGTTATCAGCGTCAGTGGTTACTGAGTACACCGGGTCGTTGGGACCATAATCTACTATGTGAGAAACTTCTTGCCACTTTTCAAATACGTCTCCGTTTTGTACCCAAACTTCGACAGAGCCTTCTACTACTTGATTCTCAAACAAACGGTAAACCTGCTCAGGAAGTCCGCTAGATACACCTAGAAGTTCACCAGAAATATCAGTAGAGCTAAGTGCAGCATTAGTAGGGCGGTCAGCAATTTGCTCATACTGATACGCTGTGACAGTACTTGAACCGTTCACTCCTCCAGAACGAGCAGCAACTGTAACTGCTTCTGCAATAGAAAAAATCAACTCAGAAGTAGTGTCTTCTTCTGTAATAGTTGCAGTAAATTGACTTCCCGCAGGAAATGTTCTCGACGTGGTGCCAGAATTTACAAGCTGCAAAGTTAGTGAAGAAGCACGATAGCCTGCAGGAAAATACCCATAAGACTTAGCAATATTAAGGACGCTTTGACGCTGGGTAGCCGTTGGCAGATAAGACTCATTTGCTACACGGTCAATGTAGTAGTTAAGAACGTCACCCATATATGCAAACGCCTCGACAAGAGCTAGCCCAAAGTCGGCCGGGTTATCTCCCGACCATGCCGGAAGACGAGTCTTAATACGGTTAATAAGGTCTTGTCTAAGAGAAAAGTAGTCTCTTGAAGTGTAGTCGACTGCTACAGGTAGTTCGTTTATAGGGGTCGCCATGTGATTTCCTCACTAATTGGTTGGTCGCCATTGATTGTTGCTACTCCGACTTGGAGTGAAAAAGTGTTTGAGTTAGGAGGAGTGTAAGTTACTTCCGCGTTAACAACTCGAGTTTGCTCGTCAACTGTTACCACTACATCTTCTAGCGAACATAGCGGTAAATAGTCTAAAAATGCGTTTCTAATTTCAGTTGTTAAAATAGTTTCTGTTTCTTCCTCAGTTTCAAATACTGATGTGGCCGCAGCACAACCAAACTCAGGTCTGTAGACTCTTTCGCCAATTGCCGTACCAATTACGCCTCTAACACGGTCAGCCCAAATCTTTGACTGGTCAACTGTCGCAGCAATAGTTCCGTACTCGTCGATTCTAAAAGGTAAGGAAATTGTTAGTTCACGTATTTGACGTATAGCCATTATCTTCCACTCCAAACCATTCCAAGTTGATTAAAGCCTTGCTGAGATTCCACATAGATAGGCGTCTTAGAGATAAGCCTAAGAGGAGTTGCAGTCGCCTCATTAGACCGTAAACCGCTAAGGGCAGCCGTAGTCAAGTTTACCGTTCCGTGTGTATTGCCGTCTGGCTTTCTTACTGCGGTACTTATAGTTTTTCCAAGACCATCAGACATTACTCTGCCTTCAATAGAGTATTGTCCAGTAAACGCAAAAGTGTGAGTGATGCTTGCTATTACCCAGTAGCCGTCCGTTTCTGTCCCAGTTCCCTGTACAAGTACCGTTGAATAAGGGTGCATTCGAGGGTCGCCTTGACCAATAACGTGGGCAACTGTGGAAAACTGAACTGCACGGGCTTCTTCATACGCGGCGTATCTAGCAGATGTTGAGCTGTGCACCACTTCTTCAGAGTAAGCAGAAAATAAAGTAGGAGTTTCTTTTTGGCGTAATGCCATGCCATGCCTATTTGGAGATGAGGATGCCCCAAAAACTTGCCCAGTAACAGGGTTAACTCCTGAGGTTACTCTAGCTGTACGCTGTGGCAGTAAATCGTGGTCTAAATAATCGCTGTTTAGTACAGTAAAAGAATCCAAAGTTCTATCAAAAACTTTTCCATCGCTAGGCGTAGCTACAGGCTCTGCTGCTAAAACTGCGGAATTAGATATAAATCTAGTAATTAAGTTATCTACTGGAGTGAAGTATAAAGTTCCGTTTTTAACTATGCACGTGTACCCAATACGACGAGCCTGCTGCTGCAACCACTCCCAGTAGCTTTGCCCCGCAATGGCTAAAGTTTCAAATCTACGAGAGGTGGGTACCCCAACAAATTTAAAGTTAAACTCTTTGGCAATTACCTCAACCGCTTCAGTAATCGTGCTGTTTTTAAATACGCGTTGACTCTTTGTCTTTAGAACGTAGCTTGTTCCCACGCATACTATTTTAAATTCTTGTTCAATTTGGCTTGCAGTTTGTTTAGAAACGACGTTAACATACCCTGCCCATGCGTTTACTACCCCATTTTGATTCCAATTGAAAACTACAGGAGTTCCAGTTTTTAACACCTGAAACCAAAACGCGCTGGGGCGCTTAAACTTAAGGGTTAAAATGTCGTGTGAACCCTTTTCTTGCTTCAGCTCTACAGACGTAGGAGCTGCCTTTAAAGAAGGCGCGGTAGGAAAAGTAACCTTATAGAATGTACTTCTACGGTACTTAAAGCTATTCACTTGATGGAATCCTAATCGTAGAGCCTACAGGGATGTTAACTGGGTCTATAATCTCTGGGTTGTAGTCCATTATCCGCCACCACTGATTGGCATCCCCCAAAAGTCTTGCAGCAACGTTTTCAATTCGGTCACGCTCGCGCCAGCTATAGTAGTAAAAGTTTGACTGGTCAGTAGGAAACGTTCGCATAACCGAAAGGTTGTAAGTCTCACGCTTAGCGCTGTACGTCTTTGAAAAAGAACTACTAGCGTATCTACTATCTGTATAAATCATACTTATCCTCCGTTAAATAACGTGCCAAAGTTAAGGTCACCGTACAGTTTTCCTCCAGTACCAATGTCTGACTGGAAAGAAGCCGCATTAGCACCAGTAATAGTTGTGACAACCCCACCGGGCAGAGCAGTGGTGACTGAAGTTGGAGCACTGCTCGCGGTAGGGGCCATAGAAGCCGTTAAGTCAGGAAGGCGCTGGATTCCAATTGATACCTCGCTAAACGTGGGCACCATTCTTTCAGTAAATAGAACGTGAGTAATGTCTAGACTTACTACACGGCCTAAGTACCTAAGAGATTTTCCTAAGTGAATTTCTACGGGCTTTCCACCTAGCCAACCTAAGTCAGCAGTCTTCTTATCCCAACTCATCCCTCTACCAAGGAAGCTTTCGTAAGCGTAACCCAAAAGAGTTCTAAACAAAAACTCCATGTCGTACATGGTGCCCCTGTTATAGATGTCATTAAGTTCTTGAGTACTAGGAGGTCGTCCTGAAAAGACGTTCGGACTCACACCTGCCTTTAACCTTCCGGTAGCTGGGTCAAAGTACTTCATGTCATTAATACGGTTAAGAATAAGTTGAATACCAATTGTTCCAGACCCAGAAGCCGAGCCAAATGTCAAGAACTTTTCACGGCCACTAGCCATAAGAGAAACGTCTACTGGCTGAGGACCACCGTATGCCATAGATAGAGACCCCGGATTATAGTGAAACTGAAACCCGTAGTTAACGTTGTCAAAACTCTCTGGCGATGGCAATGGCACTGTTTTGGCTGCGTCTTTGTCGTCTGTTGCTGGCGTAGCTTCTTTGTGGGTAGACGCAGAAATTATGCCTTTATATGCTTGCGATTTTGACCACAGAGCAGTTGCGGAGTCTATTGACGCAGGAGTATTACCCGCGGAATCTGTTTGCAGGATTCTCCATAAGCCATTACGCCCATTTAATCCGCTCTGGTTGCCAATATTAAACCCACCAGTTTGAATACTTTGGCTTCTAAAATAGGCTTCTTTAGAAATACCTGCATTTGTAATTAGCTTAAATGGATTCTTTAAAACCTGATACGGAGCAATAGTATTGCGGGGAGTGTTTCTTGGACCAAGCAATCCTCCAGCAGCGCTTTCATATGCAGTCATTAGGCCCTCGCCATCTTCATCATCATTGACTCCTCTTCGAGAGTTCGTTTTACCATTACTGCAAATCTTCGAGCTTCGTCATCGCTGGCACTTGCAACAGTCAAATTAATAGTCACGTTGTTTGTGTTGCCTCCACGAGATTTCCGCTGAGCTAACGTAGCAGCATTAGACCCTCCAGTTGCGGATAAGTAGCCGTCAGAGTTACCTCCTGTGTAGCCGTCACCACCTTCTCCAGCTCCGGCAGTTCCTGCAGTGCTAGTTGCGCTTGTAGCTCCGCTAGCAGCATTACCTCCTGTCCAAGGAGCAACGCCTTCTACAGAAGAAGCACCAGAGGCACTTGGCGCGGCCGAGTAACCGCTCACACCTGTGGTCAAAAGAGGAGCCCCGCTACTGGAAGCTCCTGCAGAAGAGGACTCTACTGAAGACGAGGAAGAACTTGATGAACCAGATACATCCCCCGAACCAGAAGATGACTGGTCAGGGTTTGACGCTGGTACAGAAGAAGCAGTGCCAGAAAGGAATGGCTCTGGGTCGATTGCGTCTGCAGTGCTACGGCTCTTTGATAGGGCAAAGTGCAGGTGCACACCAGAAGATTTAGTGCCAGTGTTGCCTGCTGTTCCTACTGGCTGGCCAGTCTTAACTGTGCCTGAAGCTGTTATAGAAGATAAGTGGCAGTAAAAGGTAAAGTAGCCGTTACCATGGTCAATTAAAACATAATTTCCCAGTTCTCCGCCGCCACTTGTCGAGAGTACGGTTCCTCCCGCTGCAGCGTAGACCGTCTGGCCTGCCTTTGCTTCGTAGTCCACACCCTTGTGGCCATTAGGCCAAACAATCTTTCCCGGAGTGTACGAGCTGGTCTTCTGACCAAATCTTGCGGTAATCTTTGCAGGGTTTACAGGGTGGACTAGTTTAAATGCTCCTTGAGAAGAAGAGTCCCCACCAGCACTTGCGTTAGACGATGTAGATGAGTCGCCTCCTACAGGAGCACCCTTACGACCGCCACTTGCAGAGGCATTTCCCACAGTGTTGTCTCCACCAAGACCTACTAATGACAGCGCTGCCCGACCCACTCCAGCTATTACATTACCAATTCCCCCAATCATGTTCATAGCCCCTTGACCGAGAGCGTCAGAGGAGAACATGCTTCCAGCTGCGAAAGGTGCGCCGTATAGTGAGGCAGCAGCGCCACCAGCTTTTGCTAGTCCTTCTAGGGCCTTAGTAGCTGCTTTAATTCCTGCAATGTACTGGCCTTCAGCTCCACCCATAGCGTCGGTCTTGGCAGTGTTAAGGTCATACCCCGGTAGGAAAGGGTTCTCGTTACCTTCCTTCTTAGCTTTGTCCATCATCTGAGCCATAGCTTCAGGGTCAGACAAGTCCATGTTGTTACCCCGAGCACGTTCAATCATGAACTGAGAAAACATAGCCTGCTGGTCTGCTGTCATTCCGCTGTTAGCAAGCTCTACACCAAGGTTACCTCGACGCAGCGAGTCAAGGACTTCCTCTTCGGTAGCATCTCCGATACTAAGCTTGTTTGCAAGTTCGTTGAAGATTTGACCTTGAGTTTTTTCCTTACCAGTTGCCATATCGGAAGTAAGAATGCCGTAGCGGTTTAAAAAGTTTCCAGACCCTTGACCAGAGGTAAGACCCTCAATAGCTGCTGCAGCCTGCTCATTACCCATGTTTAGGTACTTGGCAGCGCTACCCACTCCTCTGATTGTTTGTTGGTAAGTGCTGTTATAAGAGGTGTTAGCCGCCATTCCTCGACCAGCAAGGTAGTTTGCAACGTTAGCATCAGAACCCGGAGCGGTAAGTCCGCCACGCAAACCTTGAAGAGTAGCTTGTTGCATTTGCCCACGAGTCATGCCTACTCCGGCACGAATAGTTGCGTTATAGAACGTTCCGGCTCGTTGAACAGTGGCTTGAACATCAGGCATGACTTGCCCCATGCCCTGATAGTACTGCCCAATGCCAGAGGCAACCTTCCCAAAGCCCTCAGCTACTCCAGAAACTTGACCGGAAGTTACTCCAGCGTTTGTTGCAGTAGTGGCTACGTTAGCTAAAGAGCTTTGAAGAAAATTACCAGAGGTACCTGAGCCGACCGCAGAACCAATGCTGCCCCTAGCGGTGCCCATCATCTTGATGAGCTTGAGTACTTGTGACTCGAGCTTATTTACGCCACTTGCGAGGGATTCATTAAAAGCCATTATGTCCTCACAACCTTACCTTGCTCTTTAGCCAATTCAATCCAATTCTTTCGTTCTCTCGGAGTTAGTTCCTTGAGCTCGTTTAAAGTCCACCCCGGATGGACGTCTCCAATAAACGACCATTCTCGAAGTAACCATGTGTAGTCAACTCGGCTAGAATCGAAACAAAGTCCCGATGTTAACCGGAGCGACCACCTCTCCGCTGCATTCTGGGCAGGCAGCCTTAACCTCATCTAATACTGGGCCAAATGCTCTTTTATCTAGAGCCTTTGCAATTTCTCTACGGTCCGCTACTCCAATGTTTTGAATCTGATTGCGGCTGATTACTCCGCTTCCATCAATTTCAATAACAGTTCCTTCTAAAAGAACGGTCGTTAGTTCTGAAATAGTCTTGTCTGCATTCATAGTCAGTTCCTTTTGAACTTTTCCTGAAGGCAGAACTACCGTGTAGTCATGCTTTTTAGTCGTTACAGTAAACCTGCGGTCACTAATCGGGTCAGTAAGCTTCTTGACTTTGATGTCCTCATCAATGTCGATTTGAAGGGTCTTGTAGTCCTTACATCCAGAACAAAATGCAGTGAGGTCAGCCGTAGAACCAAAAGTGGCCTTATAGATACCCAGTAGTAGGGCGTCTCGGTCTCCTGCAAACATCTGGTCAAGGATGTCTTCAGAAGCAGGCTGGTCACCAATGCTAACCACGCCACGAGATAAAATAGTGTGTAGTACTTTACCTAGGGTGTTGGCTTTAGAGATAGCCTCTTCATCTCGTCCGTTAAGTTCTCGAACTTCTGCTTCCCGAGTAACCTCCCCGAGTGGAGTTAGGAATCCACCGGGGAGAGTCACTGCGGTTTCAGAAGGATGAGTAACCAATGCAAGTTCTTTTTCTGGCGCAGTTTCCTGCGACATCTTTTGAACTAGTTGATTAGCTAGTGCTGGATTTTCTGCTGCATTTAGAGAATTTGTTGCCACGTTTTATACTCCTGTGTTTAATATTTAGTTAAAAGGTGCTGCTGAGGTGGTTAGGTTGGTAGCCCAGTTAACGTCAAAGCCCTCGTGAACAAGAGTTGCCTGCTCAACGAAGATTGCGTTGTCACCTGCGTTAAGGTCAGAGTACGCTACGGAAGTAATCCATGCGTTGTAGACCTTAAAGCGCATTGCAACGTGGTCGTCACCTGCTACGCCTACACCTGCGTTAGTGCCACCAGCAGACCCCGGAATCGGGTGCGAAAGCACACGAATATCTAGGTCGGCACGGAAGCTTGCGCCTTGTACATTCTTCGAACCACCCTGAACGGTAGCGAATAGCTGACGCATCCACTCCCAGTTCTGCTTGGTGTTTAGAATAACGCCACGCTGTAGGGTGATAGGGGAGAAGGTAGTCTGTCCCGGAATCTGGTGAACAGTGGTGTTGTAACCACCCTCACGGTAAGGGATAGAGTCGGTAGTCACAGACAGGCCGGACACGGAAGTGAAGCCCATGGTGATTGGGTCCTTCCAAGTGGCCTTGGTGTCGTGAGGGATAAAGTCAACCAGAAATCTAAAATTTCTGATTGGGTCAGTCGTAAGACTTGACCTGTTGTTAATTACTGTTGGCATTGTTTATCTTCCTTCGGTTAGGCAGCAGTCTTTTGGCTTAGGTTAATGACCACAAACTCAGCTGGGTACTGCAAAGCCACACCAACTTCGATGTGAACTTCACCCTGCTCAATAGTGGACTGTGGGTTGTTCTCCGAGTCAACCTTGATAAAGAAAGCCTCGGCTTCGTTTGCGCCACGAAGACCGCCAGCGTTTCTGTAGTCACCCAAGAAGATGGCAATGCTGCTACGTAGACGTGCCCATAGAGCCTCGTCGTTGTTTTCAAACAGTGCAAACTCCGTTAGGCCCTCTAGCTGCTTACGGATGTAGTTCAAGCTGCGGCGCATGTTTACATACTTGTTAGCAGTGCCGTCTTGAAGGAGGGTACGTGCACCCATAGCCACTACACCTGCGCCCGGAAGGTTGCGAAGTGCATTAACAGGGCTGGCACCAGTGTTTAGGGTGTCTAGCTCTGCAGAGGTAAACGCCTTCTCAAGAGCCACCGCACCACGGATGCTTGCACGAATACCAGCAGGAGCCTTGAACGGGCCGTATTCCTTGTCAGTAGCAATGTACAATCCAGCAACAGCTCCCGATGGACCAATCTTACGCAACGCTTGAGGGCTGCGTCCTAGTGGGTCTCCGACGTAGATGTTTGGGTAGTACACAGCGACGTTAGCGCTAGCAGTCAACGAGTCCGCAAAAGTAATTGCCTGTGCCACAGTCTGGTCTGGGTTGGTATCAGCAACTACAAAGCTAGAGTTGCTCTCTGCCCAAGCAATTGCTCCGTTAATAGCGGTCGCACCGTTAGTGCTACCTAGAAGCGGAATTGCATCTGGCACAAAGAGAACTAGAGGTCGGTTTAGCTGACTAAAGTCGGCAACAGCTGCAACATAGGCAGAGGCAGCTGGTGCAGTTCCGTTATCAGCACCAGTCAAAGGCAGAACAGCCGTAGAAGGAGCTCCGCTGTTTGAAGTAGTAACAGTCTTGATGACCTTTGAGCTAGTGTTTACAACACTGTCAATGAAGTCAGGTGAGCTAGGAGTACTGAAGTTAATGTTCAGAAAACGCTCCAAGATTTCGTCGTTAGCCACGTTGCTTGCAGTACCTGCGACCCGCTCCTTGTATACAGTTAGGTTGTAGTAACCAGACTGAGCAGCAGCAGACACCTGTACTCGAAGGTTGTTTGAGTCGCTACCTCGGCTCAACGAGGTGACAGTGGTGATGGTGGTAGAACCAACAGCAGTAGTAATTACCACAGACGCAGCATCAGCATCGCTTGGCAAAACACGCTTAACAATTAGCTCGCCTCCACCATTCTGGAAGTACGAAGCCACCGCAAAGGTTGCTGGGTAAGCAGACTCGTATCCACCAAATTGGTTTACAAACTCATACCAAGAGGTAATTAGAGTAGGGGTTTCTGGACCCTGCGCAAACTGGGCCAACACAGCACCAGCAGCATCTGCGGTAGCGGTGGACGCAATCGGAGCAGGAAGTAGGCGTTCAGTAATGTAGACGCCCGGACGACTATACGTCATTTTTTCTCCTTAAATAAGTGGGTAATCAGGGGGGAACAAATTATTCTGTTATTGTGAACGGTTCAATAGAGTCATAGTAGGCGGAACCGGGACGTGGACCTGCATCGTCAGAGTTAAGCTCGTCCATGTGTACGCTGGTGACTCGGTATAGAGCACGGTTGTACAGCGGCTGAGAAATCTCGCTCGATACTCGGACGGTGATAGCGTTCATAAAGAGACGCTTACCACCTTCTACACTGTCTCGTTTTGTTACGTCCAGCACATCAAGGCGACGTACCGTATTGTCGTCTGTTTCTAAGACGCCAAATCTAATGGGTAGTTTAGTTTGAAGAAGCTGAGAAATAATCTCTCGGTCATGTCTAGGGTGACGCGAGTAAGTAGTGATTTGATAGTCAATGTTCACAGGGATAGGAAGCTCAGTTTGAAATCCGACATTGTTGCCCCAGTTACTGGGCTTAAGGTAATTTGCAGAAACTAAGCCACGGTGCTCTCGTTGTGTATCCCTAACAATGTCAATCATGTCAATTGTAATGTAAGGGTAAGACTGAGAACGAATCTCTTGGTCAGGGACACCAAACCAAACACCTACCTCACGGGTAGTGCTTTCTTGGGCTGACTTCTGGTCAGTAACATCGATACCTCTAAGCAGATTGCGAAGAGCGCTATCTTCAGAAAGTAAAAAAGTCATACGAGCTCACCCAACTCTTTCTCAACTAAAGAAAAGTACCTGTCATGGATATTTTCGCCTCTATTAAAGAACTTTCTAATAGCAGCTGTTGGACGAATAGCTTCGTTGCCGTATTCAAAACGGTTGGCGTCATCGGCGTACTGACCAGAAATGTCGACTTTAAAGTCATTCATTTCGTAGTCGATTGACACAGCTGAAGCCGCCTGTGGCGGCCAGCCCAAAGAAACTAGGTAATCACGGAGGTCTCTAGTTAGAGCT
>Ga0078894_10001989_pt1 | contig 15368 bp, 15 predicted proteins | sample LauGreSu1BDMLBSD_2_FD_67506 | JGI IMG/M metagenome (GOLD analysis project Ga0078894, IMG submission 67506) | Freshwater lake microbial communities from Lake Michigan, USA - Su13.BD.MLB.SD (version 4) (version 4) | ecosystem: Environmental > Aquatic > Freshwater > Lake | place: Lake Michigan... | reverse complement strand
TTATTTCAACAGTTTAAACAACTTCTGGATCAAACTTTCGGAGAAAATTTCTTCGATATTACTGTAGGTAAGACACCTGATAATTTTAAAAGAAGGGTTAATCTAGATGATTGGGGTGTTTTTGACAATCTAGAAAATTTTACAAAATATTGTGATGGTGGTCGTTGCACTCCTTATGACAGCTATTTTGCTTGTATCTTAAAACCCATTCGTATTCCGACAGGCTCAACTGTTTTTATAAAAATCGGTAGGATTGGTTCTAATTATCATTTTTATGGAGAACTATTTCGTCATGAACCCACTGATATTTTTGTTAATCGTTTATCTGATGTTCTAAAAGAACAACCTTTCTTAACATTTTTAAGATTATTAAAGTCCGATACAGACTCTTATACTGAACATAGTAGCGATAAATTATTGTCGGTAGATGATGTTGATTTTCTATATTCTTTAAAAGGACATCAAATTCTTGGTAAGTTTTCAGTATCTGCCGAGAAAAGAATGAGAAGTATAGGCAATAGATTCCCTAAAGGCAATTATCAATATCTTTATAGAGGTATTGTAAATGAGACTTTCTATAATGAAATAGAAGATTCTTTTGAAACTACTTGTTCTGGAGGTACTGAGGAATTACTTTTAGAAAAAGACTTGTCTGTAAATGCTAAAAGATATTTTAAGGTTCTTGTAAGTGGTGTAAGGAGTTGGACTTATGATAAAGAAACAGCTTTAAGATATGCTGAAGCAGAGAGACCTGGTGGTTATGTATTGTTAGCATGGGTAAGACCACCTAAAGAAGATATGGTTATAGATGTAAAACCTACCTTAAAATACATTCGTGAAAATTCTTTAAGTGATGATTTTAGCTGGGCTTTACATAATGAGATTTTAGCAGAACCGACATCATTTAGGATTGCCGGTATTAAAAGATGGAGTGATGCTATAATACATGACCCTAATGTGGTATATCATGAATCTGCTGGGATATTTCGCTGGCCCTGTAAGTATGTCATTTATATAAAGTCTTAATCCCAACCCCACTCACCTGTCATCCCACTTGCATTATAATCTGTTACTACACCCTCAAAGAAATTTTTAAAGCTATCTCCACTTACAATCCAATCTAACCATGGTAACGGATTCTCTTTCTGTTCAAAGATAGGCTTTAATCCTAATTGTAATAATCTTCTATCTGCTAGATATCTAATATAGGTTTTAATATCTTTACCTTTAAGAGTACAAATCTCATTCTCATCATTCTCATAAATCAAATCTACAAGAGCATCTTCGAGTTGAACTGCTCTTGTAAAGTTAGTGTAGATTTGCTTCTTTAATTCATTATTCACTACTCTAGGGTTCTCTTCACAGAAAGTCTGAAATAATTTATTCATTGCTTCTACATGGCAATTACCTACAATAGCCACTTTACCATTTTGTCTTACAATAATATTGCCCGTAGGTACAGATACACACATAACACGACCTATATAAGTCTTAGTAGTTTTTTCTACTCTACCTGTAGGTGTACTACTTGTATCTAAGTACATCCATAAACGATGGCTATCTTTAAAAGTATCTTTTCTATTATCTTTCGATAATGACCTAGAACATTTAATATTTGCAAAGGTAGCCAATGCCTGAATCACACCAATATTTGATTCTTCTGTGGATGAGTAGTAAATGGTGTTCCCATCTTTATTTACATCATGCCCATCCCAATACATCAATTCTCGAATAAATTCTTCTGCCCATGTACTTGTCACTTTTGTTAAATCTACCCAATTAAAAGTCTTAGAGATATCTAAATCAGGGGATTTCACCGTCCATAAATAATCTCCCCTTTTTTCTTGATATGTCTTTTTATACTCCCAACCTAATTCTTCTAAAATAGCTTGTAGTCTTTCATTCTTTCTCTCTTTCTTTAAAGAGAATCTTACTTTCTTATATCCTGTATTTTTACCATATTCTTTAATACGATAATCTAAAGAACCATCTGCTTGTAATGCAATTAAGAATCTATCTTTAGGTGTTAAAGATTCCCACTCTCCATCAGCTTTAAATCCTGAGACTATAAGTTTCTTTCTATAATGAGGTTCAAATTCACTAAACTTTACTTTAGTGGCTTTTAAACCATCCCTATAACTATGTAGATATAATAAATCATGATCGGCTGTAGCTGTGAGATCAACACCACTCTTAGTACTCTTAAAAGATACCATATCTCCTTGATACTCTTTATCTACATATTCCACAGGAGTAGTAAAAGACACTTCTTGATTATCACTATTATATTGAGCGACTTTCAAATTCTTAGGCAAGGATTCAAATTTAACCCAACCCTTTTCTGTTAAGATTTCTGTGTCTGGGGTAAAGCAGGTTTCGTCTTTGATACTCCATTCAACAATTTCACACATACCTTTCATTTTACCAAATCTTTGGTAATTTAAAAGCATGACAAATGCACTAAATAATGACATACCCTCATTACATACTGCTTGTGCTAGTGATGTACCTATAGCTTTTAATGTAGGGTGATCATTATGAATACCTGTCTCTTGCATAAATTCAATCTTCTCTCTCATTTCTGTAAATGAAAGGAAACTTGAATATTCTTCTTCAGCTAGACCTAAAGTGTCATTCAATAAAGCATATGCTCGTTGGTGAGTGCCTTCTCGGTTAGCGAAACTTAAAAGCATATTACGGATTTCATTATTTTTAAACACAGGAATAAATTGATCACAGTAGTTGCCAGCTACTGCACAATCACTTTGTGTAAAAATTCTGAGAATAGATGTAATATGCTTTCTCTCTTGGTCTGTTAAACCACCATTCTTCCATTGTTTAACATCTTCTTGTAGTTTAGCTTCCCATGTCCCCCAATGGATTTTTTCATGCTTTTCAGCATATTCCATAGCCCAGGGATAATAAAAGGGTTTATAGGTTAAACTAGGTTCTATTAATTTGCTCATTTTCTTCTTCCAGTTGATAATAGACATTTATAAGGTCTTTTGATTGTAAGACCTTAATTAAGGGTTCTATATTGTTTTTAACTATACCAGCCTTATCTATAATGACAGGTAGGGTTAAGTCTACATTAGATAATTCCATACCTAAATAAGTATCTACAATATCTTTATTGAGGTCATAGAGAAATAAGGCTGATATAATATTCTTCATCTTTTCTTATCCTTGACAAGCTACACACTCATCATAATCTTTGAGTGCTTTTCTTTCTATCTTGGTTGAAACCTTTTCAGCTACAACACCTGTACTTGTCCTTAAATAATACAACCCTTTTAATCCTTTTTTCCATGCTGATAAATGTACTGCATTAACATATGCTTTATCACTACCTGATGGGAAAAATAAATTTAAAGATTGACCCTGACAAATATGGACTTGTCTATCTGCACCATGTTCGATAAGCCACATTTGATCTAATTCAAATGCTGTCTTAAATACATCTTTTTGGTAATCAGTTAAACAATCTAGGTGTTGAACAGAACCTTGATTCAAAATGATAGATTGCCATATAGCATCATATTCTTCTTTAGGTAAATTCTTATCTACTAAAATCTTATCTAAATACTTATTCTTAGATAAGAAACTACCTGCTCTTGTTCTATGTGTAAAAGCATTAGATTTCCAGGGTTCAATACTAGGTGATGTATCTAGGATAATAGCTGAATTTGCATTAGGGGCAATAGCTAATAAATGACTATTCCTTCTGCCTGTACCTACACCATCTAAATACTCACCTCTTGTTTTAGCTAGTTCTTCAGTTTGTTTAACAGCTCTCTCTTTAATAGTCCTAAAGATTCTCATATTAACACTTTTAGCGATAGCTGATTCAAAGGCGATATTCTTTCTTTGTAGATAAGAATGGAAACCCATAGCTCCTAAACCTAAAGATCGTTCTTGAATAGCAGAATAGATAGCTCTTTTCATTTGAGGTTGTGGTGCATTATCAATAAAATACTGCAATACATTATCTAAGAAAGTGATACAGTCTTCAATAATAGAAGTGTCTTTCCATTCATCAAAATACTCTAGGTTGAGAGAAGATAGGCAACAAACTGCTGATCTGTCTTTACTTGTGGCAAGGAAAATTTCGTTACAAAGATTTGACCCATGAATTTTTAAACCTTTGTCTTTAAGGGACTGGGGTAAGTGTTTATTAGCAGTATCACTAAAGAAGAAATAAGGTTCACCTGTTCTGAATCTTACTTCAAGGATTCTTTGCCATAGGTCTCTAGCTTGTAGGGTTTCTTTAACTTGTTTAGTATGTGGGTCAATTAGATTCCATTCTTTACCTTCAACAACTGCATTCATAAAATCATCTGAGAGATTTACGGCATTATTAAGGTTAAAGCATTTTCTATTAGTATCACCACCTGTGGGGACTCTAATATTAAGGAACTCAATAATATCAGGATGGGAGATATCCATATATGCTGCATAAGATCCCTTCCTTGTTTTTCCTTGACGATAGGCTTCAACATCAGAGTCAATCGTCTTAATAAAAGGAATAGGACCTGGTGCTTTATCAGATACGGAACGAACATTAGACCAATGCCCACCTACACCACCACCCATAACTGACATCCATCTTAGTTCTTCACTATGAGAAATTAACCCTTCAAGAGAGTCATCTACATAGGTTAAGAAACAAGAGATAGGAAGACCCGATTTCTTTTGACCATCTAATCTAGCATTAGATAAGATAGGACTACTAAACATAAACCATCCGTTCTCTACATAAGAGAGAATACGATCAGCAAGTTCTTTATCACCTCCACTAAAGGCTTGTGATGCTCGTTTAAAAGCATCTAAAGGGGATTTATCCTCTTCCATCATGTAATAGTTTTCTAAAAGACTAATAGCATGATCTGAAAATTGTAACATTTCTCTTCTCCATAAATTTATATGTTATACACAACAAACTATACCTTGTGTAAAAACATACATAATGTTATTTAATAATAAGAAGACCTATAATTCTACTTTTAAAACAGTTCCAGGTATCAATCTGCCCTGCAAGCACTCCATACTCAGATTCACTACCAATTTTTACAAATTTTTTTATTCTTTCTAATCCTATATTCTTGACCTCAGGTACTAAGATATTTTCTACAAACCAGGGATTCATTTTTATATAATTCCCCATGTCTTTAGGTGTAACACCCTTAGCTAATAATAACCCCACTTCTAGCCATAGACTTACATTATAGGTATATAAACCAGCTATAAATCCCATAGTTGGATCAGTTTTAGACTTGCCCATATCATTTGCTATCTTTAAAAAGTCTTTAGCTGAAAGTCTCTTTATAGCATCTATAAGTTTAGTTCCCTCCACATCCCCTAATTGAGCTAAAACACTAGCTATATCTTTAGGTTCTAATTTGCCATTTTTAGCTAGGAAACTATATTTATAGCACTCAAATACTATATGTCCTAAATCAGTCCCTACACGACTAATTATAGCTTTAGCTAGGTTAGGTTCTATACTAATCCCATAATCTGTTTTTAAATGATCTTGTAGGAATTGAGTACACCACTCTTCAAGTTTTTTAGGTTCATCAATAGTTTCAGATTTAAGTTGGGGGTGTGTAGCTTTTAATTTAGCAGTACCCTTATCTACAAGGACTAATTCAAAGGTATCTGAAACAGAGAAGATTCGCTCTAATTCAGCTTTAGGTAGCTTATTAGCATTATGGACAATAACAAGGACAGGTCTAGTATCAAATAAGCCTACTTGTATAGCTTCATCTATATCATCTTTAGATTCAATTTCTCGGATATCATAACCTTGAAGGTTTTTTTCTTCTTTGAGTTTTCTTAATTTGAAGTATTTGAAATCCTCAAAATCTCCATTAAGGTGTATTTTCATTTATTCTCCAAATCTATAAGGATAGAATATAAACCTAGACGACTAACTCTTTTAGAGAGTGTATGTTGTTTTATAGTATCCCACATTTTAATTTGATTTTTAACGACAAGAGCTTCAGCTAAGGCATCTATAAAATCTCTCTCTTTACTCTTTTCTACAGCTTTAAGGATAGCAAAAGCCTTATGTTGATCTTTAGATAAGATAGCATTAACAAAATCAAGAGCCTTATCTAATAAGGGGTGTTCTTGTTGGTTATCAAACCAATATCGTTCACCACATCTTGATCTGATAGTGGGAGGGATAGCACCGAAATCGTTTGCCCATAAAATAAGGGTAGGTGTATTAGGCATAGGTTCTTCGATAATCTTTAAGAGAATATCTAATTTAGAAGGGTCTGCTTCATCTATGGGTCCTGCTACTAAACAAGGATTTTGATACGGATATGCTTGTTTAAGGTCATCACAGAGATTTCTTATCTCTTCAGCATTTAATTTTTCGTAAGCATCTTTAACTTGCTTAAAGTCTAGTTCTTCAATATATTGACCGATGCCATTTTGAACACCAGGTCCATGATGTATAATAATCATAATATATACTCCTTTATAGAGTATATTATATTATATGCTAATATGAGATACCTTTAGTAGGTGGGTCTGTAATAACAATACTATCTGTTCTATCAAGCATAAACCATTCAGCAGATACGACTTCAAATTTATCTAGGTGCTTAAATACAGTTTCCTTGTTAAATTCTTTACAAGAATACACATCGAGTTGGAAAAGACCAGGATTATCTTCATCCCAAACATGAGCAACGATATGTGAAGTTTCAATAATAGCGATACCTGTGAGTCCACGATTACCTACACGATCTAAGTACACAGAATAAGGGCCAGCAAGGATTTTCATATCGATAGCTGGAATGAGTTCGAGTAGCCATTGTTCAATAGCTTCACAAGACATAGGTGTATTCTTTACATATGCTTTAATGACAATATGTTGATGTTGTAAAGGCATTTTAATAGTCCTTATGAAAGATGTTTAAAAAATTCAAGATACTATACAAAAAAACTATAAGAAAGGAGTAGAAAGGACAAATAAAATGCAAACATTTATACCATATACTAGCTACGAAGAAATAGCTAATGTCTTAGATAGGCAGAGATTAGGAAAGCAAAGAGTAGAGGCATATCAGATATTAAAGGTCTTATATGCAAAGAAGAGGGGAGTAGAGAAAGGAGCATGGTTTAATCACCCAGCTGTTTTAATGTGGGATGGGCATGAGGGGGCATTGTGTGAATACGGTATATCGATATGTAATAAGTGGATATCTTTAGGATATAAGGATAGTTTAAAGGAGAGATTTGAGGTAGGTTTATTATTTGCTAAGAATAGAAATAAACCTAAATGGTGGGGGGATAAGGAAGTGCATATAAGTCATCAAAGTAAATTAGTGCAGAAGAAGCCTGATTATTATAGGGAATATTTTAAAGGGGTGAGTGAGGACATGGGGTATATATGGCCCATTATCTAGGATATTTTTCTTCTTCCCACCATACTGCTTGTTTAGCTTCGGTAGTATTAGCTAAATTAAAGCTCGTTATTTTATATTTTGTTTCAGATTCTTTATCTACAAAAACAAAAACTAAGAGTTTGTCGGTTTTAGTGCCATCTTCAAGATAACAAATGGGACAGTCAATTTGAACTCTAATTCTATAGTTGTTTGGTGGATTTCTCAAAGCAACACCGATTCTTTTAGTTACTTTTTTCATACCTAAAGTACCAATATGTTTTTCAAGTTGTTTAGGATATTCAAGAATAGCTGGTGTTATATTAGCATCATTATATACAGTACCCCTAGTCCATACCTTTAAAGGAATTGTATCTGTGCCTGTTTCTTTAGAGCTTAAAAATTCTTCGGGTGTTAAAATTTTTGAATCTGATACTGGTTCGACAGGGGCGATAAAACCACTGACTGGTTTAAATGATGGTCTTCTAGCCTCTTCATTAGGATAAATAGTCACTAAAGTCATATGGTGCATATTTTCAAGTGTCTTTATTTTTGTCATGTCCCCAACTACTAATGTAATATAGTACCCATATTTTTTAATATTGGAAACATAATATATTTTACCCTCGTGATCAATAGTATATCTCCATCCTTGTAATACAGATTCAGTAAAGTCTCTCAAAACTTTTAAAATGTCTTCTTTCTCAACACCTCTAAAAAAAGCTCTATATGCAAAATGGGTAGATGGTGTAATAATAAACGAATTTTTATCACCCGAAGCACCTGAACTTTTTACATTAACAGGGGCAATACCATCACTATTGTAGGTGACTTCAAGGTACTTTTTAATTACTGTATTTAAAGGAGACTCTACAATTAACTTTTCTATTAGTGATATTTCTCTTGTACCAAGAACTTTTAATAAAGGTTTTAGTCTCTCACCTTTTATAGGGTCGGGGGTTTTGTTAAAAACTAAACCCAGCTTAGGATCATCGTTATTGATATAAGTCTGTAAGATTTTATCTACGCCAGGAGTTCCTGAAAATACATGAAGAAATCTTTCTATCATAACACTATGATATTCATCCCCCATTACACCCCTTTTAGAAAGTCTAGCTGCTAATTTATATAAAATCTTAGCTATTCTAATAATTTCTTGTTTGGGTTCATTTGTTTTGATGCTATTAAGTAATAGCTTTGCTAATTTATTTATCATTTAATTTAACTCTTTTCTTGTGAATAGGTTATCTAATAGAATCCATATCATCTCTTTCCCACCAGGATCTTTGTTTGCCACTACTATTACTCATTTCATAAGATTCAATTTCAAACTCAGTATTGCCATTTTTCTTTACATTAAATGCAATCATAACAATATCTGCTGACTTTGTACCATCTTTCAGATAACATTCTGTGCAGTCCATTTGAACTTTAATTCTAACACTTTCAGAATTCTTTAAAGCAACACCGATTCTTTTAGCTATTTTAGCAATACCCTCTAGTGTGACATTTTTTTCAAGTTGTTTAGGATATTTAAGGATACCAGGTGTTGTATTAGCATCATTATATACAGTACCCTTAGTCCATATTTTAAAAGGAATTGATTCTGTCCCAACCAACTTCTCTTTTAAAAATTCTTCTGGTGTTAAAATACCAGGCTTTACTGAGAAGGTTGGTTTTGGAATCTCTTTAACAGGCACTTGTTCCTGTACCACTTCTTTTACTTTTGCAGGAAATGTAGGATTAAGTCCTTTCTGGTTTGGGTATGATGTAATAAGATCCATACGACCACCGAAAGTACTTTGAGTCACTTCCCCTATAACTAGAGTAACATACATATCATAAATTTTTATATTAGAAACATATTCTTTTCCTTTTTTGAATAGGAATGCTGTTGGGTTCTCTACGATATTCTCGACTAATTCATCAGCTGCCTTCTGAAGAACAGGTAAATCGAGACCTCTAAAAAAAGATCTCCATCCAAAATGTTGTGTTGATCCAAAACTATATGTCACATCATGTCTAGTTCTGGTTTTGACTTTGACTGGGTTAACTCCAATATTGAATTTATCTTCTAACCAATCAGCTATATCTTTATTACTTCTAACAATTCTGTCTTCAAGCTCATCTATTTCGATAGTATTTAGATCATCTAGTAATTGTTTTTGTCTTTCGTTTCTATTTGTCATCAATACTGGTTTTACGAAATTTATAGCAGAAGCATATTTTTTACCTTCAAGGAATAGAGTAATATCATCTGAATCGGAAAAGACTTGGAGAAATCTATCTACCATAACACTATGGTACTTTCCTCCCTTTGATTGACTTTTTTGACCAAATGCTGCTGCTAATTTATATAAAATCTTAGCAATTCTAATAATTCTTTGTCTTGGCTGATTTGTTTTGATGCTATTAAGTAATAGCTTTGCAACTTTATTTATCATATATAAACTCCTATGTTTATATATGATGCTTTATTTATAAATTATTGATGGGGGTACGCATTATGGCTTTCTTTGGATACCTTTAGCATCAGTATAAGCATTCATAACAGCTAACAATCTTTGATAACCTAATTGAAATTGTGCACAGTTAGCTAAAACTCTTTTACCTGGTTTTACATCTGATTCAAAACGAGAAAACATATTTTGAACTGACTCAAGATCACTCTTTTGTGCAAATCTTAAAATATGTGCTAATTGATCATGAGTATAAGTTGCCAGTAGTAATAAAGCAGCCCATCTATGATGACCATCAATAACATATTCATCTTTAGATACGACTAAAGGTTCATTTAAACCACCACCTGTTAATGCCATGCTGATAGCTTTACCCAACCATAATTGGTTTTGTGTAGCTCTGAGCATTTTTACATTGATAGCTTTATAGATTACTCCAACTTTATTTTCTCTACGACCACCACCACTCTTTAAATAGGATGGCTTTGCTTGTCCTATTTTAGGTACATTATAAATATCTAACATACCTGCTTCGAGAAGTTCAGTTACTTCATCTAAGTACCCTAAGTCAGGGTCAATCACAGGCATTTTAATACGAGGTAAACCTACATTACCTTCACATAATTCTTCATCAGCCTGGCAGAAATTAACATCAGCATTTCTAACACCATAGCTTCTTAATTTTGCTGTTAATTGTCTAGGATACATTGCTCTTGCAAATATAAGAGAATGAAGTCCTGCTTGGTCCCCAGCTACATGGATATTATTATCTTCCATTACTTCTACAGCTAATCTAGCTGTATTTAAAGTAATTTGTCTTAACATATTTGTTCTCCTCAACTATGTCTTTGTTTAAGTAAATATACATTAGTTTCATGTGCATTTGCGGTAGACATGATATAGTCATCCATCCCTAAAGACATTTGACCTTCTAGTTTCTTATAGATATAAGAGAACAATTCTTGTAAGCCTTGTTCCACTAAATATGCTCTATGTAAAGGGTCTTTTTCTAAAGATACAAGACCCCTAATATATGTAGACATTTGATCCATTTGACTTACAGGTTCAACTGCATCTGATCCGTACATACCTACAATCTTTTCAGCTAAGGTATCTATTTCATCTATGATACTTGTATATAGTCTTTCCATAAGTAAATGATCACCATAAAAAGGTTGACCTTTAACTTGCCAGTGTGTAGTCCAATGTGCAAAATGAGCAGCTCTTAAACCACTCAATAGCATTTGTAAATACATTAGCTTGTTATCACTTGCCTTCTTGTAATACATATGAATTTTCCTTTTGTTCTTTTTGTAGTATTTTCTTTGATACTTTAAACGATCTATTCTATTTCTAATATAGGTTTGTCTAGCTTTAAGTTTAGCCATACCTCTCATAGGTCTTCGTCTTTTAATACCTGGTCCACTATGGCTACCTGGCCCTGATTTAGGTCTAGCTTCTTTTTCTACATTAGCTTCAAGATACATACTAGCTACTCTCATAATCATAGCCTCTTTATTTCTTTCTGTAATAGACCTAGCACCAAATGGTTTTAATCGAGTATGTTTTTCAGGAGCATCATTTCTTTTCTTATTATATCTCTTTATTTCTACTCTATTTTCTCTATTATACTTCCTCATCCGTCTTTTAACATCCCTCTTGTTTTTCCTATACCACCCTTTATAATATCTTTTTACTTGTGCTTGTTGATTTCTTTGTCTCTCAGTATATTTGGGATGTCTTCTATATTGTATATCCCCTTCTAAATCTTCAGCTATTACCGTAGCTGTCATTGTTCTTCTCTGATTTACAATAGTCCCCATATCTATATAAGGATGACCATACTGTTCACCGGGCACACCTGTAGTTCTAGGACTTTTGTGTACAGGTTTACCCATAGGTTTATTAGATTGAGCATAAGGTTTAGATGGTTTTAAAGGACTGTCTTGGCTATCACTAGGTGTATTCATAGCACCAGGACTATACTTTTTTACATCACGACCTTCAGGATGACCACTAGGTAAAGGCAATACCCTATCCCTTTGAGGTTTTCCATCCTCATACTGTTCCCTACCTTTTTCAGGTGCAGGGTTTTTAATCTTTTCTTTTTCTACCCATGTCTTAACACCTGCTAAATCTTGTGCAGGTGCCCGATACCCATACTTGTCTGTCATTTTATTTATCTCTTAGAATTAAGATATTTACTAGCGACTTTTTTAGGACTTGGATATGGATTGAACTTAGAAGAAATCTCTACAATTTCTCTATCTTCAATAGGTAAACGAGAACGGTAAAAGCCTTCACCTAATTTAATTAAAGCATAATTAGTTCTATCTAGGTCTCTTTCAATAACTTCAGCAGCTCTAGGGATAGCTAATAATACATCGCCACATAATCTTTGAAGTTCTTCTTCTAAAGGAGTACCTTTAATAGCATTTTGTAATTGAATAACAGATGCTCTTACTCTATGTGCCTGAACTCTTGCTGATGTAACACCTTCAGCAAGTAAAGACCATGATGCTTGGCTTGATGCTTGTCTTTTCATTTTATTATAATCCTCTATTGTATTGTGTATATAAACATAGAAGAGAATATAAATTAAATACTATTTACTTATGGGGAATAAGACTAAAATATGTAATTCCATTACCAATAGGATCATCTAATTTAATAAATCTATCTCCCCAGGGTGTAGATTTAGGTCTAGTTACTTTAAACCCTTTTTTCTTTAAATACTCATAGAGTGCATCTACATCTTTTACTTGTTTAGATACATACCAGGGTCTATTTAATTTTGTAGGGTCTCTTTCGGGATCATACATAATTTCTAAAAGTTGTTTAGTGCCTGTTTCAAACATAACACCTTTAGTATCTTCTTCATCCCAATGGTCTTTTATCTTATAGCCTATCTTTTTATAAAACTCATACATTAGATAAAAAACTCTAGGTGATGATACATAGCTTTTAGTACGGTTCAATGTTGAATGAAATACTGCCATTTTTGTCTTCCTTTATGATTCGGAAACTAAAGCATACCAGATGCCAGTAGATTGCCCAAAATGAATTTCTTTAATTTTAGGGTTTTTAAGGTAGATTATTTTTTCATTATAATCAAAGGGAGCTTTATCTTGGTTATCCCATCTTTCTGTTTCTTCATACTGATGTTTATCAAGAGCATCCCAGTAGCGACCAACATCAAATAAGACATTAGGTTTTTTGCAAATAAAAACGACTTTATCTTTTGTAGGGTCAATAACATTTCCTTTATTACCAAGAGCCCAATTTCTAGCAACATTTTTATCGTCTGACCAAGATCTTAAACCATAAGCTAATGATTGTAAATGAGCTAATACTTCAGGGTCTTTTGGGGATTTAATAACTTCACCTTTTTTGATATTAGGGTAAGTTCTACTTAAAAGATTGGGGTCGTAAGAAGATAGACGGGCACCTCGAAAAGCAAATTTCAAATCTTTAGGGGGTACTAATTCACCCATTAGTGTAAAGTGTGGGACTAATTTTTCACGATCTCTTAAATTAATACCTAATTTATGATCAATTTGTTTCCATAGTGTCCAAAAAGCATTGTTAACTAATTTAAGATATAAAGGGTTTGCTTTCTTTAAAGGAAATAATTTACTAATATACCTTAATAGACTATTTAAATTCACCGTAGTATCCGTCTCAAAATCTTTTTCTAAGACTCTAGGGTCTACTGGCATAGCATATTTATTATTATATCTCATTTTCTGTTTCTCATAATAGTTTCAAATAGTAGAGTATAAATTAAGTATAAGAAGTTTAAACAAGTTTATAATAAGCATTTCTAAATTCAGGAGATTGCATAGCGATTTTAGCTACTTTCGTAAAATTTCTAAGGTATCTGTTTTTTATATCTTGTGTAAAATCTACAAATTCATCTAAAGCCCAACCGAATGTTTTTAATATCCTAGATACTGTTCTAGGTATTATAGTAACAATATACCCTAAGATTTTTCCATAATTTTGAGTTAACCATTTATTAAAGTCTCCAAAAAGATATTCGAGTAAACCTGTAACACCATAAGCTAGTGTTTTTGTAATGATAACTAAAAATATTTGCATACCTATGGAACTTGAATTAAAGATATATTTATATAAACCTGCTAAAGATGCAGCAACAGAATCTATTCTTATTCTATTCTCATTCCATTCAATGTTCTGTTGTAGTTTTTCAATAGGGATATCTAAAAAACTTAAAATTTCTTGGTAAGACCTAGCTCTGACAATAGTCCTAGCTACATCAATAGCATCCTCAGGAGATTTTACCATAGTTTCTATTTTTTCTTCAAAGACAGGATTGGGGTCTAATGTCTTCTCAGCTAATTCTGGTAAAGGAATGGTATTGCTCAAATAGGTTGAGACTTCTTGCAATCCATGTTTTTCTAGTTTTTTTCTATCTCTTTTAGAACTCTCAATTAATCCTTTTTGGATGATCCTATTGTTTTTAGTTCTAGTAGAAGCTTTACGACTATTTAAAGCTAATAAACCATAACAGGCTTTTCTTAGCTGTACCCCATTTGGGGCATAGTATGATGCTTTAATTATTCTATTTAAAGTTTGAGTCTTCATGTTTTAATCCCATTTTAAAATATATATAATAGGATTTATAGATTAAATATTATAATAGGCTCTTCTAAATTCAGGAGATTGCATAGCAATACTTGCTTGGCGAGTAAAAAATCTAAGAGCACTTTTAATACCTGATGTGAATGTGTCAAGTACCCAACCAAAAGACTTTAATACAAGAGAAATAAGTCTCATTGGGAATAGTGATACCCACATCACCAATCTTGCTGCCCATTTATCAAGCCAGACAATCATATTACCAAATAAGTAATATATCATAGCTGACAACCCAATCTCCATGCTGACACCGAGTAGGGATGCTAATATTGTCCCTCCGAGACCGAGTCCAATGGCAGGGCCTGCATTTAAGATCACTATGAAAATCAGAAAACAACTAGAAACAACACTAAGCTTGAACCAACTGATATTTTCATATTCTGTTTGAAGAGAATTAATAGGAAGGTCTAAGAAACTTAAAATTTCTTGATATGATCTGGCTTTTACAACAGCACTTGCTAAAGCAACACCATCTTTAATTGAGTGAATTTCACTCTCAACAGCTTGTTTGAGTTCAGGGTCTACATTCTTTGATATTGAAAGAACCTTTTCAGCAGTGAGGTGGTTAGCTTGAACAAACTTAGCAACATCTTTTAAACCTGCACTTGAAAGTTTAGCTTGTGATTCAGCAGATGTTTCTATTAAAGCTTCTTTAATAATATTAGCTTTAACTTGAGCTTGTTCGTCTTTCGGCATTTCAGCTAATTGATCTATAGTCATATATTGGTTTGATGCTTTACGACTATGGGCAGCCATTACACCATAACAAGCTTTTCTTAGCTGAGCCCCGTTTGGTGCATAATATGATGCTTTAATCATACGATTTAAAGTTTGAGTATTCATAGGAGTC
>Ga0078894_10001987_pt1 | contig 15372 bp, 11 predicted proteins | sample LauGreSu1BDMLBSD_2_FD_67506 | JGI IMG/M metagenome (GOLD analysis project Ga0078894, IMG submission 67506) | Freshwater lake microbial communities from Lake Michigan, USA - Su13.BD.MLB.SD (version 4) (version 4) | ecosystem: Environmental > Aquatic > Freshwater > Lake | place: Lake Michigan... | reverse complement strand
GCATCGAACGGCACATCACCGCGCGCCATGGCGCCCAATCGCCCCATGTGCGTGGTAAGCACCGTAAAAGCCGACTGGCGATACTTGATCGCATCATCGGGCTTGGCGAACTGCGCCGTTGCGGTAGCGCTATACAGGGAACCGGAGACAGTGAGCACTGCTGCTGCAAGGGCGAGACGTTTCATGACGACATCCTCGGAACGGTGCGATGGAGGGTGGAGCGCCTTTCGGCATTCCGGCGGCATCGGAGGATATCAGCCCGCCCTCGGACAAACCTTGATTGACCCGCCTGGTTGCTCAGTCGCTCAGTCGCTCAGTTGCCTGGCCGTCATGCGCCCTTGCGCCCGACGTAGTCGCCCGGCAAGCCAGCGCTCGGCCGGGTCGCTCGCTGGTCTGACCGGTCATCCGCAATCCGCCTGATCGCCCCCGGTCTGAGACGGGTCGCCCTCAGTCAGATTTTGCGGGCGAGTTCGGCCGCCTTGCCGACATAGCCTGCTGGCGTGAGCGCACGAAGACGCGCCCGAGCCTCCTCCGGGATGTCGAGCGTGTCGATGAAGCGCACCAGATCTTGGGCCGTGAGCGTGCGGCCGCGGGTGAGTTCCTTCAGCTGCTCATAAGGGTTGGGAACCCCATATCGACGCATCACGGTCTGAATCGCTTCGCCCAGCACTTCCTGGTTGGCTGCGAGATCATGGGCTAGCCGATCGTGATCAACCTCGAGTTTGCCCAGCCCGCGCAGACACGCATCGAATCCAAGCAGTGCATGACCCAGCGCAACCCCGACGTTGCGCAAAACGGTGGAATCGGTGAGGTCACGCTGCCACCGCGAGATCGGAAGCTTCTCGGCAAGGTGCCTGAGGAGCGCGTTGGCCAATCCGAGATTGCCCTCGGAGTTTTCAAAATCGATCGGGTTGACCTTGTGCGGCATGGTTGACGAACCCACCTCGCCCGCTTTCAGCTTCTGCCGAAAATAGCCAAGCGAGATATAGCCCCAGATATCACGATCAAGATCAATGAGAATGGTGTTGATACGCGCCAGCGCATCGAACAGCTCGGCCATGTAGTCGTGCGGCTCGATCTGGATCGTGTAGGGGTTGAAGGTCAGGCCCATCGATTCGACCACCCGCCTGCAATGCGCCTCCCAGTTGATCTCGGGGCAGGCAATCTGGTGGGCGTTGTAGTTCCCCACTGCGCCGTTCAGCTTCGCAAGCAGTCGTATCCCGGAAAAATGATCGACTGCGCTATCCAGTCGGGCGACGAAATTGGCGATCTCCTTGCCAAGCGTGGTGGGCGAGGCCGGCTGGCCATGTGTGCGAGACAGCATCGGCACATCGGCAAGCGTGTGCGCCAGTTCGCGCAGACGATCTGTCACCGCACACAGCGCCGGCAGCATCACCTGCTCGCGCGCAGCGCGAAGCATGAGGGCGTGCGAGGTGTTGTTGATGTCTTCAGACGTGCAGGCAAAGTGGATGAACTCTGCTGCGCGTTCGAGTTCGGCATCACCCTGCACCGATTCCTTGAGGAAATATTCGACCGCTTTGACGTCGTGGTTGGTGCGCGCCTCGATCGCCTTGATGCGAGCGGCTTGCGGTGCGCCGAACTGATCAGCGATCGCCCGCAGTCGCGCGCGCGCAGACTCTGAAAACGCGGGAAGTTCGGGCAGGCCAGCCTCGGCGAGTGCAAGCAGCCACTCGACTTCCACCCTCACCCGCCAGCCCATGAATCCCGACTCGGACATGAGTGCGCGCAGCGCGCCCAATTTAGGTGCATAACGCCCGTCCAGGGGGCTGAGCGCCTGGAGCGCAAACGCAGAGGATTCGTCGGAAACACTCATCGGAGTGGGGCGCGAACGCCTCGAAATTTCAGGAAGCGCAATGCTAGCACCCGTGCACCTGACGACGATTTCCAGGAAAACTGACCAATGCTGCAGCGCCTTGACGCAACGCCGGAACAATCATCCGTTTGGAGGATGGTCGATTGATATACTCAGGGGTTGCGTCATGTGGCGCTCCCGCAGTCTGGTTTGTCCCTAATCGCCTGGAACACCTTCTCCCTTCAGAGCAGATACCCTGATGAAACTCGTCGGCTCCCATGGCAGTCCCTTCGCACGCAAAGTGCGCGTTGTGATGGCTGAAAAGAAAATTGATTGCCAGTTCGAGTCCATCAATGTGGCCGAAAGCCACGCCCACACGCTGCAGTTCAATCCTCTTGGCAAGGTTCCCTATCTCGTCCTCGATGACGACGAAGTGTTGTTTGATTCGCGCGTGATCGTTGACTATCTCGATAACCTCACCCCGGTGCATCGTCTGATCCCTGCAAGCGGCCGCCCACGCGCCGAGGTCAAAGTCTGGGAGGCCCTGGCCGATGGCATGCTCGAGGCGGCCGGTCTGATCAGACTCGAATCCATGCGCCCGCAGGCCCAGCAGAACGAAGCCTGGGTACTCAAGCAGCAGAGCAAGGTCGATGCCGCGCTCGCCGCGCTGTCAAAACGGCTGGGTGATCAGCCCTACTGCGTCGATGGCAAATATTCGCTTGCCGACGTCGCCGTGGGTTGTGCGCTGGGTTATCTGACTTGGCGCTTTCCGCACCTGGAGTGGCGCGGTCACTACCCGAATCTGGGTGCGCTGGTTGACAAGCTGTCGGCGCGGCAGAGCTTCGCTGATACCGTGCCGCCCGCCCAATGAGGGCGCGCGCTCGAGCGGGCGCCGCAGCGACCGGCCGCCACGCCGCGCTTGCCGCCTAGCCTCGCCCTTTCAGCGCCCAGCGCCACAGCGACTGCGGCTGCATGGGAATGATGAGCAGCCAGTGCTCAACAATGGCGAGGACCAGAAGGGAGCCCACCAACCCCAGCGCCGTTTCCTCGTAGGCGCTGTCGGTTCTGACCGCCGCGACCCAGACCAGCACCGCAATCACGCTGGCCAGCCCTACGCTGAAGGGAAAGAGCGCATTGAAGCGCCGACGCGAAAAATAACTCAGCAGGTAGTGGAGCGAAGGCGGCAGAAAGGGCTCGTAAAAATTTTTCACGCCCAGAAAAATATTGAGCTTGGCGCTCAGCCGCATCACCCATAGCACCAGCCACACCTGCGCTGCCACCGGGTTGGGCGCACTCAGGCTGGGGAGCAAGACCGCGATCCCCAGCAACACCAGGGCGAGCTCGTGATGTGCGATGGCGGTGAAGGCATACCAGGCACGGCGCCAACCCGACACCGGCGGGCATGGCTCACGGTTGGGTCCAGTCACCAGCCCCAGCAAAAACGCCACTTCCTGCCACGCCCAGACCAGCACGGCCGACACGAAAGCGAGATAGGCCCCCAGCGGCGTGACGAGGTCGCGTGTGACTACGACCCCTGCCATCCCAAGGAGCAGCAGGAGCGAGGCTGCCGCCATGGCCCCGCGCTGCCGGCCCGCCGACGGCTGGATGGCGCGCAGCACCAACCCGGTGGACAACCACCAGACGCCGAGCGTGAACGCGATGGGAAGGAGGAGCGCCACGTGGAATCAGGCTCGCTGCAGGGGCGGGAGACGACGCATCACCAGCTGGGCGCGAGCCGCGCATCGTCTGGTAGCCGATTCTCGCGTACCGGAAGCAGGAACATGCGGCTGAAGACGACGGCCGCCTGCGCCGCAAGCAGTCCGCGCCGGATCGTGGCAAGCACCCCGCCCCGAGCCTTCTCGGCATCCACCGCGTTCTGCAGGTCACGCAGACGATTGAGACCCGCGATGAAACGCGGATCGTCATAGCACAGCGTGACCGGGAACACCTGCTTGCAGATTTCGGTGGTGATCGCAAACACCTTCTGATCGTATTCGGTGGGATCGAGTCCGAGCGCCTGGTGTAACGCAGGCCGCGTATGGTCACGCACATACATGGTGGCAAACACCGCGAGCTGGAAGAACCGGATCCAGAGTCGGTTGACACCCGTGAGCAGTTTCGGGTTGGCACGCATGAGCAGCGCAAACGCCTCGCCGTGCCGGAACTCGTCATTGCACCATTTCTCAAACCACAGAAAGATCGGGTGAAAGCGAAGCTCTGGATGACGCTCCACCTGCCGGTAAATGGTGATGTACCGCGCGTAGCCGATTTTTTCCGAGAGGTAGGTCGCGTAGAAGATGAACTTGGGCTTGAAGTAGGTGTACTTCTTCACCTTGGTGAGTAGCCCCAGGTCCACGCCGATGCCGAAGTCCTTCAGCCACTGATTGATGAAGCCCGCGTGTCGCGATTCGTCGCGGGCCATGTAGCCAAAGAGCGCCTTCATGTCTGGGTTGTCCACCTTGCGTCGCAATTCGGCGTAGAGCACGCAACCCGAGAACTCGGAAGTGATCGAGCTGATCAGGAAGTCGGTGAATTCCTTGTAGAGCTCGGGATCGAGCTTGGAGTAGTCACGATCCATATCCGCCGGCCGCTGGAAGTGGTCGATGTTGTTATCACCCTCGAACTCGGCCATCAGCGCATTCCACTGCGGGCGGATGTTGTCCACCGAGATCCGATTGATGGCATCCGCATCGGTTGTGTAGAACCGAGGCGAAATAAGGGACTCGGTCATTGCCATGCGGGTTGATTCGCTGATCTCGTCAGGGCGACGGCCTGGCCTTTGCGCGGTACTCATCACGGAATCTCCGGAAATGAACTTATCGGATGTTGAGATAGGACTGAAACACCGCTGCGTTGGCGGGTCCGAATACAGTGAGGTCGACCGTTCGACCGGTGACCGGATCCAACAGGCGGAGGCTGCCGGCCGATTCGGCCCGCAATTCAAACGGCTCGGCGGATGTGCCACCCTGGCGAAGTCTTGCCTGAGCAAGGCCACGCAGCACCCCGCGGGCAAACCCCGACTCGCCGACAATCGGTTCGAGCGGCTCGCGGGTGCGGGCATCAATCACCTCCACGCTGCCGTCTCGTGCATCACGAAACAGCAGCTGCCTTGAGTCAAGCACTGCCACCACCGGCGGCGGCTCAGGGGCGTGCGCCTTCTGATACTGATGCCAGGCAGTGAACGCGAGGCTCCCCAGCATGGCGAGGCCAACCAGGGTAAGCGGCCAGCCCTCGATCCGGGGCCGTGCAGTGAGTGCGGACGCAGACAATTGCCCGCTGCCGGGGGGCGGGAAAGCGTGCGGACTCACCCTACCCTCGGATGGCTGCACGCCGAGCCGGTCGTCAGGCGGTCTGTGCATGACGAATTGCTATCCCTTGTGCCACCCCTCGCGTGTCCCCTTGTGCCACCGATTCTGCGATCGGCTGTGTCGCCGCATCGGGCGTGGCGCCTATCTGCACCTGTTCACCGGGTGGCTGAGCGGCCAGCCAGGCGTCGGTCAGTAGCGCAGCCGGTTCGTCGACCGCGCCGAGCGCCCGCAGCATGGGCTGCGGGTGCGACAAGCGCCAGGGCCGGGCATGCGGCCACAGATGTGCGTAGGCGATCTTGTCCTCGGGCAGAAGTTCAAGCACCAGATCGCCCGAGCCATCAGCGCGCCGCCGGACCTGCGCGCTGGCAATGCGACGGTAAGGCACATTGAAAGTGAGGCTCAGCACCATGCCGATCCGCATCACCACGCGCCGGTCGGTGATGGTGTAGACAGTGGTTCGCGCGGTGAGATCGGCGAGCAGCCAGAGGAGCCCCAGGCCGATCGCAAAGCACGCTGCAGCCCAGCTGGTGGACGCAAGCGCCTGCACGACCGAACCGGTGTCGTGTTGAACCAGCGCAAACCGAAGACCGAGCAGCACCAGGAAATACACCGCCACCGCGCGCAGGTGGAACACATCGAGCGCGATACGGCGCTTCTGAGGCGAGCCCTGCCACAGCAGACGCTCACCTGTCGGCAGCGCCTCGGGCAGCCCGTGCTGCGGCTCGATCTCGTGTTCGTGCCCGAGGCTGTGACGGTGCGAGCTCATAGGATCGGGTCACGACGGCCAGGGATTGCGAAGAGCGTGCCTGCGCCGTAATAGCCCATGACCTTTTCTTCCTCGAAAAGCGTGATGCGATCGGGTCGGCGCAGCCCGGGCACACCTTCAAGCTGCTCGCCGCGAATCGCTCGCACGATCACCTTGCGGCCATGCACCCGATCGGAGATGACGCGGCAAAACGTGATGGGCAACATGACGCGGCGCCCCGCTGCAGTCTGCACCTCGAGATACCGGATCATGTGCTCGGAGCGGTCCACCCAGATCTCGACCACCGTGCCGCCCGTCTCGTCATCCACGCCGATCACCGGCATGCCGCGCGGATCTGCATCGCCCTCCACCAGGGAAAAACCGGGCGCTGCCGCAAGCGGCACGATCTTGAGATCGCCATCCACCGTGAGATCGGGCTCATCGGTTCGGCGGGTAAAGGCGCCCGGACCGATACCGCTTGTCATGGGGTCGCCGGTGGGCTCGAAAGGCATCCCGGTGGCGGGCGCTGCACGCTCGCCCTGCACGCGCGGCTCGTCAAAATCGCGCTCGTGCGGCGACGGGAAATCGCCATGAAACCGTGTGCGATACATCTTCACGCGCGGCATCGGCAGAATGCCGGGCTCGCGCTTGATGGACCCGTCGCGCCGGTCGCTTTCAAGCGGGAATCCCTCGCGCTTGCTTTCATACAGCAGATAAAACACCAGCCCGGCAAAAAACACCCAGAACACGTAGAGCACCATCTGCGCTACGTCGATGTATTGGGTAATGGCACCTCTTCCCATGGTCATCTCCTCAAAAGGCATCCGTTCAGCCCGGAAACTCAGCCAGTCCGAAATTGCGGCGATCGCCGCCCTGCGCGCGCAGATCGCGTACCAGCGGCCCGATCGCAGCCAGCGTTGCGAACAGCAGCACCAGTTCAAGGTGGTAGACGGCGCTATAGCCGACTCCCGCGTAATTCAGCACGGGCCCGAGGCCCCCGGAGAGCGCGAGGCTGCTCACGAGGTCGCGCAGCCACCCGCCTGCGGCCACGGCAAGCCCAGCCGCACTGGCCTGCGCCGCCCCCCACGCGCCCAGCGCAAGCCCGTTCATGCCGTTGGATTCGAGATTCATGGCCGCGGTGAGCGTACCGACCGAGAAAAGCCCGCCGCCGAAACCAATCAACACCGTGCCCGCACGAAAGAGCAAGGGTGCTTCCAGCGGCTCGGCAAAAATCACGAGCGAGAATGCGAACACGCCTGCCACGGCTCCCCAGGCAGCCAGGCGGTGCGGGTTCATGCCCTGCCGGAGCCGCGCAGCCGCCAATGCGAAAGCGGCCAGTGCACCGCCCGACATGAACGCGGTCAGCGCGCTGGTCGCCGATACCGACAGGCCCAGCACCTCACCACCGTAGGGCTCGAGGATGATGTCCTGCATGGTGAATGCGGCGGTTCCCATGAAGAGCGCCACCAGGAAGCGTCTTTGCCCGCGCTGGGCAGCGAAGTCGCGCCAGCTGTCGCGGAAGGCGGGCCGGGCGAGTCCAGGGTTTGTTTTTGATGGGTTACGCGCCTCCTGCTTCCAGAGGGCCACCAGGTTGAGCACGAAGGCCACAAACGCTGCGCCCTGTACCACCTTGATCAGCGTGATCTTGCTGAAATCGGCCAGCAGCAGACTGAACACAAAGCCACTCACCACCATGCCCACCAGCAGCATGGTGTACATCATTGCAACCACCCGCGGCCGATTTTCCTCAGCGGCCAGATCGGTCGCGAGCGCGAGCCCCGCTGTCTGGACCGTCTGGATGCCCGCACCCACCATCAGGAAAGCCAGTGCGGCCGACAGCGGGCCGATCCACTGCGGCCAGTGGGTATCGCCCGAAAGCAAAATGAGCGCGAACGGCATGATGGCCAGCCCGCCAAACTGAAGCATGGTGCCGGCCCAGATGTAAGGAACCCGCCGCCAGCCCAGCACCGAGCGGTGCACATCCGAACGGAACCCGACCAACGCGCGGAACGGCGCGAACACAAGCGGCAGCGCAACCATGGTGGACACCAGCCAGGCCGCCACACCCAGTTCAACGATCAGTACGCGATTGAGGGTACCCACCAGGAGCGCGGTGGCCATGCCCACCGACACCTGAAACAGCGCGAGTCGCAGCAGGCGCGACATCGGCAGATCGGGCGTGGCCAGATCGGCAAACGGCAGCCAGCGCGGGTCGATGCGTGACCAGCGTCGGGGCGAGAGCAGATCGAACAGCATCATCGCCGGATCAGCTCCTGCGCCTGCGAGGTGTAAAAGCCGCGGGCCACGCGCTCGGTTCGGCCCAGTTGCCATCCCAACGGACCCAGCGCCTCGGCGAGCATGCGGTGCATGCGCTCAGGCGCAACCGGCACGATGGCGGGCGAGCGGTCGCCACGAGGGAAGAGTCGTCCCGCCATCATCATCATGCGAAGCGGCAGGCTGCCCGGTGCAAAGGTGAACACGATTGTGCGGCGCACCCTGGGCGCAACCGCCACGAGCGCCGCCACCGCCTGCTCGGGCGCGTAGTGGATGAGCGAGTCCATCGCCACCAGGTGATCGAAGTCGCCAAGCGCAGCATCGAGCATGTCGCCCGCAAGCAGTTTGACCTCCCCAGGCGACAGATCGTCCGGCAGGCGCTCGCGCGCCAGATCGACCAAGGTGGGTGACAGGTCGATGCCGGTCACCGCCGCACCCAGACGTGCGCAGTCCACGGCCAGGAGTCCGGTGCCGCAGCCGGCATCCAGCAGCGTGCGCGCCGCCAGCGGGAAACCAGTGGACGGCTGGGCCGGATCGGGGCGGGACACCCAGTCAACCAGCAGTCGACGCATGTGCTCACGGCCCGCGCGCACGGTGGCGCGCACGCCGCTTACCGGGGCGTCGGACGTGAGACGCGCCCAGGCCTCAGCAGCGGTGCGGTCGAAATACGCCTCGATCTGACCGCGGCGCTCGATGTAGCTGGTTTGTCCCATCAATCAAACCCCAGCAGATCAAAAATCTCGCGGTCCTTGAGCGAAGCGGGCGCACTACCGGGCGTACCGGCCCACAGGCTTGCCGCAAGCCGCAGGTATTCCTGCTGAACCGCATCAAGCTCAGGTGAAGAATCCATCTCGAACAGCGTGGATTTTTTCAGGCGGCTGCGGCGAATCACATCCAGGTCGGGGAAGTGCGCAAGCCGGTTGAGACCCACCCGATCGGCAAAGCGGTCGATCTGGTCGGTCTGCGCGCTACGATTGGCGATGACGCCCCCGAGCCGCACGCGATAGTTCTTCGCCTTCGCGCTGATCGCCTGAACGATCCGGTTCATGGCAAAGATCGAATCAAAATCATTGGCCGCCACGATGAGCGCCCGCTCGGCATGCTGGAGCGGCGCCGCAAATCCGCCACACACCACATCGCCCAGCACATCGAAGATCACCACATCGGTTTCGTCGAGCAGGTGGTGCTCCTTCAGGAGCTTCACGGTCTGGCCCACCACATAGCCGCCGCAACCCGTACCGGCGGGTGGCCCACCCGCCTCGACGCACATTACGCCGTTGTAGCCCTCGTAGACGAAGTCTTCGACGCGCAACTCCTCAGGGTGGAAATCGACGGTTTCCAGCACATCGATCACGGTGGGCACCAGCCGCTTGGTGAGCGTGAAGGTGGAGTCGTGTTTGGGATCGCAGCCAATCTGCAGCACGCGCTTGCCCAATTTGGAAAAGGCCACCGACAGGTTCGACGAGGTGGTGCTCTTGCCGATGCCACCCTTGCCATAGACGGCGAAGACCTTGGCGTTGCCGATCTTCATAGAAGGATCGAGTTGTACCTGAAGGCTTCCCTCGCCGTCAGGCGGCACAGGTCGGCTGCGCCGTATTTCGGTGACGGGAACGGTTGCGACATTCATGGAGCTGCTCCTGTTGCTACGCCTTCAATTCGGTCTTCGAATTCTTCGCCTGCCCGACGCAGCGCCTCAAGGAGTTCGGCATCGGGGGTCCAGTACTGACGTTCAGAGGCCTCGAGCAGGCGGTTGGCCACTTTGGCCGATGCTGCGGGGTTGAGTTGCGCGAGCCGGTCGCGCATCGCCGGGTCGAGCATGAACGTGCGGGTGAGTTGCTGATAGACCCAGGGCTGGACCTGCCCCGTGGTGGCCGACCAGCCCATGGTGTTGGTGAGATGCGCTTCGATCTGACGTACGCCCTCATAGCCGTGCGCGAGCATGCCTTCGTACCACTTGGGGTTGAGCATGCGGGTGCGGGTTTCGAGCGCCACCTGCTCGGAGAGCGTGCGTACGCGCCCGGCACCGGTGGTCTGATCGCCGATGTAGACAGGAAGCTCGGCTGACGTGGCCCCTGGGGTCGGTGACGAAACCGCTTTTGACTTCCGGGACTGCGCCCGCCGCACCGCGCGCGTGACGCCGCCCAGCGTGTCGAAGTAGGTGTCGACTGTGGTGACGCCCACTTCGATGGAGTCAAGGTTCTGATAGGCAAGACCAACGTCCTGCAGCACCGATTGAAGGAGCGCCGGTTGCTGCAGGGGCTTGCCGGCGCGGCCGTAGGCAAAGCCCTTGCGGCGGGTGTAGGTCTCGGCGAGTTCGTCTTCGTCCTGCCATGCGCCCTGCTCGATCATCTGATTCACGTTCGCACCGTACGCGCCGTCGGCGTTGCCGAACACCCGAAGCGAAGCGGTCTCGATATCGCAGCCATGCTCAGCCATGTACGCAAGTGCATGGCGGCGAACGAAATTGAGCTCGGGCGGTTCGTCGGCCGAGGCCGCAAGAAACGCGGCTTCTGCCAGCATGCGAATCTGTAGTGGCAGCAGATCGCGGAAGATGCCCGAAAGCGTGACCACCACATCGATTCGCGGCCGGCCGAGTTCGGCCAGTGGCGTGAGGGTGGCGCCTGCCAGGCGTCCGAAGGAATCAAAGCGCGGCGCGGCGCCCAGAAGCGCCAGCACCTGACCGATGGGTCCGCCCTCGGTCTTGAGATTATCGGTTCCCCACAGCACCATGGCCACCGTTTCGGGCAGGCCGTGCCCCTCTTCGGCATGCCGGGCAAGCAGACGCTCGACCTGACGCGCACCATCGATCACCGCAAAACGGCTGGGCATGCGAAACGGATCAAAACCATGGAGATTCCGGCCCGTGGGCATGGTTTCGGGCGTGCGCAGCACATCACCGCCAGGCGCGGGCCGAATGAACCGGCCTTCCAGCGCGCGGAGGAGCGATTCGATTTCATGGTTGGTCTGCATCTGCGCGTTGGCGCGTGCGAGCACCGCGGCAAGCGCCTGCGCCGCCTCGCCCTGCCCGAGCGCTGACCGAGCAAGCGCCTCGGCCTGCGATTCGGTGGCTGCGTCGATCAGGGCATCGACTGCAGCAAGCACACGATCATGCGCCACCGGCTCGCCACTCATCGGCTGATGCGCCTGCGCCATGGCCACCAGAATGTCGCGGCGCGCCTCGCGCGAAAAGGGCTCGCCAAACACATGCAGCCCGCAGGGAATGAGCGTGCGCTCCATTTCCTCGAGTGACCTGAGCAAGGCCAGCACCGCGCGGTCGTAGTGGGCAAGCGTGACCCGCTGCCCGGCCATTACCCCAGCCCCTTTGAAGAGGGCGGTATCGAGTTCCACCGCCAGCGCCTGCTCCTCGATCAGCGCGAGGAGGCCAGCGTGCTCCGACTCTGCGGCTGGCACCGACTGCGGCAACTCGATCGGGGTGGCGCGCCAGCGATCAATGGATTGACGCAGTTCACGCAGCCCCGCATAGAGACCCGCCTCGGCAACAGGTGGCGTCATGTAGCTCACCAGCGTGGCGGCCGAGCGCCGCTTGGCGATGGTGCCCTCTGACGGGTTGTTGCTGGCGTAGAGATAGAAATTGGGAAGGTCGGCAACCAGGCGATCGGGCCAACACGCCCCTGATGCGCCCACCTGCTTGCCCGGCATGAACTCGAGCGCGCCATGGGTGCCAAAGTGGACCAGGGCGTCGGCCCGGAACTGCTCCCGAAGCCAGCGGTAGAACGCACAGAAAGCATGCGTGGGCGCCAGGCCTTTTTCAAACAGGAGCCGCATCGGGTCGCCTTCGTAACCGAACCCGGGCTGCACTGCGATCACGACCTCGCCCAGGTCAAGACCCAGCACGAACAGCTCGCGCCCGTTAGTGAGGACGCGCCCAGGGGCCGGCCCCCAGCACTTTTCGATATCGCTCAGCCAGCGCTCTTGCCGCACATGATCGGCAACCGGCACGGTGGCAAGCACATTGGCATCGGTACCGTGCCGTGATGCATTGCCACCCAGGAGTGCGGTACGAAGCGCTTCGGGTGATTCGGGCAGAGTCAGCCGGTAGCCCGCCTTCTGCATGGCGGCCAGCGTGCCATGCACCGATTCGAACACCGACAGATGCGCGGCGCTCCCCACGGCGCCACCGTTGGGCGGGAAGTTGAACAGCACCATCGCCACGCGACGATCGGTGGCGGGCTTCCTCCGCAGCGCCACCAGCCGCGCCACGCGTGCAGCCAGCATGTCGGCACGCTCCGGGCACGACACCATGTCCTGGCCGCTGCGAACGTCATCGAAGCGGCAACTGCGGTCGCAGCCCGCGCACACCGCGCCGGGCGCGCCGGGTCGCCCTCCGAAGACGATCGGAGAGGTCGCGCCATCGAGTTCGGGAATGGCCACCATGATGGTGGATTCCACCGGCAGCAGGCCTCGGTCGGATCCACCCCAGTCGGCAAGCGTCTGGAATTCAACCGGATGCGCCGCCAGGTACGGCACATCAAGATCGGCGAGCATGGCCTCGGCAGCCTGGGAGTCGTTGTAGGCCGGCCCGCCGACCAGCGAGAACCCGGTCAGCGACACGATCGCATCCACCGCCGGCTGGCCGTTGCGGCGGAAGAAGGTGTTGACCGCAGGTCGCGAGTCGAGTCCGGTGGCGAAGGCCGGAATGACCGCGAGCCCCCGAGCCTCGAGGGCGTTGATCACGCCATCGTAGTGCGCCGCATTACCGGCTAAAAGATAGGAGCGAAGCATCAGCACGCCCACCGTACCGCGCGGAGCGGGATCGGGTGCGCGCGGCAACCGACGCGCGTCATCACTGATGCGCCCCGACATGCGCGGGTGATAGACACCGACCTCGGGATACTCCACCGGATCGGCCGCCTCGATACGGCCTCGCATGCCTTCGCGCGGCCCGCTCGCATAGCGGTTGATGAGACTCGCTGCGAGCCCCTCCATGTTGTCCTCGGACCCCCCGAGCCAGTACTGCAGGCAGATGAAATAGGCACGCAGATCCTGAGCGGTGCCGGGGATGAAGCGCAGGATACGGGGCAGGCGCCTGAGCATCTTCATCTGCTTCTCACCGGAATCGGCTCCACCCTGACCCGGCTTGGCGCTGCCGCGTAGCCGCTTGATGAATGCCAGTGCCCCGCTTGCCGGCTTGGACATGTCCAGCCGACCCAACCGGGTCAGACGAACCACTTCCGGTGCCGACATGGCGCAGACCATCGCGTCCACCTCGGCGCGGCGCTTCTGCAGCAGGTCGATGATGGGCAGGAAATGCTCTTCCATGAAAAGCATGGTGACCACCAGCATGTCGGCGGCTTCGATGGCGGCGCGACACTGCGCAAGGCGCTCGGCACTTGCGGAAAATTCGGATGCCGCATGCATCTCCAGGCTCGCGCCCGGAAGCCGCGCGGCAAGTCGGCGCGCGGCACTGACCGTGGCTGAGGCGAGATGCGTATCCATGGTGACGACCACGATGCGAAGCATCGGGCCGGTTGCACCGCTACCGCTCCGATTGCGGATGCGCTCAGCGGCCATAGTGCGCCTTTGCCTCGTAGAGCGTATCGCGGGTAATGAGCGCGACGCCGCGCTCGGCGGCAAAGCGTTCGGTATTGCGACGCGCCTTGCCGCGTACAAAGAATGGAATCTTGCCGAGTTCGCGTTCGGCCTCGGGTGCCCATTGCAGCGAGCCGGGCGCAGGCCTTACGGTGGCCGTGGCCGGTGGGGTATCCTGCAACGCAAGCGCAGAGGCGCCCGGTTCTCCTGCTTCGAATGCCACCTGGGGCGCGCTGCCAACGACGATGGCCTGTGGCTCAGGGGGAATCGACGCACCGCCCGAGGTCTGCCAGGAGGCCGTGGCAGGGGTACGGCTGTCGGCGATCACGGGCGCTGCTGCGCCGGCATCTTCAATCTGCGGGGTAGCGCCCTGTGAAGCATCGGAGAGCGTATCGCCCGCTGCGGCGCGCCCATGACCCGAGCGGCCAAGATGCGAAGGCGCTGCACCCTCGTGAAACTCGAAGTCATCGCGGAACATGCCAAGCAGATGTTCCTCGAGGCCCATCATGAGCGGATGGACCCAGGTGTCAAAGAGAACGTTGGCGCCCTCGTAGCCCATCTGCGGCGAGTGACGGGCGGGGAAATCCTGCACATGCACCGGCGCGGAAATCACTGCGCAGGGCAGGCCCAGCCGCTTGGCAATATGCCGCTCCATCTGGGTGCCAAGCACCAGATCAGGCTGCAGCGAGGCAACGGCACGCTCCACCTCGAGATAGTCGTCAGTGATGAGCGGCTCGACGCCGTAGCCTGCCGCGGCCTCACGTACTTCGCGTGCAAATTCCCGGCTGTAGGTGCCCAGCCCCACCACGTTGAATCCGAGCTCGGTGGCCGCATAGCGGGCAGCGGCGAGCGCGTGCGTGGCATCGCCAAACACAAATACCCGCTTGCCAGTGAGATAGGTGGCATCGACCGATGCGCTGTACCACGCAGAATGCCCAGGGCAGGCGCGACGGCAGCGCGCAATCGCGGCCTCGGGCTCGAGACCTGCAAAGGTGCAGACTTCGCGAATGAAGGCCTCGGTGGCCTGTACACCAATGGGCACCGTGTGCGTATGCGGCTGCTTGAACTGCCGGCGCAGCCACCCGGCAGCGAGGCCCGCGGTTTCCGGATACAGCACAACGTTGAATCCCGCTTCGGGCAGCCGTGCAAGATCGGCTGGACTCGCCTGCCAGGGCGCAATCGCATTCACATCAATGCCGATTGCCTCCAGCAGCTTTCGAATCTCGATCAGATCATCGCGGTGCCGGAATCCGAGTGCGGTGGGGCCGAGGATATTGCAACGCAGCCGCGCGCCTGGCGCAGGCTCTGCATTGCCCGGCGGCCGGGCAAGCGCCCGCACCATCTGGAGCAGGGTCTCGGCGGCGCCCCAGTTTTCCTTGCGCTGATAGGACGGCAGTTCGAGCGGCACCACCGGAATGGGTAGCCCCAGCGTCTGGGCGAGCCCCCCTGGATCATCCTGGATGAGTTCGGCGGTGCACGAGGCGCCCACCATCATGGCGCGAGGCTGAAACCGCTCGAACGCCTCGTGCGCGGCACGCTTGAAGAGTTCAGCCGTATCACCGCCCAGGTCACGCGCCTGGAAGGTGGTGTAGGTGACCGGCGGGCGACGATTTCGCCGCTCGATCATGGTGAACAGCAGATCCGCGTAGGTATCGCCCTGCGGCGCATGAAGCACGTAGTGC
>Ga0078894_10001986_pt1 | contig 15377 bp, 11 predicted proteins | sample LauGreSu1BDMLBSD_2_FD_67506 | JGI IMG/M metagenome (GOLD analysis project Ga0078894, IMG submission 67506) | Freshwater lake microbial communities from Lake Michigan, USA - Su13.BD.MLB.SD (version 4) (version 4) | ecosystem: Environmental > Aquatic > Freshwater > Lake | place: Lake Michigan... | reverse complement strand
GAATAACCTACAATATATACATTTTAATCAGATGATTTTAACTTGATTCCAAGCAGCCATTTGTCCTCACGCGTCTCGCCGTTGTGCGCCATATCCGGTTTAGCACACGTCTCTAAATTTAAATTTAAATAATACAACGCGCCGCCGTAGTGGTCCACCGAGTCTAACCGTACGATTGTTGATGATGTAGATTTGCAGTACTGCATATAAAGTTTCTTAAAGTCCATCCACTTTACATAATACTCGGCTACTTCATCCGGTGTTGCGTTGGATGCCGGTCGTTCAAACAAGGCGCTGTCCATAACAAAGCTAATGATAGAATTAACACCGCGGGTCAAGGCGTCCTTCTGCCGGTGAAAATACATGGGTAACACTTTCGGCGCGCCGTTTTCGTCCACGTCCCATACACCCATGCCAGCTGCCAAGGCCACCTTGTTCTTGTACATGCGATTACATTTCACCAAAATGCGAGGCAGTTCCCGTTTAATGTCGCTCATCAAACGCGGGTTTGTGTTGGCCACTTTGTACGCAAACTCAATCACCACCCAACGGCGAGCAATCGCACCTTGTCCATCGCTCCAGTTGGCAATCATGTTGCCCGCCACTGCTAACGGCGCATCCCATTTCACGTTGGGTATGGCGTGTTGAAATTTCTTGGCCAAACTCATTGGCTCGCCCGACATCATGCTCTGCAAATCTGCTTGAGGCAAGCGAAAGTCCGAGCGCAGTTCAAAACACAGACATATAAGTTTGTTGACCAGGGGCGCCAATCCAAACTGTGGCTCGATGGAATTGCTCAATACGCCTACATCTTCTGGATCGTAAAACATACGCAAGACTCGCAGAATCGTACTTTTGCCTGTGCCAGCTACGCCTTTGAAAAAAGGCGAAATTTGCCATTCATCCTTATCGCCGACATTGTACAACATACGACCCATGAGCGCGTAAATCCAGCCCAGTAAATCGGTTCCCCCGTTTTCTTCGCTGTCCAAATGTTGTGTTTGAAAAATAGTGTCCAAGGCCGGCGTCGGGATTTTCATGGGATCATCATAGTCTATATCGGCCAGTTCTTGATCGAAAAACATGCACGCAGCCTTGTCGGTAAATCCATCAAAGCCGTCCAGCATGTGTCGTTGCTGTTCCGCAATACTCTCGCCGAAATCCCAGCCCGTCATGCGCGCCATGTCTTCATCCGCCACGCGGCCATTGGGTGCTGTGGCCATTTCCAACGCATCTTCGACTGTATAACCATGCGTCGTGTTTTGAATGTACGGGCGAAAAACATCTTCTTCGGCATCGTAAATGCCGTTGTTAAACGCAAATTTCGTGCGACTGCGCACTAAATCTGGAAATTCAGCATGTTTGTGATGGCGCAAAACCTTGGTGGCCCAGCTGCCCGCTTGTTCGCGGCTGGTATAAATCAACCAGATGTTGTAATGCTGTTGACGATCAATCAAGGTGGGTAAAAAGTCGTCAATGGTACATTTGCGCTTGTACGCGGTAGTACTGTAGCCCAGGCTTGTTTCTATGGGCACCATGACCCAATCTTCAAAGCGTCGTGCGTTGATTTTGCCCAATTCATAAAGAGCAAAAAGGATAAGCTTGTGTTGATTATCCAGCATCTCGGGTTCGGCCATAATAAATAAACTTTCAAACGGCTCTGCTGTCCGCGACTGATTTTCAGCCAAATACTGAATCTTGCAGTTGTGCATGACAATCTGATAGTAGCTGTGAATATTGCTGGTTATCTTGTCAATAATCACACGAGTGCGTTTAAAATGCTCGGGCATGTTTTCAGGCGGTATTTCCGATGTGGGGCTTGGCAACAGATCCAATTTAATGAGTGCGTTGGTAGTATGCTTGACCACCGTCAAAAATGTCTCTAATTTAGTGCGTAGATTGCCCGTCGATCTATCATGCTCATTCATATCAAACAAGGATAAGCCATACCGTAAAAAATAATCGACGCCGTTGTCTTCTACATCATCCCGCATGCAAAGATCCACCAGTTCTGCGTACACCTCTTCAATTACAACCATGGCATCGTGTTGCAGTTGTTCCTTGTTGCTATCCCGTACGCCTCTGTTTACGGTTTCCACAAACCGATCCAATTTTCGTATGGGATTGGCCTCATTCATGGCCTTGCAATTTTGTGACGATAATTTTTTGGGTTATAATATTTTTATTTAGAGGAAAACGTTATGAAAAATAAATTTATAAATCAAACGGCGAGTGATTGTTTATATTAATAATTGTCTTTACCGCACCAACGCGTCATGTTATCGTCGGTGACACCAATGTAACCATTGCGGCTACTTTGATGCAGAGAACCAGAATGGACAACACGATCAGACCGGTAGTTGCTCATGATGGACTGATTGATAGACGGCACACCACTGGCACTGTGGCCAGAAAGAGGCGCCGGCATGGGCAGCTCCGCGCCAACATGCGGCTTGGGCAGCGCCGCGCCAACATGCGGCGTGGGCAGCGGCGCAGCGGCATTGTTCAGCGACGCCGTGATGCCGCACGTGGTGTTGACTACCGAGTGCGGGCCAAAAATACGGTTGCACATCTCACCCGACTGGTTTAAAGGCGCACCGGCACCGACATGCTTGGCGTCAATACCACATTCAACGTTGGCAACCTTGGACGGGCCAAAAATGCGATTGCACTGCTCACCCGAAGCCTTTAACTTGCTGGCAGCCGGTCTGGTCAACACCGTCGGTAACTTCTTGTTGGTAAACGTCGACGTGGCACCAACAGGGTCCGTAGTTCCAGCCGCCGCATCCGCCGCCGCCGCATCCGCTGCAGCCTGGTCCGCCGCCGCCGCTTCAGCCGCCATGGCCTCATCGATAGCAGCCTGGTCCAGCGCCGCCTGCTCTTCAGCAGTCAATTCGGGCGTTGTCGCATCCGGAATGACAACAATCGGCGCAGTGACGGCATCGTAAATGTCAACCATAAACCACTCCAAGGTCTTGAGCTTGCGCTGCGTGGCCCAGCACAATAATAAAATTATAACAGTAACGATTAACACGAGAATATACAAAACCGTATTGGTATTGCCCATAGAGCGCTGGCTTATATCAGACGACACACCCGACATAATTGGTTTTATGGAAGGCCGCGTTGAAAATTTTTTACGGTTGCAACGACCAGTTGTTGTTGGCTGATGCCAGCAATGTCCACGAACAAGGTGTGTTGGTAAACGGATTGGTCATGCCGTTCATGGCAAAATGATGAATTATGGTTTCCAACCCAACACCTTCCGTGTCCAACGGTGCAAATTTAAACAAGCGGCGCTGTCGGACGCAGGTAATGCTGTCCATATTGTCAACATTTGTCTTGTGGGTATTATTGGTAGCATTATTGGTAGCATTACCATCCAAGGTGACAAACGCGCGTGGGAATACGCCAAGCCATGGCGATGTATCTTCGTCTAAATTGACCAACTCCATCATGACTTCGCGGTGGCCGGGGGTAACCAAAGCTGCATGCAGACTCTGACGCATGGCGCTTTGTTGCGTGGAATTGAGTTTGGCCTGGGTCATGGCTTGATTAAACGCATGATATACAGATTCAATAAAGTTGCGCCGCGGATATGTCAATGATAATCTATGCAATAATTTACAGGCCAATAGCAGCGTCAAGTTGCGCATAGCCGCCGATACATTGGTGTCTGATTGCCCAACACTCAACATGACATGCAATGTTTGCTCGTACATAAATGGCTCTTCTTCGTCTAAATGAAAGTTGATGTCAAGAATAAACTCTAAATGCGACATCATCATCAGCAAGGTCGTGCGGTCGTACACTGAAAACGCGCGGTCTTTTAACGCCAAGCATAAATATAACATTAAATTGGGATCCGTACATTGGCTGCTTTGTAAGACCAACACATCAATCGGCAGTTTGCGCAACAACGACAGTGTTTCGACCCGCAATGATGACAGCGTAATGGGCGTTTTGCCCGCAATGATTTGAAGAAAAAACGCCAGCGGCGGCTGCATGTCGGTCCGCATAAAGACAAACCGCGTCAATGTCAACACGTCATAGTATTCCTCGTGGCTGGTTTGTTGTAAAATAGTAGCGTCTTGCTCCCAACTGTGCCAAAACTCTTCCGCCAGCAATTTGGTCGCGTCAATAAGCTCCCCATGCAACATAATGATATTCTGTGATTGCTGATTGAGTTGCACGACTGCCTCTAAAAGATCAATAGGATGCGTTAAATCTTCCATGTTGATTTGTAAATCACTTAACAAGGATGCACATATTTGCTCGTAAAAAAGCACCAAGCAGCGCAGACATAAATGGGCCCATAATGTCTCGCGGTGTATGGTTGCCATGGGCGGCGCGCTTAACATACGCGGACTGCTCATATCGCGCAACTGAAGCGCCCCCAACGCCTCGTATGGTCCTTTGGGCAAACTTATCGATAAAAGCGCCTTGACCGTAGACTTGCTTGGTGTGTGTAAAGTCATGGCGCGCATAATTATATACAACGTGTCTACATCACAGTGGGTCCACAGTTCGGTCAACAAGGATAAATTGGCGGCATTGGACAGCATGGTTTGCACAATTTGCAAAACCGCGACTGGACTTATGTGGTAATCATTTTTTCGAACTAAAATAGCAATTTGATGTATGTTGCAACACGACACAAGGTCGGATAATTGCAGCATTTTTATCGAAACAGGACTATTGTTGTATCAATATCTTTATTTTTTTCGTGTCCATAACATGTTGGAGCCGGCTGGCTCAAAAATAAAACTATTATGATCGTGCAAATTGTAATCGATAATTTCCAAGACATCACACGCCTTGGACAGCATTTTTGTGGCCACTTGTGCGCTGTCTTTGGACGCTAAATATTCGGGACTGAGACACTCCATTTCAATTTCATATGTCGGCGGCTGCTCCAACTTGCGCTTGGACGCTTCGGGCAGCGTCTCGCCGATCCATCGCTTGGTCAACATGTAGCACCAAACCGGCGTATCACAGCCGGTTGGCGCATAAAAGTAGCATTTGCGCACCTTTAAATGCACCGATGAGGGTATTATGTCCAATGGAATATCGCCTTCGGGAACGGCGTTTTCTACATTGACGGCCACACGCAAATCAACGCCGGTAGTCCCATCCGCGCTTAAAGAAATGGTTCGGTAATCGTGGTTAACTATTAAATCTTTGTACGTACACTCTATGCGGCGGCTTTCTTCGCAGCCTGGTGAATATGTTGTCTCGGTGCGGATTAATTTGTTACCCTGCACATTGGTGTGGTAATAAGCAGTAGAATTGTGCCAATCCAACACCTTGGCCCAATCCCGCCCGCTATCAAAGCGCGCTTCTAAATTTTGAAAGGCGACGGCAGTGAGGCCGGCTTGGAATCCTTGCGCGTTGCGTTTGCCGAATCGCATTTCCAGCTCGACAAAGTGGTTGGGCGTGCGGTGATCCAAAATAGTTTTTTTAGCAACATCAATGACGCTGGTAAAATCGGACCAGGCGGGTTTAACGCACGGCAAGCGGTCTAAATACGCCGGTAAATTATTTACAAACGAAGCCGCATGATTCATATTGGGTTTGTGTTGGTAAGATTTACAAGTGCGTAATTTTTTGCGTGAAAAAACTACACAAATTATTTACCATGTGTCATGTTTTATTGGATTTACTCGATTTATGTCTACAATCGGGCGATGTGGCTGCGGCGGAAAGCTTAAAACGTCTTCGGCCAGACTTGCTGGCATATGATTATGTGAAAACGCGGACGCAAATGACCATGACATTAACCACCAGGGTGTTGCGGTGGTGCATTACCTACAATTACAAATCCACAGACACTTGTATGATTGCCTCGACGCCAATCTGGCATTTTCAAAATTCGGAAGCGTCGATTCACGACATTGCTGTCCACCCCATGGCCACGGCGTTTCGGTACCGCACCGAGTTTGTTTTGCGAGGATTTCTGTGGAAACAAGATTTGCAAACGGACAAGTATATTCGCTACAAAAAAGCGCATGTTGCGCAACAAAGCACCTATTTCTACGACGTAGACCCCAGGTTGACAGCATGCCAGTGTCCCGATCATCACGCGCTGCAATCAACGTGTGGCATGTGTGAGTTGGACAGCTATGATCAAATGACACCTGATCTGGTAAGTGTGCGTCGCTTGACGCGCTGTCACCACGTGGCATGGCAAAGCATGCAGCAGGATCTGCAACATATATTCTGCCCGCTGTACGACAATGTATATAACTTATTGATGATAGCCGATCGACCGCATAAAACAATCAAGTACAAAAGCATAGGCCGTATAGAAAATCCGTTGTTACTACCGTGTATAGCTACCGTCAAACTATCCGCCACTTTTGCATATTACAAACAAATTCCATTTAGCGTGTAAAAAATGTGTAAATATAGCTATAAACATTAAGAATATGTGGCAGGTACCACCGTGTTATTTGGCGGCGAAAGCAGCCAACCGTCATTTGCCGTCGCTGGCTGTATCAAGCTCTGCGTTATATAATGCACGGCGCGTCTTGATTTTTGCACCGTGGTGCGATCAAGGCCTGGGTATTCAAGCCAAAGCCTACATGTACTGGTTGCCAAAATGCGGCTTGGAGGCTTGGGTGTATGCATGCGTGCCGGCCAAACAATCGGGTCCACGCGCGCCCGCCCGTATGCAAGCTAATGCCGACGAGTGGACGGAGACGCGTGTATTGTACAATACAGAGCATACCCGGGAAACGCTGCCGGCGCCCGTGCTGACAAATGTGATAAGCGAGCATGGCATTACCGACGTTTTGTTGCTGGAAGTGTGCCATCGCAACATTTTTGTGCTGGCGGCAGCGATAAAACCGCTGGCTCGAGTATGGGCGGTGCCCAACGTGGAAATGTTGCGGCGCGGCGAGCTTTCGCAGTTGGGCACGGACGTATTTACCGGCATATTGTGCAACAACGTGGATACGTACAATAATTTAACCTATTTTAAAATGCCGCGGTTGCGAATGTTTCCGTTTGCTTTGGCCGGTGATACCCGCGCTGTGCCCCAAGCCGCGTTGCATGTGCCCAACACGCCGGTAAAGTTTCTGCTGGTTGGCGGCATGAATGTAGAACGCCGCAAACAGGCCAGTAAGGTCATAAAAGCGTTTACCCAAGCGTTTAAAAATAGTTCCATGGCGCATTTAACAGTCTTGTCGCAGGGCGTTGATTGGGTTACTGCACCGCGCACGCCGCACAACATTACGGCTATCGTGCAGCACATGTCGTATGAACAAATATTAGAGTATTATGCGCAACACCACATTGTGGTTGCGTGTAGCCGCGCTGAAGGCATTGGTCTGGCGTTTTACGAGGCCATGCGCGCCCAGTGCGCCGTCTTGACGTTAAATACGGCCATGTACAAGGAGCGCGTTGTGGACAATGTCAACGGCTGGCTGCTGCGCGCCGAAGCCGAGTCGGGCATTGCGGGAGCCGCCGAGTTGGGCAATCCCGATCCCATTGTGCGTACGTATACATTCAACGTGCCGGAATTGCAAGCGCTATTTACGCGTATTGTTGCAAGCGAAAACGTGGCGCAGTGCCAAAGTAATGCGCGCCGCAGTTATGATACCATGTGCGACGCGGAAAAAATTTTACAAAATTATTCAGCCGCCTTACAAATTGTTGTTTAAAAATACAGCCGTCCATGTGCCAGTTGATTTGGTTGGATAAATACAACAATAAAGATGTTTTAAACGCACAAGGTCAGCCGAATAATGTAATGTGTTTGTGCCAGAAGGAAACGCGCTGGGATATCGTCCGGTATTTTATTGAAGACAAGTACAAGATGGTGGCGCGCCACAAAAGCGAGCAGCGACATGCATCCTCGTGTATTGTCGGCATTCGCGCCGCTGATGTCAACAAGCCGTTTGCCGACGTGTATGCTTTGGGCGACGATTGCAACGTGCACATGATGGGTTTAGTCGTCCTTGTGCGCTTTCCGGTTGGAGCGGCGCGATTTAATGCGTTTATGCCGGCATCGATTCGCGCCAAACAGGAGCGGGAAAAAATGGAAATGGCCGAAACCGAACGCCGCCGGGATATTCAGTACAAGCTGCAATCACAAACCTTGTCGGAAGAAGACAAAATCGCCTTGTTGCAGGAACTGGCTACGACGGTGGAGGCGCCCGTGGCGCGTTATGTGCAACGAGAACATCCGTCGCGGGCAATTTTAAAAAATCAATTCTTGGGATACTGGAATTATCAGGATCGCGCCATTTCATGGAGCGCGGAACAGCAAGCCAAGCCGCCGCCGCCATCGACGTGGAAATGCTATCGCTGCTACAACTATTTCCATCCAGTTCACTATATCGACGCATGCCCGTCGCATGAAATGGATCATTGGATTCCAATGAATAAACGATCAATGCCGACGGGACTGCCGAAAACGCGCCTGCAAAGTGTAGACATGGATGATGTCAATGCCGTAGCTACTGCGCCTTATTTAGATCCTTATGGGAACTTGTGGACCATGATATAATAATAAATTTAATTGTATGAATTGTATGATGTGTATAGTATGTGTATAGTATGTGTATATTTATTCATTCCTCGTCTTCTTCTGAATTTTCTTTGGCGCGATTCGATGCGCGCTGATGTTTGGCAAACCGTTTGCGCGCAATACCTTTTACGTACTCGAAATTAAACTCCATACGATTTAAATTATTTATAACGGCATCTGTCCAGTGCACATAACCTTTCTCTTGATATATTTTACGCTGATCGCTTAATATAGCGCGTATCTCTGCAATACTCAGCCCAGGCACCGAGCTCTGCACATTTGTAGGCGGTGCGTTTTTGTACATGGCGGAATCGGGTTTTTGTTCCACTGCATTGCGATCCATGGCTGCGACATTGCACGTTATATTACACGCCGACGATAGCAAGGGTTGTGCTGTTTGATACAAGGTAAGTTGTACTGAGGATGTATTATCATGATCAGGTAATACTGCTACTTTATCAGGTACTATAGTCGATAAAGTCGTTTCATTCGCCGTTATTATAGAGTCTGATATATCATGCGTAGGTTGTTGAACGATTTTACAAATTTTCTCGTTGGGCGTTTGTGCTTTACGCTTGCGAGATGTATTTGCATTTTGGGCTGTTTGTCCAATACTATTAACCACAGATGATTTATCAATAGCCATTTTGGAACGCGTTTGCGGCATGGTTTCAATCGTTATACATTGCATAATATTTCATGCTAAAAATTTATTGTAAATATATCACACATTTATGTAACTATTCTGCTGTAACTATTCTGCTGTAACTATTCTGCTGTAACTATTCTGCTGGACCTATTCTGCGCATTTAGTAGGTGCAGTGGGACAAATGTCACTAAACGATTCTGTTATGTTGGTCATGGTGCGGTACGAGTTATAATCATCCGATCGGCGAGGGTTCAATGCGCCAACAACAACGACCGACGATTTAGATTCAATCGTTGGTAACAATACTTTGGTTACAAAAGCACATGATCCGTCTAAACAAGGATATAAGTTATCTTTTTGAGCAACAGGTTTGAATGTTATTTCTTGTCGACCGACCGATGCCTTCTTATCTCTCAATAATGTTCGTATTTGCTCAAGCGACTTATCAATGTGTTTGGTTTCAGCCCACATACCAAGAACAGATTTAGCAACTACGTCGGGTTTTATGTTAAACGATTCGAGCTGAAATCTTGATATAGTATTATTTATAGTCTCAGTTACCTTTTGCTTGATTTCGGGCTGTATATTTGGTAAATATGATTCGACGATTAAAGCATATTCTTGTTCAATTGCAATCATAGCGGCTTCATTCGACGCCGATACGTATTTCGTAGCCAAATCGTCAAATTTAATGCTAATAGATGTACTTTCATCACCTGTTGATTTATAGGGATACTTCATAGATCCCGAATACCCTGTCCCTTTATCAGATATATAACTGGTTGCTTCTGTAAATCCGGCTAACATATCTATAGCCACGCTTTTGCTTTTTACAAGACGCCACCCAGAACCAAAAATAATTGCTTTATTTTTTGGTAAGATTTTACTTAAATCTATTATTGGTTGCGTCCCCCAGTCGGCTGATGTGTCCTGAAAATTGCAAAATATTCTGGCCTCTTTATCCAAAAGATAATTTAAATCTTCAGTACCGGCTAAATCAACAATAGAAAATGTTTGAACAGATTTACCGGGTTTTATACGAAATATATTAATTGCTAAATGGGACCGCGAGGATTCAGCATTTAATCCAGTATCATTCACGGAGCGAAATAGCTTTATACGATTTTCCAAATCTGTTTTAAAAAGTTTCTCGCCCCTATACTTTACTTTTTGAAAAAAAAATGTAGGTTTAGAAGTTTCGGGGTTTTTTACAGGTTTAACAGCATAAGTAGTGTTTCCTTCGTAAAACAAATTTTGCTTAGCGGGGTTTTGTTCAGCACGTAGACCGCTACAATATCGTTGATGTTTAAAATAAAAATACGTAGCATTTTCTTTTTCACTATCTGTTATGCTTTTTAAAGAATTAATCATGTCTCTTAAAGTATTATATTCTTTGCGATTACCTTTAGCCGTCAAAGATGGTATCTTTTCCATATCCAATGTCATATTTGCTGTGTTGGAATAATAGTCATATAATTTGTTATTATAATCCGAAACAACGCTTATTTCAAAGTTAACGGACCTATTATTTGTCATTTCACTATCAATCTGCGTAAAAAGCCAATCTAATATTGTTTGCGATATGTACGTTTTACCAGAGCCTGACGCTCCATAAAACATAGTCATAACATTTTTATCTTGCTCAAAAAAAGATTTTAATAAACCTTCTATTTGAGACATAAATGCAGAATCAATATCACCAGAAAGTTTTTTTTCAGCATCGTTACGTGTTTTAGGATCAACAAAAGCAGAAATGAGTTTATCTTTGTTATTAGCAGCATATTGCGCATATTCCATAGGATCATTGAAAATAAATCCATTTACACCACATTTTAATTTATCAACGCCTGGACTTGTGATATTGAATTGTTTATACGCGGCATTAAGTTCTTTGAGGTGCTTTGCGGTTTCATCATCACCTGCAGGCTCATCTGGATTAAATACCTTGCTAAAGTCAATACAGTATGATTCTGTAACCATATTACTTTTGATTTGTTGAAGTACATCGATAGTATCTTTAAATGTAGCTTTGTTATCTTTAAGAATAGACAGTTGCAACTGCGTAGCACGCGTATCAATACCTTTTAAAAAAGGACGAATGCGAACAAACTCTTTAACGCAACTTTGCGCTGCCAATAACTCGGCCGTTTTTTTACGATTTTGTTCCAATTCTTGTTGTTCTTGTAGTGTTAAAACTTTACCCAACGCACCGGCCTGAGCACCATTGTCGCCTCCAGCTACAAAAACACCTCCAGCAGTAGGTTGTGCATTAAAGGAGTCGGTAGCAACGGCTTCCGCTTTAGCTTCGGCTTCGGCTTTAGCTTTAGCTTCGGCTTCAACCTTGGCTTTAGCTTCAGCTTCAGCATCGGCTTTAGCTTTGGCTTCCGCGGCAGCAGCTTTAGCTTCAGCGTCAGCCTTGGCTTTAGCTTCCGCGGAAGCAGCTGCAGCAGCTTTAGCTTCGGCCTCAGCAGCCGCCCTGGCTTGTGCCTGAGCCTCAGCCTCAGCTTCAGCTTGAGCTTTCCGCTCTGCCGCGCGAGCTGCCGCTTCGTCTTGACGTTTAGCCTCTTGTGCCGCGGCAGCCGCTCGAGCTTCGGCAGCTTGCTTCGTCTGTTCTGATTTATCCGCAGCTGCTTTGGCTTGCGCAGCGCGTTTTGCTTCCAAGGCATCATTGGTCGCTGCGTTGATTTCCTTTGTAGCCGCAACACGATCGTTCCATTCCTGGACCTTTTCTTTAAAATACGGCACATCTGCCGCAAACGATTGGAATTCGTCCTTGCCGGGTAATTTCTGTACTAAAATATCGCTTGGTTGCAATTTTAATTCCTTGGCCAACGCTTCAAGATTTACGTCAACCATAACAGGCGGCTTGCTGGCTTTTTTGGCCAGTTCCGAAATCAAGGCTTGTATGGCAACTAAATTAACGTTGGTCAAGTTGGCATAATAGTATTGGCCATAGTGCGCATAGTATTGCGCATATTGAGAATTGTACACGGCCTTGACTAACTTAGCCTTTAATTCCTCTTCAGAAATCAAGGCCTTGACGCCTTCTTTACCCATCAACATTTTGACCAAAACATTTACCAATTCGTCCTTGGTCACCGTATCCGGCAGCTGCAAATTAGCAGTGCTTTCCAAAGCTCGGTTGTACATGGTGGCTGCCAAAATGGCTTGCATGTCCTTGCCCTTGGCGCGGTTGGCATAGACTGCATCTTGCCGGCTACCCGGAGTCGAAACCAAATGCTGGACCAGCAATTCCGTTTCGGTATCCATGATGCTGGACGGGAAGGGACCAGGCATGCTAAATACAGGTAAAGAGTTGCTGTCTTCCCATTCCTTAGAGTACAATCCTTGTATTAAAGGCAGTGGTTGCGGCATACCGAATACAATATCCATTGGATCAAAGCCTAATTTAAAAAACGCCAATTGGGTCTTGCGCACCATGTCGTTAGTAGAATCATCGCCTAAACTACGTATGGCCTCAGTGGCAGCATCATCCAAAATAACCGAGAGCACCAACGAGCCATCGTACAAGGTAATGTTGCGAATAAACCATTCACGGCTAAATTTAGACACGTCCAACCCTTCCTGTGCCATGGTGGCTAACAGTAAGGTAACAAATTCATTTTTCAGTTGCAGCTGCTCGTCATCGTTAAAAGTATAAAAGTCGGCCTTTTTAAATGTCAAGGCCATGCGCGGATTAAACGTCACAGTCAGCTTTTGGCCGTACATTTCGCCCGACACCAGTGACATCAAGACATCCAGCAATTGCCCTAAGCGGGGATCCACGCCCAGCAAATCCCGGTCGGTTCTCTCTACAGCAGTTTTAATGGTAGGATCCATTAAATCCATTTTAAAAAGTTTGCCACTGGCAGGATCATAGCTTATGTGCAACGCATTGAGTAAAATCTGAACACGCGACGCCACAAAGGCCAATTGGTTCAGCAAAATGCGCTGCTCCTCTTGCAATTTGGACGATAAATTGCCATAATGCTCCAACAATTTCCGCAACAACTCGCCCCGGCGCCACAGCATGTTGTTGGTGTGAATCAAGCCAGGAATCTGCAGCGCGCGATCCAGCAGCGCCTTGATCAACTGACCCACACTCTCAATAATGTTGGTAGTATGCGTGGCGCTTTTGCAAATCATGTTGGAAAACAGCTTGACGTCGGGCGAATCAAAGGCCGATTCCTGCAAATCGAATTTGCCCTTGTTTTCATCGACCAGCCGCTGGAGAAACATATCACAGCTACCATCTTCTTGATAATTATCTGGATTCAAAATATCCCATTTTTCAACAGGTTTTAGCCACGGTGATAAAGTAGTTGCATTACTTTCTGTAGGTGGTGGCTCGGCCATTTTGCTTATTGATATTCTCATAATTTTGATACTTGTCAATACAAAAACATGGGGTGTGCGTGCAGCAAAAGTCCAGAAGAGGTAGAACCATTGCTAAGTGCCGAAGCGTGCTTGCCTACAGTGTTTATGGGCGAGGTCTTGCACGTGTATGATGGGCGCACCTTGATTATACGACCAGAAAAATCAGATTTTGCGGTACGAGTTATACTGCATAATTTACATGTGCCGTCGTTGCGGTCTAAACAATATGAGGCCGGCATCAAATCCAAGCATGCTCTGCGCGATAAAATAGCGCAGCGGCCCGTGTTGGTAACACGCGTGACACAAGCCACGGCGCTGGTGCATGTCGATGGAATCAATTTGACCGAATACATGATGCATCATGGCGGCGCCAGAATGCCAATCATATATGAAAATTATCAAGTGTAAACCATTGTCAACAAAATATGCATTGCTAACATACAAACATGACAGAATTCCTGGATGACAATCATGCCGGGTTGTTGTATCGTGGCGTAAAAGTCTTGGATATAGGATACACCGGCTTGCTGTACTTTACCATCGGGGCCGGCATTATGATGGGTTTAAATATGGCTATACCAGGACCCAAGACCACGGTCAGTACCGGCCAACTGATCGGGGAAATATTAGGCTTGTCTATGATATTGCCTTTGGTGTCTTACATTACGCGAAACTTGGTGCAGGCCATCGGGTCGCCGTTTAACGGCGTTGCTGGTTTACGCCACAATCGTTTATATGAAGTGGCCACCGGCGGCGTCATTTTAACCTTTGCTTTGATTTTGACCTTTACGGCACTGGTCGAGCGCGTTACTTTATTGCAAACGCGCGTCAGCGCCATGAAGCAAAAATACAATAAAAAATAATATTACATTTCATACATTCCATACATTTATCGTCACATCCCTCACACTGGTTCTATAAAAACGTTTTGCAAAGTCGTTAAAGAGCTGGTTGATAAAAACATTTCCTGGGTATCCAGCGTATTTTCCAGCATCAGCGCGACAATTTTACATTGCGGCGAGAATGTAGCCAACCGTCGTATAAATGCCAACACATGTTTGTTCCGGATCGGCTCCATCATGACAATCAAATCCACTGGTCCAATATCCATTGTGCTCAAATCAGAGTACAATAATATCAAACTTGACGTAAATGTGTTTTTCAACATTTTAGCCAGCGTGGTGTATTGCGTAAATATAACTGTGCGCGAAACTAAATTAGCATTCAGCCAATGTAGCTTTTCCATAAAAGGCTGGAAACTAAAGTCGGTTGATGTAATTTGTGTCGGCATGGATACCAGATTGTCGACAAACTGCCGACACAAAGGACACGAATGATTTTGTTTCAACCATGTCGTGATGCACGAACGACAAAAAACATGGCTACACGGCGCGACGCGTGTTGGCAAGCACATGACATCTTGCATACACACGCTGCAATCATCGCCAGTATGAATTTGTTGCATAGACAAGAGTTGCATATTTATTGTTTTGGGCGCCAATCCATTTAAAACAATCTGCAGTTGCCCCACACGTTGACGCGTATAATCGACAATATTTTCTGGTGACTCTTCCACGTCTTGACTTAATAAACAAAAGAAATGGTTGCGAATAAGTCTGTACGCAGCGGGATCCGTTAATTGCAACCGTACCGTTTCTACACTTTTGCGTTTCCGAAGCACGTCATGCCGCAACTCAAACAGTGCTACGCTTTTTGTTTCTTTAAAAATAGTTGCAAATGGATGCGTGGGTGGGCAAAAAACAACCGGACTAACGCGTAGATGATGCGGCCATAAATGTACAATACGCTGCGTCGTAG
>Ga0078894_10001985_pt1 | contig 15388 bp, 13 predicted proteins | sample LauGreSu1BDMLBSD_2_FD_67506 | JGI IMG/M metagenome (GOLD analysis project Ga0078894, IMG submission 67506) | Freshwater lake microbial communities from Lake Michigan, USA - Su13.BD.MLB.SD (version 4) (version 4) | ecosystem: Environmental > Aquatic > Freshwater > Lake | place: Lake Michigan... | reverse complement strand
TCGCCGCTCCGAATTGCTTTCGCTCTTTGGAATACGCGAGCGCATGCTCAAAGGCGGCGCGGCCGATCCCTACCGCGATAGCGGCGGTCATCGGTCGACTCGCGTCCAGGGTCTGCATCGCGATCTTAAATCCATCACCGAGCCCACCGATGAGATGATCCTTCGGCACTCGCGCGTTATCGAAGGTGACAACACAGGTATCTGAGCACCGTTGTCCCATCTTGTTTTCATGGTGACCTACGGACACACCAGGAGTGGCGCGCGGAACCACAACGCAACAGATCCCCTTGTGACGCTTCGTTCGATCATACGACGCGAACACAGTAAACTGCGAAGCGTACCCAGCGTTCGTAATCCACTGCTTCGATCCGTTAATAATCCACGCGTCCCCACCATCCTCGATAGTGGTTTGGAGCCCGGCGGCATCAGATCCCGCGCCAGGCTCGGTAAGACAAAACGACGCGAATTGCCCACTTGTGACAACGGGCTCAAGGAAGCGCTTCTTTTGCTCCTCTGTCGCGCCGATTCGGATCGGCGTCAGCGCAAGATCATTCGCGACCATCGAGGTTCCGAATCCGGAACATCCCCACGCGATCTCCTCGATCACGAGGCATGCGTCGAAGATACCAAGCCCGCTTCCACCGTGCTCAACGGGGATAGTCAGATTGATCAATCCAAGGGCATGCCCCTCTTGAATGATAGCTTTAGGAAACTCCGCGCGTTCATCAAGAGCGGCGGCCACGGGACGAATTTTTTCTGTCGCGAAACGAGAAGCGATCTCCCTGAGAGACTCTTGCTCTGACGACAAAGCGCTGAGAGGCAACATCACCTACTCCTACATGAAACTGATACGCTATAAATGAGAAGGCCCCTTGGTAAGGGGCCTTTGGCTTACTTCATGATTCGAGCTGCCGCCCCAACCGCTGGTTGCGGTTGTCCTCCCGTGGTCGCGGGAGTAGTTGGCTGCTGCGTCGCTGGTGGCGCGCTGACCTCCTTCTCAAGGGATGTCGCTAGGCCAGGCTTCGAAGCGCCAAGAGCTGTAGAGAGAGCGGCTGCCGCCTCCTCGATCTTCGGCGTGATGAGGTCAAGCTTAGCCCGATATTGAGGCACGAGAACCTCAATCGCGCCAACAACCTCGTTGTTGTTTCCACGCACAATCTTGCAGATGGACACGACATCAGCCTCAATAGCGCCACGATCAATGATCTGGCCGGTCGAGCGAAGCTCGGTTAACTGGTTTCGGATAGCAACATCCTGAACGGTATTACCGGCGAGGAGCTCGTTCAGGGTTGCGTCTGGGAGCTGCGCGGTAAGAAGTCGCCCAGCGGCGCTCAGCTTAGCTGGAAAAGACACCGCGATGCGAGGAGAAGCCTTAACTGGGCGCTTCGACTCGATGCTGATCGGAAACTGAACGCTACCAGCCTGAAGAACAGCGATACTCACCGTCTCACCGATAGCCTCAGAGAGAGCTTTCAAGATCGGAAGACCACGACCAACCAGCGAGCTCTGGGTAAGATATGCCTGCCCCATCTGAAGAGCCTTAACACCAAGTCGGTAATCCTCGGTCTCCTTGTTCTGATCGACGTAGCCACGCAATTCCAAGGTGGCGAGGAGACGGAACACATTGTTCTTGTGCAACTTGAGGCGCTTCGAGAGCTCAGTCACCCCAACCTCTCCGGCCGCTTTGCAGAGCTCCTCAAGCACATCAAGAGCATGAGACACGGACTGGATCATGTAATTCGATTTCTCGCGCTTCATAAGTTGCTAATTCCTGACTTGGTAGTTTTACTTAAAAATTTTTGACTAAATCCCGCCCGGGAAAGCTAAAACAAACGCTTTGTCACCGTATGCAGTGGCTTTTAACCGAGATGCGCCCCTGGCACAATAACGTTTTAGAGCCCTTGGTTGAAGATATAACAGGGGGTTCCCCACAGCGCAACGTACTATTTTTAATGGGTTTTCATCTTTAGCATCGGAGGCCATCGACGCAAAAAGCCACTTGACGAGAGCGACCTAGCGGCTAGCGCCCGCCTGAAGGAGATCCTCTACAAGGTAGAGTGCGGCCCCCCTCCCAATCAGACGCTCCATGAGAACGACCGCTCCGGTGCCGAAAATGGCCCGATTCTGTGCCCGCTGAGTAAGCTCAATCCGCTCCCCGTTCCCAAGGAAGTAAACCGTATGGTCACCAGGAACGTCCCCTCCTCGAAGAGACACGACCCCGATCTCTCCATCCTTGCGAAGCCCCTCGCGCGCAAAAACCACGCTCCCGCTCGAGCCAGTTAACGCGGAGATAACGTTGAGCGCTGTCCCTGAGGGAGCGTCTTTTTTCATCCGATGATGAATCTCCATGACCTCGATATCGAACGAGGGGCCCAGAATTCCTTGTAGGTACCGAGCGGCCATCTTCAACGCGGTCGCCGCGAGGGAGGTGTTCGGAGCGATACATACGGGAGCGACCCGCGCGCACTCCTCAATGACCCGCGTATCATCCGCACTTAATCCGGTCGTCGCGACCAGGAGGGGCTTCCTGAGCTCGGCGCATACCCGGGCGACGGCCACGGAGGTCATCGGAGTTGAGAAATCAATAACACCATCACACTCACCGAGCATGGCAAGGTCAGAGGAATACGCGACTCCCGTTGAGCCGATAACCTCTCCAAGTCGCGAAGAGCTCCCGGATACCAACGCGGCATGAAGAGCGCTCGAGGAACTCGAGAGCAACGCCTCAACGACAAATCGCCCCGTCCTTCCACTCGCGCCAACAACCCCTATCCGATTCATCCTACATACTCCTGACACACTCGCTCCACGTTCGCTGAAGCGAGCGGTGTGAGCGGCAAGCGAACCGCGTCACTCTCTATAACTCCCATGCGAGCCAACGCGGACTTTATGGGCACGGGATTCGCCTCAACGAACGCCGCTCTCATTCGAGGCAATAACCCGAGCTGCAATCGGCGGGCTTGCGCTGTATCTCCACGCTCAAACGCGTCGTAGAGCGCGACCATCTCCTCAGGGAACGCGTTCGCCACAACGGATATAATCCCCCGACCTCCGTACGCGAGGGTCGCTAAAAACAAAGAATCATCCCCTGAAAGCACCTGACAATCCTCTCGCACCACGAGCATCATATCCGCAAGCGTATCTATCGAACCGCTCGCCTCCTTAATCGAGGTTATAATCCCCTGCTGACTTAGAATTCCCATCGTTGCCGGAGTGATCGCGACACCGCTGCGCCCGGGCACATTGTAGGCTATAAGAGGTAATCCGCTTGCCGCCTGAATGGCTTTGAAGTGCTCAATGATTCCGGCCTGGGAAGGCTTGTTATAAGGAGGCGTCGCCACAAGGATCGCGTCACACCCAAGCTCTTTAATGCCCCGAGCCATTTCAACCGCTCGATGAGTGGAGCTCACCGAGATACCGGCGACACACGGGAGCTTTCCTCGAGTCAATTCACGAGCTAACTTTACCACCTCAACGTACTCACCCTCTGAGAGCGTTGAGGCCTCTCCTGTCGAGCCACACGCCACAACTCCGTGAACCTTTCCCGCGATCTGTTTCTCAATCAGGGCACCCAGAGACTTGGTATCGACGCGAGAGCCATCGTTCGTAAACGGCGTGACAAGGGCGGGAATAACTCCGCGCAGCGTAAGGGATGGTGAAGTAGTCATGACACTTACCTCGCTAAAAATTGTGAGTAGGCACGGTGGCGACGGTACTCCGCGCCACGACAAAAATCAAAGAAAGTTTCGGATTCCGATATACGCAGACGATGACGAACTCCGGTGACGGTTAAGACGTAAACCGCTACCCGTCCTATGAAAGCGCCCCACGGTCGTTCAAAGAGTTATCCATGTCAGCTACATCCGTAATTGGAACCATCGCGATATCACTCGCGCTACCCTTAAAGGTTACCCGCGCGACCTGGCGTACCGCCCCGTCGGTTCCTCCCTCATTTCGTGGAACGACCTGATACATGTACGTTGTCGATGGTTGGGCGGACGTGTCAACAAAGGTAAACTTTGTGTGTTCCTCCGGGCTCTCAATGGCGCGGCCGACCTTACCCTGCGCTCGAGCCTCCTTTCGCAAGTTTTCCCGAACGATAACGTGCTGGTCTCTCACAAAACCGATAGTCTCAAACCGAACACGAGGGTTGGTTTCATCACCCTTCTGCGCGATGACCTTGCGCTGAATAGCGTATCCATCAATCGACTTTAATTCCTTCCCTCGGCGGTCTTCATCGGGCGCGGTCCACGCGAAGAACACACCCCCTTCTGCGGCGGTCACCGTAAGCGCGTCGACCGCCTTCGGGGCAAACATCTCTGGAGGAAGTGGCGGTTTGTAACGACCGCATCCGGTAACGCAACTAGAACCAAAAAGAACCGCGGCAACCGAAAGAACCAACGCGATACGCTTCATCAGCTCGACCTTCCTACTTATCCATGAAACCACGGAGTCTCTTGCTTCGGCTCGGGTGCCGCAACTTTCGGAGCGCCTTAGCCTCGATCTGACGGATACGCTCTCGAGTAACATCGAAGTTCTGCCCCACCTCTTCCAAGGTGTGATCGCTCTTCTCGCCGATACCGAAACGCATTCGCAATACCTTCTCCTCTCGAGGGGTAAGGGTCGCGAGAACTTTACGGGTCTGCTCTTGCAGATTCATATTCACGACAGCGTTCGCTGGTGAAACAACCCGCTTATCCTCGATGAAATCTCCGAGATGAGAATCCTCCTCCTCACCGATCGGGGTCTCAAGAGAGATCGGCTCCTTCGCGATCTTCAAGACCTTGCGGACCTTATCGATCGGGATCTCCATCTTCTCAGCGATCTCCTCAGGAGTTGGCTCACGACCAAGTTCCTGGACGAGTTGTCGAGATGTTCTGACGAGCTTGTTGATCGTCTCGATCATGTGAACCGGGATACGAATGATTCGCGCCTGGTCAGCAATCGCTCGGGTAATGGCCTGACGGATCCACCATGTGGCGTAGGTTGAGAACTTGTATCCACGCTGATACTCGAACTTATCAACCGCCTTCATCAAACCGATATTTCCCTCTTGAATAAGATCCAAGAACTGGAGCCCACGGTTGGTGTACTTCTTCGCGATAGAAACCACGAGACGAAGGTTAGCCTCAATGAGCTGATCCTTCGCGAGACGGGCTCTTACCTCGCCATCCTTCAAGATACGAACGCTATCAGAGAAACCTGACACGCTCATCATCACCCGCTCCTCAAGGGCCTTAGCGGTTCCAAGCGCGCGTCGGAGCGGCTCCTCCCAGTGCTTAAGGTCGGTACTCTTCAACTTGAGTCGTTTTCCAGCGCGTTTCACAGCCACCTGGTCCGAAGAGAGGAGGTCAGCGAGTGAATCGATCAATTGGTCAGCGGTAGTGCCGAGCTTCCGAGCCGCGGTATCAATACCACGCAGGAGCTGTCGACTATCCTCATCAGCGTCCTTGACGAGCTGAATCATCTTGTGGAACTGCTTCTGATTGAGGTTCAGCTCCTCGATTCGAGTCGCGTTCTTCGTGAGCATACGAGCGAACTTCTTCTCGCGATCAGAATCAGCGCGCTTCTCAACGGGGAGCTCCAAGAGCTGTTCATAGAGAGCGCGAGTTTCTTTGAGCGCCTTCTTGTAGGGAAGAGCTTTAGCGAGGAACTTCTTCTTCTGAGCCTCATCCTCCTCACTCTGGGGAGTTGGTTTCGGAGCGATCTCCTGACCATCCTCATCGAACTTAGGCTCCTCCTCTTCCTCTTCCTCAGCTTCCTTTTGCGCCTCAGCCTCAGCGTCATCCTCGGCGAAAAGGTCACGCAAACGGATTTGATCGTCGCGAACCATGTCGAAGAGGCTCACAACGTAATCGAGGGAAAGTGGCTGCTTGAGAAGTTGCTCGCGCACCGCGACGAGTCCTGACTCAATTCGCTTCGCGATCTCGACCTCCCCCTCGCGGGTGAGGAGGCTCACGTTACCCATCTCTCGAAGATACTGTCGAACGGGGTCGGTGCTCCGCCCGAGCGAACCGGCGTCGATAACCTCTGCGGGAGGCTCAATTCCAGCTGGCGCCTCAGCGTCCTCCTCCCGAGCGTCCGCGGGAGCCTCGATGATATCGATATCGTGCTCACCAAAGTTGGCGATCACCTCATCTACCTGCTCCTCTGACATTACTTCGCCGGCGAGAGCTTCGTTTACCTCATCCATCGTGAGGTATCCCTTTTCCTTTCCAACCTCTAAGAGGCGATTGATGCGGCTCTCGATATCGCCCCGCTCTTTAAGATCGAGCGAGCTGTCGATGTCGCCGATGTCAGCTTCAACACTAACCTCAAAGCCGGTGAGCTCCTGCAAACCATCATCGAGATCCGCGACAACGAGATCACGATCAATCTGACCACCTGATCCATCCTTCTCGGAGTCACGGCCCTTGCGAGGCTCCTTCGTCAGCGGCTTAACAAGCGGCTTAACAAGTGGCTTTACCTGCGCGGTCGCGACCTCTGGCTGCAACTTCTTCGCTGCCGAACCCGTCGATACGACAGGGGCGATAGTCCTCTCTTTGCTATCTTTGACTCCCTTCTTAATCGGTGTGGCGGCAACCGGTTCGGTGCGCGACTTCTTCAATCGCTCACGGGCCGCCGCTTTCAACGTTGAATTCTTCTTCAACGTCACGGCTACTTTTCTAACTTTTTCTCTCTTCGAAATTGTTTTCTTACTGCCCTTCTTGAGTGCGCCTTTGGACTTTTGCTTGACTCCGCTTTTGCGAACAATCTTGCCTCGACCTGCTCCACTTTTCTTTCGAACCACCACCGCAACTCCACTTGGACTAGCCACGAACGATTAACAATGAAATTTTCTGACCCGGATCACTTTCACTAACTGCGCGTGACGCGCGCGAATCACGTTCAACGCACACCGTGATGACAACTACGCTCGCACTGCGCGCGTTACACCTTCCCTCCGCGTACGAGAGAAACTACGATCCGATCACCATTCCCCGTAACGGGCCACGGCGCAAGTTTGCACCCTGCTCCGGCCTACTGGAAAGAGATCGTGGGATACTAACTATTTAAGGGTTAGAGGTCCACCCCCCGGGCGAAGCTATCCATCTGGGTCTTGAGGGCTCGGATTCGCTCTGAAACCTCCAACTGCTCGTCAGAGCTTAGCCCCCCTTCGATCAGCTCCCGTTTGCTCTCCTCAAGGAGCCGCTTGAGCTTCTCCCGACGGAGCGCGACGCGGCAACCTTGGTACAGGTCTCGCATACTTACGCCCGCTTTGACCATCTTGTAGGCCTCCTTCCACAGACCGACCCAATCAGGCCCGAGGGACTGTAGAAGCTCCTTGGTGGCTAGACGCTGACGCTCCTCATCCTCCGGGTCCTCGTGGAGCAGCTCGCTAAAAACGGATACGAAGCGCAAGGTCTCGGGTTGGAGCTCTTCGCACATCTCTGGGCTCTTGAGGAGCTCATCGACCACCTCCCCCTTGAGAACCATGATTGCTCGCAGGACATCGAGGTCAATCCGGGGAAGGCTCTCAAGCTTTCGAGCGACACCTCGCGACGTCGGAGCAGCCGCTCCCGGGTTTTCCGCGCGGGAAGCCACGGGAGCCAAGACCGGAGTTGGCTGCCTCTGAGGACCCGACGCCCCTCCACCTCCCATCATCTTCTCAAGATGTTTCATCTCGACCCCGAGTCGACGCGCCGCTCGCGTGATCAACGTCGAGCGAACGACCTCCCGCTCCACACCACTCAAGGTCTTCGCGACCTCATCACAAACCTTACCAAGAAGATTCGGACCGGGTCGTTCATTCTCCGAGCATCCCGCCTTCTGCAAGAGGCCGTCGATATAGACGTCGATCGGCTCAGACTTAGGAAGAGCCTTGAGCGCCTCCGATGTCCCAGCACCGTGCTGCTTCGCGAAATCGTCCGGATCAACCTCCTCGGGAAGGAAGCAAGCGGTGATATCGACCTCGGCATTCTTCGCCACGGTGAAGGATTTCGCCGCGGCGTTACGCCCTGCGGAGTCACCATCAAAGAGAAGGTGAATACGATTACACACTCCCGCGAGGCGCTTCACATGAGATTCGGTCATCGCCGTACCGCAACACGCCACGACGTTGTGCACGCCTCGCATCGCGAGTCCGATGACATCCATGTACCCCTCAACGATATAAACCTCTTTCGAATCCCGTATCGTCCCCATCGCCTGAGGCAATCCAAAGATCGTGCGACTCTTCTGGTATATCGGGGTTTCAGGGGAGTTTACGTACTTTGGTGATTGCGCTTCATAGGCGGCCTCCTGAATGCCTGGAATGATTCGCCCCCCGAATCCAGCGATCCGCTTGGCATCCACAAAGATCGGAAAGATCAGTCGCCCACGAAAAAGCTCGTAGAGATCTCCGGCGGCGCTTCGACGGATGAGCCCCGACTGAAGCATCGTCTCCTCATTTACACCATTCTGCTTTAAGACCTCGATCAGCGCGCCGCGTTGATTCGGGCTGTAGCCAATACCGAAATGATTAATGGCGTCGGCGGTCAGCTGACGCTTCTTGAGGTACTCACCGACCTTCTTAAACTCCCCCTCTCCGCCTTTGACTTGCAGCAATGATTTGCGGAAGTAGAGGTGCGCCAGGCGGCAAACATCGAAGAGCTTCTCTCGATCGACCGTCGGCCCCTGTCTTTTACTGTTCTCAAATTTAAGCTCGATACCATATCGACCCGCCAGGTACTCAACCGCGTCTGGAAAGGTCATCGCTCGCATCGCCATCACGTACGAGATAACATTTCCTGACGCGCCGCAGCCAAAGCAGTGGTAACTGTTCGTTGATTCCCGGACGTGGAATGACGGTGATCGCTCGGAGTGAAATGGGCAGAGTCCTGAGTAGTGCATCCCCGACCGACGGAGCTTTACCGTCTCAGAAACGACCTCAACGATGTTGGCTGACGCTTTTACGCGCTCGATACTCTCTTGGGAAATCACGATGCTAGGCTAGCATACTTGTTGGAAAACGCACCTAAAACAGAGGGAAATGGAGAGGCACGAAGGGAATCGGGTCTCCTCGGGATGTGTTACCGAAACCCGGAGGGCCCGTCTCCTGACGGGCCGGAAGCTGTTTGAAAATTGCGGGGCGAGTTCCGGCCCGTCAGGAGACGGGCCCTCCGGTTTGGGGGGAACCTAAGGGGAATCTTCCCTACTCCTCCGTCGACACGATCTCCGTGTACTCGTAGCTCACATAGATCTCAAGAACTTCGTACTCTCGCGCGCCACCTGGAAGGGCGACACGAGCGACATCGCCCTCTTCTTTTCCGATGAGCGACTTGCCGAGCGGGGTCTCGTAGGAGATCCATCCCTTGGCGACATCGGACTCCTCAGCGCCGTAGATGCTCAAAACCCTCTGCTCACCACTCTCGACGTCCTCGATCTTGACGCTTGAGCCAAACACGACGCGCGCGGGCTTTCCGAGCTTCAACGGATCAATCACCTCAGCGGTAGCGAGTCGGGCTTCGATGTCCCGAATCTTAGCCTCAGTCATCCCCGACTTCTCCTTCGCGGCGTCGTAATCGCCGTTCTCAGAGAGATCGCCGTGACCTCGCGCCACCTCGATCATGCGAGCGATCTCGGGACGGAGCGCCTTGAGCCTCATTAATTCCGCTCTGAGCGTAGCATAGCCACGCGGGGTCATCGGTCTTTTCATGATGATGTGCTCCGACCTTACGCTCGGCTCAGGTATTCGCCGGTGTCTGTCTTAACGATGATCTCATCACCCACGTTGACAAACTGAGGAACGGTGAGCTGAAGTCCCGTCTCCATTCGAGCTGGCTTTGGGGAGTTCGTTGCTGTCGCGCCCTTGATGCCGGGCTCAGTGTCAGCGACCCTCAAGGTTACCGTCATAGGAAGCTGAATGCCGATGGGGTTCTCGTCGTACATTGAGAGCTGAACTTCCATGCCCTCCTTAACGTAGTACCGTCCATCACCGATCATCTCATCACTGATCGTAACCTCCTCATAGGTTTCCCCGTTCATGAAGTGATGCCCGTTGGTATCGGAGTAGAGGTAGGTTCCCTTCTGTTGGAATACATCGGCGGTCTCAAGGTCCTCCGTTGAGCTGAAACGCTGCTCAGTCTGCGTACCGTTCTGAAGGTTTCGCAATTTGCACTGGACCATAGCACGGAGGTTTCCAGGGGTATGGTGGTGGAAATCCATCACACTGTACAACTGTCCCTTCAATACGAGGACGGTTCCCTTGCGCATATCTTTAGCTTTCATACGACTCTCTCTCTTTAACTACTGAGGTAACAACTCGAGGGCTTCTCGGATGCGGGATAGTACCCTATCCTTCCCAAGAACTGCAAACGATTCAAATAGTGGCGGCGTAATGGTCTTCCCCGTCACGGCGATACGCAAGGCAACAAACGCGGGGCCTGGCTTAAGGCCCATGTCTGTCGCAACTCCTCGTAATGCTTGGTCAATCGCCTCGGTTTTAAAATCTGAAAGCGCATTGAGACGCTCAAGGGAGAGGGTCAATATCTCTCGCGCTTTGGCGGCATCAACCCCTTTTCCAAACATCGCGTCCATCTGCCGTTGAAGGGGTCGATCCATCAAGAAATCTACCATCGAACCAACCTCGGTGAGTAACTTCACACGCTCTTGCACATGGGGAGCGAGGGCGGCGAACTCGTGGTCAGGAATGATAACGCCCTCTTTTTCGAGAAACGGCTTGGAGCGCTCGATGAACTCCTGAACCGGAAGCTTACGAATGTAGAGTCCGTTCATCCACGCGAGCTTTACCGGATCGAACACACCGCTCGACTCATTAATGCCATCGAGGGTAAATTTCTGGATGAGCTCCTCTCTTGTGAAGATCTCTTGGTCGCTTCCCTCTCCTGGGGCCCAACCAATGAGCGTTACGAAGTTGAGCACCGCCTCAGCGAGGTATCCCTGCTCGCGCAGATCGCTCGACTTCGCGGCGTTGTTGCGCTTTGACAACTTCTTTCCATCTGGACCGTTCACGACCGGAAGGTGCGCGAACACAGGAGGCTCCCACCCAAGGGCCTCATACAGCAAAAGATGAACCGGAGTCGACGAGAGCCACTCAATACCACGCAACACGTGCGATATCCTCATATCGTGGTCATCAACAACGACAGCCAAGTGGTAGGTCGGGAATCCATCACTCTTGAGGAGCACGGTATCTCGGTGGGGGATCGAATCCCACTGCACCTTGCCACGAATGGCGTCGTTAAAACTCACCATTCGCTTCTGTGGAATCTTGAATCGGACAACATGCCGCTTGTCGGCTGGCACATTTCGCGTACGACAATATCCTGAATAACCAGGAAGCTCCTTTCGAGCCATCTGCTCGTTACGCTCGCGCTCGAGCATCTCTGGAGTACAATCACATCGGTAAGCGAAACCCTTCTCAATAAGAAGCTCGGCGGCCTCTTTGTATTTTGGAAGACGTAGGCTCTGCATGTAGGGAGCGCACGGGCCACCTAACTCAGGGGCGCCTTCCCAATCCTCACTATAGGTGCGGAGCTCCTCCTTTGTTGGCCCTTCGTCGATCTGAATTCCGAACCACGCGAGCTCCTCGATCAGAAACCGGATAGATCCCGGAACAAACCGCTCTCGATCGGTATCCTCGACACGAAGGAGGAATTTTCCACCGAAGTGTTTGGCGAGAAGGTAGGCGAAAAAAGCCGTGCGGAACCCTCCAACGTGCTGGAAGCCGGTGGGCGATGGCGCGAAACGGGTGCGAACCTCTGTCATGTGTATCTCTCTACGTTTCTTGGTAGCTGGCGTGGCCCGCATGGGGCCCGGGTAAACCCGCAGGAACTATAGACTACGAGGGCACTGGTTGGCAAAACGAACATCAGAGCGCCGCCATTCGCCCTAACCTGCGGGATTCAGGGGGAGGCCCCGCTTTTTTTGAAGAGGCGCCTCACTCATTCAGGAGGAATGAAAGATGAAGCACGACAAAGAGAAATCACCCTCTCCTCGCTATCACTCCGTTATCAGGCGAGCCGATCGATTTCGGGTAAAGTAGCTCCACCCCCACTGAATGACCACAAGAAGCCGATTCGTGAACTGCGTTAGGTAGAAAATATGCACCCATAACCAGGTGACCCACGCGGCGAATCCGGAAAACTTCCACCGACGAAGCTGAACCACCGCAAACGCACGACCCACGGTCGCCATCGCTCCCTTGTCATGGAATTGAAATGGTGCGACAGGGGCGAGATCCGATCGCAAACGCGTCCGTATGACTGCAGCCACGTATTCACCCATCTGCATAGCCGCCGGCGCGACTCCGGGAACCATCACGCCGTCCTGCTCGATGTGAGCGAGATCTCCTATGACGAAAACATCGGGAGCGCTTGGAAGGGTAAGATCATTGTTCACATGAATACGACCGGCTCGATCCAAAGTAGCTCCCGTTTGACGCGCGAGAACCTCCCCAAGTGGCGAGGCTTGCACCCCCGCGGCCCAGATCACACACGAGCTCTTGATCTCCTCAGGCGTTCCGTCGCTCTCGACCTCAAGCACCCCATCTTTCACCTCGTTGACTCGCGTACGCTCGCGAACGGTGACCCCGAGCCGATGGAGGGCGTCACGGGTCTTTTGAGCGAGATCCGGTTCATAGGAGCTCATAATACTAGGCGTCGCTTCAAGCAGGATGATCTCCGCGTCGGAGGGATCGATGTGACGAAAGTTATCCTTCAACGTTTGATGCGCGATCTCACCTAACGCCCCAGCCAGCTCCACACCTGTGGGACCACCACCAATCACAACAAAGCGCATGAGATCGCGCTGCTTCTCAACCTCCAGCTCAAGCTCAGCGCGCTCAAAAACAGAGAGCACCTTACTCCGGATGCGCAAGGCGTCCTCCAACGACTTCAGGCCCGGAGCGAAGGTCTCCCACTCCGAGTGTCCAAAATAATTATGACTCGCTCCGGTCGCGACAACGAGGTAATCGTACCCAAGGCTCCGTCCACACTCTAAAGCGACCCTTTTTGCCGAAATGTCGATATCACGAACCGATCCGAGCAATACCTCAACATTCCTGCGACGCTTGAACAACGCCCGCAAAGGCACTGAGATGTTGGCGGGAGAGAGCCCGCCGGTCGCGACCTGATAAAGAAGCGGTTGGAAAAGATGAAAATTACGACGATCTAATAACGTGATTCGCGCACCACAATCCTGAAGATGCCGCGTCACGGCGAGACCACCAAATCCGCCCCCAACAATCACAACATGTGGCTCATCGGCAGCGGAGAAAACTTCAGGAGTGGTGACCATAGTGCCCCTTTCGGATCTCTCTCAACTTGGCCAGAGCCCGTTCCAAGATGTGTCCGGGAATCCGCGCGACATCACACGATGGCCTTTTAACCTGCTGAGGGTGATGGGATTCTTGAGGAGAACTATCACGACCAAATACCCACGCTGGAGGATCGCTGGCTGGAAAGGACTCCAGAGAACTCTCGAAGATAATCTCCTCATCGCTTCGCGGCTCTGTCTCTCGATCTCGGTATACCGAAGAAATAGCAAACAACATATCCCGCTCCCCTATTCTACAGCGCCGCGGCGATACGGGGCTTTTTAGTTGAGAAAAGGGTACCATCTGAAAGAGTCACCTCGCCTAAGGGGCGTCATGAGAGCCTAAATGGAAACGATGAGCTCGAGAGGGATATCGCGACTCACCCTTAGGAAGCCCCCGCCCCTCGCTGTCGCGCTTGCGTTCTCCCAGTGTTCCGTCTATCTCATGGGCTGAACCGTATTTACCTAAATGTACCTCATGCAAACAGCAGTCACCCCTCATCGTATGAATAATCTGATCACCATCTCTGATGAAACCGTAAAGCTCATCGTCGACCCTAAGATGGGAGGGAGCTTCCTTACCTTCTCAACGAAGCTCGACGATCGTTGGGTAGATATCATGCGGTCGACCCCATCTGATTTTAAGACCTCATCGGACACCGCCAGCTTCCTGATGGCTCCGTACCCAAACCGCGTCCGCGATGGAAAATTCACCTTTCAAGGTCAGGAATATTCCCTTTTATTCCCCGAGAAACACGCGATTCATGGAGATGTGCGAAATCGGCCCTGGCGGGTCGAGACGATTCGCCCTAACGCGGCGACCATACACTTCCGTTCACAAGATTTCGCCGATATCAACTACCCGTTCCCCTTCTCAGTCACTCAATCGTTTGGCGTTTCAAACAGAGGGCTCCTCATTCAATGCTCCGTGAAAAACGAGGGTAACACATCAATGCCAGCCGGATGTGGGTATCACCCTTATTTTAAGAGAGCGCTCGAAGGTTCAAACGAGAACGTGCGGCTCAGGTTCAACACAGCGGGTATCTATCCCACAACGGGCGAAGTTCCCCTTCCAACGGGAATGCCCCGCCCCCTGATTCCAGCGGAGAACTTCTCAGCACTCCGTGAACTCGATGTAAACCTCGACGCCTGCTTCGCTGGATGGGATGGGGAAGCGGAAATGGTGTGGCCCGAAAGTAAGGTTTCGGTATCTATGCACGCGGGTTCGAATATGTCCCGCCTTGTTCTCTTCTCACCCCCTGGAAAGCCATTTTTCGCGCTGGAGCCCCAGAGTCAGATGACCGACGGCTTTAACTTCCTCGCCCGAGGTGAAACAGATACCGGTGTGACCGTTCTCCCTCCTGGAGGAGAGCTCTCAGTTTGGTTCTCGTTGACCGTGAAAATGCTCACGTAAGTGAAAATGCTTACGTAAGGGTCCTCAGACTCGTACCCTTCGATTTACGTCTATAGGGTTCGCCGGCGGGTACTTATTTTGTGTCCGGCGGTCATAATCACGTGCCGGGTTTTCGCCGGGTCCATGCCAAAATGTTTACAAATCGACTGAAACGAGAAGATATAGTCATCATCCTCTCTAAACATATAATCGAGGGCTTTTACCTTTAAACGTTCGCCACCATTAAAATCCTCGATCGTTCGAAGAATCATGGCGCGCATGAGCTCACTCACTGATTCGCCCACCGAACCAACGCAGCTCTCCGCGTCGATCTGGAATATTGGTGGTTTGCCGGCTGAAGAATTAAAGGAATCAAACATTGAACAACCTCTCGTTAACCTTTGCGGAAGAACAATCATCGTCGACTGTCTCTAAAAGTGTTATGGCGAGAGGACGGATCCGTGTTACACGAATGCCCCGTTATATCCGCGCATTCGCTCAGCTTGCTTCAGATTTTTTTGGGAAACCCTTCACATTTTTTGTAAGGGGGCGGGAATACGTGGGTTTTGAGCGAGTTGGATGGGCGCGTTAGTTTACGAGATTTTCGTATGCCAAATGAATAATTTTCATTCCGGAGGGCCCGTGTCCACACGGGCCGGAAGCCGCAATTGAAACGGTTGTGCGAGTTCCGGCCCGTCG
>Ga0078894_10001984_pt1 | contig 15390 bp, 13 predicted proteins | sample LauGreSu1BDMLBSD_2_FD_67506 | JGI IMG/M metagenome (GOLD analysis project Ga0078894, IMG submission 67506) | Freshwater lake microbial communities from Lake Michigan, USA - Su13.BD.MLB.SD (version 4) (version 4) | ecosystem: Environmental > Aquatic > Freshwater > Lake | place: Lake Michigan... | reverse complement strand
TTTTTCTTCTTCAACTATTTTTGCTACTGTTGTTAGAACTTCTTCAAACTTTTTTTCTTCTTCAACTATTTTTGCTACTGTTGTTAGAACTTCTTCAAACTTTTTTTCTTCTTCAACTATCTTTGCTGCTGTTGTTAGAACTTCTTCAAACTTTTTTTCTTCTTCAACTATCTTTGCTACTGTTGTTAGAACTTCTTCAACTATTTCTGCTACTGTTGTTGTTGTTGTATCATTATAATCTATTGGTGATCTATTTGAAAAAGCATTAGAATTATATGCGCATAAAACAAGACCTGTTAAAAAAGCAGATCCGATAAAAGACAACAATCCATATTTATAAAATTTATTCAATTTACATTTTGTTGTATTTTGACCAAAAGAACGATCAATCAAACTAGAATAGTTATATTTAAACATGGTTCTATTTTACATATACAAGTGGTTAGTTTTAATTCAAAACTTTTGTTTTGAATTTTTACATCATATAATATCCCGATTCATTGATAACAGACATTGTGTATTTACCAATTTTGAAAGTAGACTGATGGTGATAGCTAGAAGGAGAAGCATCTGTGCCCCAGTTTCCTAAATGTCCAGCATCTTGCAAAATTAGACCATATTTTCCAAGTTTTGGTATAAAAATAATGTTTTTCTCTAATGTATGATCAATTTTTGCGTCTTCTTTTACCAAAGCAACAGTTTTCTCTCCCATATATACCAGCAATTCGTCGCCATATTTAACCACTTTTGAGTGAAGAGAATAAGGGTTGATATATTCATGAACTCGTTCGTGCAATTGAATTCCTGCATCCAAATTTGCACCTGTGTGTATGTAACAATGAATGGGAAGAGATATCATTTCTCCCTCATTAACCATGTTAACATATTTCTCAGCAAACCAGAGGGCGTTCGATCTATTTGTGACTTCGTGAATTTTTGTAATAACCAATAAAAGCTCATCTTTTGGAACATGCTTACAATAATTAAACTTTTTTATCACATCTTGTGCCGCTTTTATGTTTTGTCGATTAGTCTGGCCTAAAAAATTATTCTCCTGCCACGCACTGTGATAATTACCTTTTTCTAACATAAAAAATACCCCGTTTCGCGGCATTAACCAGGCGTGTGTATTTTTAGTGGGTGGGAAAAAAGATAGAAATGGATTGTAGGGGTTGTTATCACATACCATTTTATACCCCCTTATTCCATATTTTTGAGTACATTTTGGGCATAAAAGAAGTTTACATCCAGGAGTAACTATACCATCAATTTTTACATGAATATCATCTATAATTTCGCCGTCTTCAAATTCGAGCTTACTATTCCAACACTGAAAATGCATAAAATTATTACATTCTGTTTGATAAGCCAGATTTATATATACATTTTTAAGAGTCTTTTTGTGTAGTTCTGTAAAATTAAAATCAGGTAAAATTGTTTTAACGGGAGGTGGGATGGAGATATTGTCTGTTGGAGGTTCAACAATCTCATCCTTGTCTAGAGGTTCAACAATCTCATCCTTGTCTAGAGGTTCAAATATCACCTTGTCAAGAGGTTCAAATATCACCTTGTCAAGAGGTTCAAATATCACCGTGTCAAGAGGTTCAATCATCTCCTTGTCTAGAGGAGGTCCAAAGATCTCCTTGTCTAGAGGTTCAAACATATCTGGGTCTTGTTTACGTGCGATCTTTCTTTGTTTACGTGTGGGTTTTTCTTGTTTACGTGTGTGTTTTTTTTGAAATGTAATTATAGGTTTTTGTGGGTTTGGTGGCGGGGGTTGTTCTGTATCTGTGTTTTCCTGTTCCACGACAAGATTTCCATATATAACGAATTTAATTTTATTATCGGAAAAGAGTTGAGGTTCTAATTTTTGTGAAGATGAATTTTGTACGCCAACAGATAAATACAAAATAGAAAATAAAAAAAACCACAAACATGTTTTTGTCTTGCCCAAAGGTTTTGATGCTGATCGATGTTTGTCACACAATTTATCAGGAGGGGCGGATTGTAAAGAATTTGTTATGGTAGAATGAAACGTTTTAGCTGCGGTTGACATTTTTATTCTGAAGATGGTCTTTTTAAACTCCACATCCAGCAAGGTTTTTATAATATGAAGTATCATAACCAATAATTTCCATTTGTTTATATCTGTTTTGTAATGCTTGATTTTGCATATTTTGTTCATATGAATAAAGCCCGCAAGAACTGTTTGGTTTGACTGCTGATCTCCATTGAATACCAAAGTTTCCTGTGATACTATTCAAATCATGCATGTCTCTTTGTGCTTGTTTTTGTTCTGGTAGAGGATTGTAAAACTCTCCAGCTATGCCAGCGCTAGTGAGGTTTACGTATTCGACATATTGTGGTCGTTGGTAATTTTCAACCTCAACTCTATCAGAAGCAGAATTACAACCCTGAGTTTTTGTAGCAAAGCTATCTGCGCACACAGGTCTTCCAGTGGAATCATAACCGTTCCAAATAGGACACACCATATTTCCAGGGTTTAAAAATCTATCAGAGTATAATTTGTCAGCATAACCAGTGTTTACTTGGCATCCTCTTATTGCTGATTCTAAACTTGTATATCCAGCCATAATTGTAGTATTTTTTGTTATAATATATTTTATTCTAAATGTTTTGGCGACTGGAATATATGTATTTGCTTGATTAGATTTATACATTTTGTATCCATGTAAAAAAATGGAAAACGGGATAAATAATGATGCTCGAACGCTTTTGCGCATTCGTGAAGATATTGCACAACATAGAAAAATTATAAAAGATCTGAAAGAAAAGGAAAACGCCTGTATTAAAAATATTCAATCATACCTCAATGAAAACGACGAAAACGGTATCAGAATAGATGATGATGTTATGATTGAGATAAATACGAGATCTAGAAAAATTCCAATGACAAAAAGTGAATATCAACAACACTTAGAAGAAATTTTAAGTAAACCTGAAAATTATCCAAGTCTAGATATGTTAATTCAGCAAATTTTATTTAAAACAAGCGATACTGTTCAAGAGCAAAAACTAAACATCGTGAAAAAATATAAAAAGTAATTAAAATCTAAATGTCAAAAGAATTAAATAGAGATGATTTGTGGAACAACGAATCAGTACAAACATTGATTAACACCACACATCCAGATGATTTGTACGAGTATCAGAAAAATACCAACGATGTTATGTTAAACGCTTCATACTCTGGTCCTACAAAAAATGTTGTTGATTCGGCTTGTCAGGTTCGGCTAATGTTGCGAGACGGTCTTCCTGTAGATTTATTGACTCCAGATGAAGAACAAGTTTTTATATATGTATATGGGGAAAAAGCCTTAGAAAAGTTTTAATTTTCGATACTGTTTTCAGTATTGAAATTTTTTTAACGAAATATTTAAACAAAAACATATATGTTTTTTTATTTTTAGCGCCGAAGGCGCCCAAAGGTGTTAGAATCTAACATTCGTCATACGAGTCGGTTTCTTGTTTTTGTTCAGTTTCCGGGTTTTCTTCAGTTTCTGGTTTTTCTTCGGTTTCTTCTATACTTTCAGGTTTGATTCTGGCAAGTAGTCTATCAGGCATTACAATTTTTTCAGCTTCAGCGCACGGCAAGCGTGTAACAAAAAAACGCTCGACTTTTGCCTGAATAAATATTTTATTTGATGTTGCTTGAAAAAACAAAGAATCAATAGAAACAAGTGCTACACAATAAACTTTCTTATTGAAAAATTTTTCGACAGCGTCTTCATTAGAGAGTGTAAGTCCGTTAAAAATAAAAGATGTTTTGAAACGGCTGGTATTAAAAATTTTTGGATTTATATAATAGTCTGTACCTCCGCTGGTTTTAATATGAGAGCGAACAACTTCAAAACTATCAAGCATGGAATTCCAAGAGTTTTGAGTCATTTTTCTTTTGTTTTTTTCTTGAAATTTATGATTAAACTGTTCTTGTTTCACTTTAAGTTGTTCTACAATAGCGGATTGAAAGTTTTCAAGAATCTCAACAGTCTCTTTTTGATATTTTACGTCATCTGCGAGGAAAGACGGATCTATATCTGTAGAATTTATCTTTAGACTAATCTTATGTTGCTTGCCTGGATTGAGTGGATCACAATCTGACATAAACCCTGTGCATTCCGGTGTTTGAATCTTAAACGTTGTTAGTCCTGATGGAACTTGAAGTTTGATAGGAATGAACATACCACAAATATTTGTTGTAGGTTTTGTGAATGCTATATTATCTATATCAACAATCAATTTCGTAGGATCGAAAGTCGTGCAATTTTCTAAATTTTCAGCAGAAATAACTCGGTGATTCGACATTGTGTGTTTATTTGTGTTAATAATTTTAAGAAAAGATTTTTCAATTTTTTACATATCTGTTTAGTTTTAAACAGATAATTTCCGTTTTATATGTGATAATTCTGTCTGATGAAATCTTTTACATCTACCGAATCATCTCGCGCTTGTGTTCTTTCAGAAGAAAAATACAAATAATCTGGACAACCAAATGTAAAAGCAGGAATTTCGGGGTCTGCTTTAAAATACATCACACTATCTTGCCACTCAGAAGAATGTGTTTGATTACTAATAAAAAGACATGAGAAATTTTCAGTGTATTTTTTCATAAGTTGACAAAAAAGGTTAAAAGTAGGAATAACAGATGCAAAATTATCATATATTTTCTTCAAATTTGCATGATTTGTGTCTTTAAAAATAAAAATACCATCACAGTTTGTTCTAAGCTCTGGTTTCAAATCAAGAGAATATTGATTTGATATGATTGCACAAGTATCCCAATGTCGGCCATTTTTAAAAAGGCTTACACAGTTTTTTTTTTCAAACTCTTTTTTATTGTGCATACAGTCGTCTAAAACTATAACAGACCAAGGATTTGACAAATGTCCTTTTGCTATTGTTTGTCTTTGGTTAAGCTTTAATATTAATTCATCTCGGTATTCAGTATGAATAAAAATATCTGGAAAAATCTCCGAATAAAATTGATTTGTGTCTTCTGTCCCTGAAACAACAACCCCAACAGGAATTATATGTCTCTTGGAGTATAAAAAATTTTTAATTAGAACACTCTTACCAGATCCTCTTTTACCTATAATAATATATATTGCACCACTAGATGGTTTTTTTAATGATTCGGTTGTAGGGCGGATGTTATTTAAATTTAATTCATGTAAAGAAATGTCTCGATCTACCATTTGCAGTTGAGTACATATTCTTTAAACATTTCATCAGAGAACATTTATTTTCTATTCGTCGTCTCCTGTGCCTAATGCACGATGTAGCCATCCCTGTTTAGTCAACGGACCCCATATATCTACGAACGCAGATCTGCATGCAGCTCTTGAAGGAACCTGGATATGCGGGTATTCTTGTTGCATCCAGTCTTTGAAGAAATTATAAAGATTTGTGATGGTGACTTTTGAATCTTGTTTTGAGTATGTACTCTGTTGCTCAAATTGTTTGTAAATATCATTGTCTTGACGGAACATTTCCGTTGCAATTTTTACGCTTTCAGGTTCGACACATTCGACATCTTTGCATATTTTTCTCTGGTTAATGAGAAACCAAGCAAGAGGTTCTAGAAGCTTAGGAACGATATCAGAAGAAAAATTTTTATCAACAGGAAATCTTTTCTGCTGTATTTGTTCTTCTAGAGTATCTGGACATTCGTTGACAGGCAAAAACGTGCTTTCAAAACGAACAACACGAATTCTATTCCATGTTGCCTTATCAGCGTCTTTAATAACCGGTGGTTTATTGCAAATCATATGAAGTTTGAACATAGGTGTTATTTCTACCGTTTCTTTTCCTTTTTGAAACAAATCTCTTGCAAAAAACGAATCGTTGCCTGTCAAAGCCTTAAGAGTGCCGGATAATATAGTTTCGTCTGCATTTGGTTCATCCATTACTGCCCATCTCACTCCACCTCCAGAACGAGCCAGTTCGGGCGCGGCTGTTCCTAAATCTTTTTTCTTACCTGTGATTAAAGATGTACTAAACTTTACAGCCATTGGTCCCAACATTCTTTCAAAAAGATATTGTGTAACCGATTTTCCATTGTTGCCTTCTCCTGTCCAAAATAGGATTATTTTCCCCCTGTTGCCCCCCACAAAGACCTGGCTTGTTTGATAAAGAAAATATTCTCTAAGAGCATCATCGGGAAATATTTTCCTAAAGAAGTCTTCAATTTGGAGAATTTCCGGGTGATCACTACTTTTATAATCTACGTAATTAATTGGTAAACATGTACTAAGATAATCTTCTGGAGTGCCTTCTCGAAATACTTCTGCTTGAAAATCGTAAACTCCGTTTTTGAAAGCTATCAAATATGGATTTTTGTTAAGCAAACCAAGGAAACGCTCGTTATAAAACATTTCTTGGGCTTCTGTCATAATGTTGTGTTTAAACGGTGCAGATTTACAGTTTGCCATTAATTTTGTTATCTTTTTTAAAAGTCTTTGAGTTTCGTCTTCATCATCATAACAAGTCTTTTGTAGGGTGTTTTTATAATTTTTCAATTGTGTTAAAATTACACTATTATTATTAGAAATTCTCTCTCTTAATGTTGTACCAGCTTCAGTAGGATACCAAATGTGATTTTTGAACTGATACCACTCTTTTCCTCTGATAGAAACACATACAAATTCATTATTATATTCGTTGTGCAAAATTCTGGCCAAATCATTGTGACCTCCTTCAATTGCTACTTCAACAAATTTATTTGTTGTATTGTTGGTGTGTTCTTTGTACATTTCTGGATTATCAAGCTTTGCGTAATATTTAAGAGTCCCAATTGAAAAAGAATTATCTCTCATCTTACTCCACTCACTAATACATTCAGATTCGTTGTACTTGTTACTATGAGAAGAAAAGTTGCACCACAACACAAAACCTTCAAGAGAACCTTCGCTGATGCTATGAAGACACCAACCAATTTTCATCCAAGTGTCCCAGGTTTCTGATCTGGATTCGTGTATCATATCTAATAATAATTCTGCCTCAATTAGTTTCTCTTCTACCGATTTCTCCTCAGACTTTTTAATCGGTTTGCAAAAAAGAGTAATATCGCTTAATAGTGGAGAAGGAACATATGTTTTGATATTGAAATAATAATCGTCAAACCGATCATATAAAAAAATAGACAATATTCTAGGAAGCATAAATTCTACATTTGATTTATCACACAATAGATCATCGGCATTTTCTTTAGGAAAAACAGCAACCTTATAATCGTTTAACCCGTTTTCTAAAGTTGTAATTTTTCCACCTCTCAAGAAACATTTAGTTGCAATATATGGTTCAGAAGACATCTTTGAAGAGCCATATAACAACCAGTTAACATTGAGAACGTTCGTGTCGATAAAATCTTCTATTCCTAAGTTAGAAAATACATTTTTAGTCAATGTTTTTGCTTTTGGAATAATATAGTTTGAATGCTCTCTTTTAGTAAGAAAAATTTTTGGAAAATGAAGATGGAACCCTCCTTTTTTGTAATATCCACCACCACTTTCAACTATATATGGTTTTTTTTCTAACAAAACACACACATATGCATTATCTATCTTTCTTTCATCGCAACCATCAAAATTCACATGGTCAGTTATTGCCTCTTGATATGCCATTACTACTGATCTAACTTGGTCTTCTGTATATAAAAATGAATCATTAAAATCTTCACTATCATTAAGTTTGACCTTTAGATCTACGTCAACCATAATAGGGGTTTCTTCTCCTTGTTTTTCAGCGATATATTGTCTATGTGTTTTATATATAGTCGAATATATTGTCCAAAATTGAGGCAACGAAAGATTCCCTATCTGGTATATTCCCTTCGGGGAGCCCATAGAGACATGCGTATACGAACTATCATATGAGCATTTGTGTTTTGACATAAAATTAGTAAACGATACCACCAATTTGGAATTTTCTTCCACAAAGCGACTTTTGTCTGAAACATCTTTTATGGTCTCGTTTATTTTATTAGAATTTGTCATAACAGAGAGCATTTTTTATTTCCTTTGTTACATTATAAATTAATTCAATTTTTGAATTATTAATAATATAATTTTTTTTCAACATCAAACAGTACTCTGCAACCTGTATATATATTTTTCTAAATGTATATCAAATTTAGAAAAAGATATGATTTTTAGATATTTATAAATATAAGAAATATTAAAGTTTTCAAGATGAATACTATTCACGATCAAAAACTAAATGAAATGTTTGATAATATAAATGCAAAGCGATATTATGACGGCACACTAAATGAACAAAGTTTACACGATTATATTGATGCCACTCGTATGTTATACAAACATGTGTTTATTGATGATAGTAGAAACAAAAACAACCAAGGACTGTTGCGTACAATTAACCGTTCTATGTCAACCGGTTTAGTTCTTAATAGCATTCTAACTAATAGTTTAAGATCAGATAGTGATGTGTTGCTACAGATGAACCATGAGAATATAGAAAAAATTTTATACATTGGACATACACAAAATTATTGTATTTGGATAACACCGTTATTCGTCACCAAACTAAAAACAGTATGGGTGAAAATAGAACAGTTCAGAATTTACGATGTCAAAAAAATGTTTCTGGACTTGTTGAATGGATTAGAATACATGAAATCGAGACATATTACGTCTGGTGTTATTCACGAAGACAATATGGCTTATAATGGTACATCCTGGTACATAAGTGGAATTTTTAATGCAAAAAAAACAGGTGAATCTTGTTCTGGTCAATATGTAACACCGTCTTTAAAATCACCAAGATATTATTCTGAATATGATAATTCTGAATATTATAATAATCCCATTTTGATTCCTGAAGATGATCTTTGGCAACTTATTTTAATGTACGTTATTACTTATTATGGATTTAATCCATTTCAAAATGATAATTCTATATTTTCAGCCACAAGAGGAACACTACAGGCAACTTCAATATTTCGGCTGCTTGCCAACGTTCTAGAAAAAAAATGTCAGGATATAACACTGTCAGGTGAAGTTGATAGTTTTGGTTCACTGCTAAAAACTCTTCTAACGTCTGTGAATTTGGAAATATATGGTTATAATTTGTTTCGTTACATTATTGAACACAACGCCACACAGAACACCGAAGGACTAAACAATATATTAACTCCAGAAATAATAGCTAGTTTAAAATTAGTTCCCGAAAAAGTTGTCAGTGTTAATATTGATCAATATGTAACAAAATTCAAAGAATGTGAATGTGTAATTTGTTTTTCAGAAACGATCAGATATAGATTCAAACACTGTAACCATGAAGTATGTTGTCATAATTGTTATATTAGAATCGGAAATAAATGTCCGATGTGCAGACAGATCATTGAGGCAACAGAAGAATTGAGTGAAGAAGATCTTGAAAAAATCGAAAATAAAAGAAAAGATATGTATTTTAAAGTTTCTTCAATTTAAGAATTTTCAACAACATAATCAAATCAATATGCTTAATCACTTTAATCAATCATTTTAATCAATTTAATTGGTAGTTTATAATAACATAAGTCCCCAAAGGAAAACCTTTGAGAATCAACTGTTTGTTTTCAAAATCGAAAGAGACATGCGCTCCACGCTGCCGCCTTTAGACGGCTAGTTATTCTCGAACTTGATTAAATCTTCCGCCGCTTCGCGGCTTACATCGTGTATTTTATAATTTCATATGATTAATCATATGAAATTTCTGTACAAAATAATCATCTTGTCTATTTTTTTATGTATATCAATAATAATAAATAGAATAACTGTTGAAATGGCGATCGATAAAATTTTTTATTACATCCGGTGAGGAGATATCTTGTGATCCTGGATCAGATAATGCCCATTCTAAACCATATATTGTCATACAAATATCAATTGCTATTTTTTTAACATCGTATATACGTGTATTATTGGCCGAATTTAAAATCTTGTGGGGATCAATTTCAAAAACACATCTTAACACATTTAAAAATGTTGTTTCTGGGTCTGGTGTATATCCAAAATGTAAATTTGTCCATTTTGTATCCATATGAAATTTCAACTTTTCAATGAAATATGGGTATGTGTTTTGCGCAACTTTAATAATTATATGATATAATAAATCTTTATTGATATTAATAACCGTCGAATGTTTTAGTTGGCAAAACTCATATAACAATTTTAAATAAAATTGTTGAAACGGAGAAAAAGTTGTGGGGGATTCAAAAATCAAAAATGGAGCAATTTTCGTTAATGTACTAACTGTAGCGTCTGTTTCTAAAATATCTATATCTTCTAAATTTCCATAAATTGCAAAATGTTCAGAAGCAATAATCGCCATTGTTTTTTCTATTGGTATGTTTGATAGAGTTTTCTTTTGTACTGTTAATCTAACGTTTGTCAACACGTTGATATTCATGTTTACATTAAAACACATATAGATTATATTTTTTCTAATTTCAAATTTTTAATGCTTACATTTAGATCACTCATACATTCTGAATTAATAGACATATCTACTATCAAACCAGACAACAACTCTATAGATGGGTGTTGGATTACTGGTGGTTCTATAAAATGATTTCTTAAAAAACTTAGAAGAGATTCATAATATTCATTAGAAATAAATCTATATAAATTGTAATTATCATAAGGTTTTAACCATCTCTTAATATATACAATCATGTTATCGTTATTCATTAATACTTGCAAATCGTCTTCGAGAGTAATCACCCATACGTTTTTTGACCAAAAAAGTTTATGTGTACAAGCATTATCGAAAACGACATCTTTATGATTAAAAAAGTTGGTATTTACAATATTTTTTATCGTGTCTTCAATCGCAGAAATAGGTAACTGAAAAAGTTCGTTGTTCAACTTATAAGGATCTAATGATTGATGAACGAGAGTTTCAAGTTTTTTATAGTTTATAGTGTCGTGTTTGAAACACAAGAAGTATCGATCTTCTATGGGTCTTGTGTTGTTGAACTGTTTTAATCTTTTTGTGATACATTTTGTAAAACCTATTTTAAATATGTTTTGTTTACAGTAAGTTTCTGTACTTATAACGTAAAGTAAACCTTTTGTGAGTTTCATTTTGATCGTTATAATTGTTTAATAATCGATTGATATTTTAAAACAAATAATATGTTTTGTTATAAAATATCAATTTGTACACAACTATTTGTTTTTTTTCATATTTCTAAAATTTAACTATTTTTGCCGCTGAAAGCGGCGGCGCAAAGCGCCTGCGTTTGGTAGTTTTATGTAAATTATTTTCTACATCCGGTAATCTATATCTTCAACCAATTCTAATGCATCTAATTTTGTTTTAACAGCAGAACTCACAATTTCATAATTTGATCAGTGGTTCGTGCTGGACATAAAAAGTACTACCATAAGTATTTCCAACTCCAGTACCCTGCATAATTTGGATCATATATATTGTCATTGGCGTGACGTTGCCTATACAACCTTCTACGATCTGGATCTAGATGATCCAGATTAGAATAAGTGCCAAACTTATCATAATAATGTTCATATCTAACATCACCGAAAGAAGTTATATATTTATCACCTTTGTAAACATCATATTTCTTATGTTTTCTAGTAGACGGTGTTATTGAATAACCATTTCTGTAATACATTTCTTTTGTTTTTAATTACATTTGAAAATACGTGATAATTTTTTGAAAATATCAGTTGGTTATTTTGTTTCTTTTGTAAAATGGAAGAAATAAAACAACTCGGTGTGTATAACCCCACAGATTTCCCACTAGGTGTGTTGAGCTCAAATAAAATATCACCGTTTTATATGACAGGAAAAGAACAGCCATGGGGATACCCAAATTTAATTAAAGGAACCTGGAAATCTGTTACTGAATTTGTATATATAAATATGTTTTCTGATGCCCATAGAAGAAGTCAAATGAAAAATTCTATGTCTTTTGCGTTTTCCGCTATGATCGATATACAAGCCGAAATTGACAGGTATTTGTTTGAAGAGTATGTTAAATTAGGCCTTTATAAAAAAATAACCGAAAATAAAAATCTGTTATACAAGTTATCAAACATTAAGGCTTATAACCTGATATATGAAGAAACTCCATATATCATAGATGTATTAAATCAAATCAGATATCCAAAAAATAAACTTGTTTACTATTCTACAGACAGTCAACAACAAGAAGCAATTTTTGTGTCTGTTAATGAAGCCGCGAGAGTTTTACACGGGGTGGAGACAGAGATTAAAAACTCTCGAAGCTTCAACGATAACGAAACATACATTAATCTAATCAGATGGTCTAAACCTACTCAACCAGAACCTGATATGATTGATTGGATAGATTTAGACAACTTAGTACCTCTTGCGCGTTTACGGCTTCGAAATCAAAAAATAATACAAGATATAGAAATTTTCAAAAATGTTCTTCTTGATACATTTCTGGATTATGTTTTGGAGACAGAATACCCTTATTTAGAAAAAACACTTTATGAACGAGCGAAAACACAACAACTCGAACAAGAAACATCGGAAAGCATACAGAGTTTAAAAAATAAACTTTATGATATTTTCTTGGTTGGTGGGATAACAGATGTTCATAAACGTATATTACAACGTACACAGAATTATCAACCCCTACAGTTTGTATTGGAGCCATATCCTGCAAAAACAAATCAAACATCGATGAACAGTTTACCTTTAGATTTGAACTCTGTTCCAGAGCTTTTACCGGCTTACGAGAGTATGACATCAATTGATGGAAAACCATATCTTTCTGTAATTCATTATGCTTATGATATGATGATTAAAAAAATGATACAATTTTATCCTGGTTTGGATTTATCTGGTTTTGATATCAACACATTTAGAATTGAAGATCTGTCTGTCATGTACGCGACAATGAGAAAAGATTGGACAGATCTAACTCTTCGTATAAACAACGAAGCTGCATTAGAGGCCAGACTTAAACAAAATCCTTCGGTTTTACAATTTCTTTTTCAAACCGACCCTTACCCAATAATATGGGAAGATTTACAAGATCCAATTCTCGGTGTATATAATGGTACCGGACAAAATATAACTGGAAACCATTTGATGTTTTTACGAGAAAGAATGAATCGAAAAATAGTAAAAAATAAACTTTTATTCATCAATCAAGATTTAGCAAATAATAGTATTTTACAACTATGGTTATACACCACGTCTTTACATCTTCGAAACACCCTTCTGTTGTTTGATTCTCCTACTACACGAGATCTAGAATATCTGTATTCGGTTCCCATATCTAAAGTCAATCAGAGATATCCCAATACAGCCGAACAACAAATTTTAGAAAGTGCAGGACTCACCAAAATACAAATAAAAACAGCATTTCCCATGATTCTTGTTTTAGCTTCTCAAGAGTTTGGAGATAAATTGATTTCTGAAAGCGAAATAGCACATCATGTTTTGCGTAGTTACATTGAAAAACAATATCAATATCAAAAGTATAAAAATGTTGACTCTGAAGATTATGAAGAAGCGTTTGAAGTTTCTAAACAATATCTTTCACAAGCAACAGAACATATAAAACTAGCACCAGGTGTAGACACAAACATGTTTATAAAAAGTATGTTAGCAGGTAAACGTGTTCACCCAGACGAAAATTATATACCAACCTATGAAAATCTATCTATTTGGTCTGCTGCTTTTTCTTATTTTGTTGTAAACGAACCAACAAATTCTAGTTTTCCACTTGCGAAAAACGACCAACCAAATTTTATATCTCAAAATGCAACCGATCTAATCGTGCCTGTTGTTCAAACATCTAAAAAAACTATTAAAATGAGAAGGGGAAAAAAAGGTGGTGTTAAACAAGTAAAAATCAAATCTACTGAAGATGATAATATTAAACAAGGCGAACAGTTAATATTAGACGATGATACAATTAAAGAAGGTGAACTATTAGAACAGTTAATATTAGACGATGATACAATTACAGAAGGTGAAATATTAGACGATGATACAATTACAGAAGGTGAAATATTAGACGATGATACAATTACAGAAGGTGAAATATTAGACGATGATACAATTACAGAAGGTGAAATATTAGACGATGACACAAGACCTGCTAAATCGGTACAGTTTTTAATACCACCACAAAATTTTACTCCTCAGGGGTTAGGTTATAAATTTTATAAATTTTAAAAAGAATAATATGGTTATATGTGTATCCAAAGGGAAACCTTTGGGGACTTATGTTATTATAAACTGCCAATTATATTGATTATTAAGTATATTAATTAAATATATTGATTATTAAACATGTTGATTATTAAGTATGTTGATTAAGTATATTGATTATTAAGTATGTTGATTAAGTGCTCAGTATATTAATATTTCTTCCATCAAAATGTAAATCGCAACGACGAATCCGAATGCAAGACATCCAAAAAGAAATATTCGAAATATTAGAATGGATAATTTTGATAAATAGTGAAAACGTCTTGGAGCTGTAAAAATATTTTTAACAGCAAAATCTAAACAATCTTGATGTCCATTTTTTAAAGCATTATTTTTAATATTTTCTGGATTTAATGGACATCCATTTTCAAAAGCCCATTTTAGAACATCTAAATGTCCTTCTAAAGCAGCCAAAGAACAGGTTTCTTCATCCCAAGGACACGAATTTACTCTTAGAAATTTTAACATTTCTAGGTCTCCGTTGCATGCAGCAACTGCACACATGGTTGGATCTAAAACATAACCTTTGGTTTTTACGAAAAAGAATAAAATATGAATTTTATCCAAAGCTATTGCTTCATACATACAATGATGAGCATTAAAAGAACAGTTTCTTTCAATTGCCCATTTGATAATGTCTAAATGACCATTTTGTGCAGCTAACCAACAAAAAGTTTTACTTTTCCAAGAAAAATTCAGACTATCAAAAAACTTTAAAAAATATAAATTCCCAGATACTGCAATAGCTTCAGAAATTTTTTCTTGAATCAAAAAATTTCTTGAATTTTTTACAATTATTTTGAAACAATTTAAATGATTTTCTGAAATAGAAAGTTTTGCGATATTTGTTATATTTTCTTCATTTTTTTCTTGAAAAATTTTTGATTCCAAGAAATAACAACAGTCGTTGAATTCTCCTTGTCCCATTTTTTAATGAACAGTGAACAATCTTTCTTATCTTTTCAATAATTTTTTTGTTTCAAAAATCAATTTTTTAAAAAAAATATTTCCAAAAACATATGTTTTTGGAAATGATGAAATGTAGTAAAAAATTTTGTATTAGTCTTAGTTACTGTTTCCACGGGTTTGTGTCATAATATTCTGATGTTACTTGTGTTATCCATTTTTGACATAGTTTTGAAGATGGAT
>Ga0078894_10001983_pt1 | contig 15393 bp, 10 predicted proteins | sample LauGreSu1BDMLBSD_2_FD_67506 | JGI IMG/M metagenome (GOLD analysis project Ga0078894, IMG submission 67506) | Freshwater lake microbial communities from Lake Michigan, USA - Su13.BD.MLB.SD (version 4) (version 4) | ecosystem: Environmental > Aquatic > Freshwater > Lake | place: Lake Michigan... | reverse complement strand
TGCCCAAAGACTAGTTTGTACAGATCCTAGGACCCATTGTTTTGTATTTGAATTTTTGTTGTTTATGGATTGCTTTTCAATACGATGCATTGCAACAGTATCTTGAGATACCAGCTTGCTGTTCACCAAAAAAATCATTATCAACAGAATTATCAAATCCTTCGTTAACAATTCAATCCTTTTACTACTTATAGGTACTTTATACATGATGATGGCCAAAATTCTTAGTGAATTTAAATCTTCAAGTTAATTGCATTTAGCCTATCCTTTGGTATTTTTGTTAAAATTCCTTTTAAGATGGAACAACATATACAAAACAAAATTGATGAATGGCTCAAAGGTAAATATGATGATATTACCAAGTCCATTATCCTTGAACTACAGAAGAGCAATCCGGATGAGTTAGTTGATTCATTTTATAAAGGACTAGAATTTGGTACCGGAGGCCTAAGGGGTATAATGGGAGTGGGAACAAACCGGGTAAATCAATACACAATTGGAATGGCCTCTCAAGGATTTGCCAATTATTTATTGAAGTCTTTTCCTGGTGAACAAATAAGAATAGCCATTGCGCATGACTGCAGAAACAATAGCAGGCTTTTTGCAGAAATAACCGCCAATGTGATGGCGGCTAATGGCATTCAGGTTTATTTGTTCGAAGACTTAAGACCAACTCCGGAGCTGTCATTTTCGATTAGGCACCTTAAGTGTCATGGCGGAGTGGTGTGCACTGCCTCTCATAATCCTAAAGAATACAACGGTTATAAGGCGTATTTCAATGATGGAGGACAACTTGTGCCACCACATGATAAAAATGTTATAATTGAAGTGGAAAAAATTGCTTCCATTGACGATGTAAAGTGGACAGGAGGGGAGTCTAATATTCACATTATTGGAAAGGAAATTGACCAGCTTTATATTTCCATGCTAAAAGGCTTAAGTGTATACCCTGATGTTATTAAAAAACAGCAGGATTTGAAGATAGTCTACACACCTATTCATGGGTCAGGAATAAAGTTGGTACCTGATGTCTTGGCTGCATTTGGATTTAAAAATGTTACCCTGGTTGATGAACAGATCATACCTGATGGAAATTTTTCAACTGTTGTATATCCAAATCCTGAAGAAAGTGAGGCAATGAGCCTCGGATTAAAAAAGGCCAAGTCTATTGATGCAGATATTTTATTGGGAACCGATCCTGATGCAGACAGGGTAGGTGTTGGGGTAAAAGATTTGAATGGGAATTGGATCTTATTGAATGGTAATCAAACAGCTGTTTTAGCCTTCAACTATCTAATTGAAGCCAGAAAAAATAAGGGAATTGCAACTCCACAAGACATGGTTGTGAAAACGATCGTAACAACTGATCTGATCGATATCATTGCTTCAAAAAACCATGTAAAATGTTATAATGTTCTTACAGGGTTTAAATGGATCGCAGAATTAATAAAAGAAAAGGAGGGGTCTGAAAGTTATATCATTGGTGGTGAAGAATCATACGGGTTGATGATTGGAGATCAGATCAGGGATAAAGATGCAGTGAGCGCTGTTGCCATACTTTGTGAAATGGCTGCTTATGAAAAGGAACATGGAAGATCATTGTATTCCAAGCTTGTTGCATTGTATAAGGAGTATGGGTTATTCCGTGAACACTTGATCTCTATCACAAAAAAGGGAAGAGATGGTCAACAGCAAATTGCTGATATGATGGAAAAATTCAGAAAAACACCACCTGTTAAATTAGGTGGAGTTAACGTTTCTTCATTATATGACTATGAAAGTAGTGAAGCGAAAGATATATCTACGGGTCAAGTTTGCAAAATTGATCTTCCAAAAAGCAATGTTCTTCAGTTTGTACTTGAAGATGGAAGTAAGATCAGTGCAAGGCCATCTGGGACTGAGCCTAAAATTAAATTCTATTTTAGCGTACAAGGATCTTTAACATCTGAATTGGAATTTGATGTGGCCTATCAAAAACTAGGCGAAAAAATTGAAGAAATTATAAAGGACCTATCTCTGTAATAAATTAATTTGGCTTTAATGTGTTGATTAAATTTTTAATTGTTCTATTTCAATGACTAGCACGGAAGATTCACACTTACACAAAGGGTTGCGTAAAAAAATGGTAGATGCCATAAGGGAAAAGGGTATCTCAGATGAAGCTGTGCTAAATGCCATGATGAATGTTCCAAGGCATTTTTTTCTTGACTCAGCTTTTGAAAAACATGCTTATGAAGAAAGAGCTTTTTTGATTGGTGAAGAGCAAACTATTTCTCATCCGTATACTGTTGCATTTCAAACCCAATTGCTTGGAATAAAACCATTCGAAAAAGTTCTTGAAGTTGGTACAGGAAGTGCATACCAGGCATGCATTTTAGCAGAATTAAAAGCGAAGGTGTTTACAATTGAAAGACAAAAAAAGCTTTTTGATGCTAATAAAACATTCAAGTTGCTTAATTCCTATTTGTCGATCAAAACTTTCTATGGAGATGGTTTTGAAGGGCTGCCAACCTATGCACCTTTTGATAAAGTGCTCATCACTGCTGCTGCACCATTCATCCCCCAAAAATTAATTGATCAACTGAAGCCTGGTGGTATAATGGTAATTCCTTTAAACGAAGGTCAGCATCAACGTATGCTTCGAATAACAAAAACCATGAATGGTGAATTGATTGAAGAGCGTTTCAGTGAATTTTCATTTGTTCCAATGTTGGTTGGAAAAAAGAATTAAAAAAAAGCCGCTTCGAAAAGCGGCCTTTTATCATTGTTGCATTTGTATTCCTTCATTCATTCCATCCATTCCACTCTTGGTATTTTTTCTTTTGAAAAGTGAAACGTCGATCTTTCCAAACCTGTAATTGAAATTCAATCTAAATACCTGCCAATCCCTTCTTCTTGAATTGGTTTGAGTAAAATATGTTGATTCAGAAAATGATCCATAAACCTTTGTTTTTAACACATCATTCATGCTAAGTGTGAGAGATCCTCTTTTGTCTTTCAGAAAATCCTTTTTGATGGCAAATTCAAGTCCGTAGTTTGGTTTGATATATCCTTGAGCAGAGGTTTGAACGAATCCGCCCCAGCCTCCACCACCACCACCAAATCCGCCACCGCCACGTCCACCGCCTCCGCCTCCACCACTTTGTGGTAGGATAGACTTACTTCTGTAATCAAAAGCAAGTTGAATACTGAAATTTGATGGAAGTTTGATATTTGAATTTATTTTACCAAAGAAACTCCAAATTGAATTGGTTGTAGAAACATTCAATTCTGTTGATGTTATACTAGAATTATAGAAATTAAGGTTGGTTGTCAATTCGAGCCATTTAGCAACCGGATTTCTCGATGTTAATTCTGCGCCATATGCCGTGCTATTATTGGCATTGATGAACGTGTTAATTAAAACTTGTTTGCCAGGAATACTGCTTTCCTCTTTTATTTGAGACCTTGTGATCAAATCATTTGTTCTCTTATAGTATATCGAACCAAGGATGCTGTTTCCACCTTTTAGTGTCTTTTGGTAATTCATTTCTAGTGAAGTGGTAAACTCTGGTGTTAATCCTGGATTTCCCCTGCTTATATTCAAAGAATCTGAATAGTCTAAAAATGGAAGTATCTGGAAAAAGTTTGGTCTATTGATTTTTCTCGCAACACTGAATTGCAAATCCTGTGTTTGATCAATTTGTCTTGTTACATTGATACTTGGGAAAAGACTTATAGGGTAGCTGTTGCCAAAGCTTTTATTATTGGTCAATAATGTTCCAGTATATTTTGAGTTTTCCATCCTCAATCCAAGCTGATAGCTTGTCTTAGTCCCAATTACATTACCATATGTTGTATAGAATGCAAATACCTTGTCGTTGTATTTATAGTTCGCATTCAATGCGAAAATTGGCATATACGTGTCCGTTAGAAAGTCATATATGTAGTTGAGGTTTTTACTTTGGAAATCCCTTATGGCGGCTCTTGCACCCATTTCAAATTTCGATTTCTCGGTTAAAGGGTTTGTGAAATCCATTTGAACAGTATAAAAATCATTGCCACCGGAGCCTTCTTGTTTTTGATCAATTGGTAAACCTTTTGGTGAATTTAAAATATCATAATACTGTGTATTGAAGCCACCATTATTGACATTCTTGCTGTTATTGTAATTTAGATCAGCAGTCAACTCCATTCCTTTTTTGCTAAAAAGATGTTTAAATCCAACCGCTGTTCCGATATTTTCAAATTGGGCACTGCTTTGTGTTGTTCTCTCAGACAAAATTGATTTTATGCCACTTGTGTATAATGTATCAGTTTTGATCGATAGAAGGTCGGAATTATCGAATTTTCCTTTTACATAGTTCCCGGAAACGGTTAATGTATTTCGATTATCAATAAAGTAATCAAACCCAATTCGATTATATGTGAAGAATCCTGTACTTAACGGGTTGCTTTTTTGTGTGTATAAAATTGATGGAGTATTGAAAAATTCTTTTCGTTCTGATTCACCTGTTCCGATTGATTTTCTTTGATTGAACATTGAACTGATAAAGAAATTGACCTTGTCTTGTTTCACATTTAGATCGCCACCAAAATTGACTCTTGCACGTGAATCAATACCAGTTCGTAAATTTCCATTGTAACCAGCTTTTCTATTCTTCTTTAAAATGATATTGATGATACCAGACATCCCGCCAGACGCATCAAATTTAGCTGATGGATTGGTGATCAATTCTACTGATTGAATTGCATCAGATGGAATTTGATCTAATGTAAGGTTCGTTGGGCGTCCATCTACAAAAATAGTAGGTGAGGCATTTCTCAACGAAATATTTCCGTCAATATCAACATCAACACCTGGAATGTTTTTCATCAATTCTGTTGCTGTTTGACCTGTTGACATGAGGTTTTTTTCAACATTAAAAACTTTTCTGTCAACTCCCATTTGCATAAATGGTTTGGTGCCAACTACCTTTACTTCTTCAAGTTGTTTGGCATCTACTTCAAGTTTAATATTACCGAGGTCTACATCAACATTATTCATCATTTTACTGAAATCGGCACCAGACATGTTGATTTCAAATTTTACAGGCTTTTCCAGTGTCAAAAAACCAATGGCAGTGACTCTTAATTTGAATTGTCCCATAATTGGCAATCCTTCAAGACTAAAATCACCATTTCCCTTGGTGAGTTGTCCTGATATAACAACATCTACTTTCTTTTTACTGACGGTATCAAATTTGCTTCCTATAAGTTGAACCGAGGCAGCTTGAATTCCTTTATTGCTATTTGCTTCTTGAATTCTGCCATAAAAACGTCCAATATTCATGTTTTGGGCGTTCATACCACCTGGTCTTCCTCCTGCACTTGGAATCTGAGCAAATAAATTAGTTGTAAGTAATAATAATGGGATAAATAAGTACTTGTACATTAAAATGATTTTTAGGTTAGATGTTCTTAGGGCTAGAACCTTTCGTTTATCCCATGTTAAACATACGTTAAGTGTTTAACAAATTGTTTTCGAATTTGTTCAATTTTAAACAGAAAGTGGGTGATGGTCTAGTCTGTGATCAAGGTCAACAGCACCTGAAATAGGCCAATGATAAAGCCAAGCACGGCTCCAATTATTTCGACAAATCGAAATTCTTTTGACATGATTTGATTGAGAATGTCTTCCATCTTATCACTTGAAAAGCCACTTACTTTTTGTGTTACAATTTTTTCAAGATCCAATGACGATTCAAGGCTTTTCATGTAAGTTTTTATCATATTGGGGAAAAGCGTCTCTAATTCTTGCATAAAGACAGTCTTCAATTGACTGATTGTACTTTCACCAATGAACATGGAGATGATAGGGAAGGCATCACTGAGCCTAGAACGCAAGAATTCGTCAATTTTGACTTCTACAATAGGCATCAGTTTTTGAATGTTTTTGGGATCTGTGACTTTCTCTTCTATTTCTGAAAATGAGATCAATTCTTTACTGACCAATATCCCTAGCTTTTCTGCAAATTGTACTTGTCTTTTTGGAAAAATACCATGAAATGTTATGCCCAATATCTTCTTCGGTTCTTTCGGGTGAAAAAGCATTTTGATGGCTATCCAGTTTGTAAACCAGCCAATGAAAGCAGATATGAATGGTATCAGGATCAAGTAAAAATTCATTGTCTATTTTTTGCAAAGTTACCAATAAGCAACAGGGAATTAAAAACGATTTTGACAAAGTGAACTTTTAATGTAAATTTGCTGCCTGCATTTATACGGAGGTTGTAGCTCAGTTGGTTAGAGCGTCTGATTGTGGTTCAGAAGGTCGTGGGTTCGAAACCCATCATCCTCCCTTATTTCCCCCTATTTTTCTTAACATTATTTTTGGTCAAACTCAATCTTGAGAGTCTAGTTCATCCTAAAAAATAAACTACTTTTGAGGATGTCATCAAAATTCATACGATTTATGTTGAGTAAAAGGTCATTGCCGATCGTCTTCTTTTTTATTGTCACAGGATTTTTGATAGCTTTCAATTCATCTGGCATTGGAAATCCGCCAGATAAGTTTCAGCTTATATTCAGACAAGTAACTGAAATGCTTGAATATGCTCATTATAGTCCAAAAAAAATTGATGATGAGTTTTCAAAGGATATTTTCAAAAAATACATCGAGTCTATTGACCCTGATAAAAATATTTTCATTTCCTCAGACATTAAGGAACTGAGTAAATATGAAACGCTCATTGATAATGAGTTGCATGGAGAATCATTTGGATTTTTTTATGCTGTAGAAAATATTTTCAGGAAACGAATAAAAGAAGTTAATGCACTTTACCCTGAATTACTCAAGTCGCCTTTTCAATTTAATTCGGATGAGACAATTGTGCTGGACCCTGATAAACTTGAATTCCCTAAAAATGAAAATGCAAGAAAAGAAGCTTGGAGAAAAAGGCTGAAATACATGACCCTTGAACGATATGCTGACAAGTTCGATCAACGAAACTTATTAAAAAAAGGTGATTCAGCATATAAATCAGATGAAACACTAGAACTTGAATCAAGGAACAAGGTTAGAGAGATTCTTGTAAGAAATTTTGATAGGCAAATAAACAAAATAAAGCCTGATGATCATTTTGAGATGTTGGTGAATGTGATCACCAACACAATGGACCCGCACACTACTTTTTTTCCTCCAATAGAAAAAAGATCATTTGATGAACAAATGAGCGGACGCTTTTATGGTATTGGTGCATCCCTTAGAAATGATGAGGGTGCAATTAGGATAGCAACAATTGTTGCCGGTCTTCCTGCCTGGAAATCACAGCAGATCGAAGTGGGAGATCAAGTTTTAAAGGTCGCGCAAGCAGATGCGGAGCCAGTTGATTTGGCTGGATTTGAAACCGAAGAAGCAGTAAAGCTCATAAGAGGTAAAAAGGGATCTGAGGTCAGGTTAACAATAAAAAAAGCAGATGGTACAATTAAGATCATCTCAATGATCAGAGATGAAGTTGTACTTGAGGAAACATATGCCAGAAGTGCTATCATTAAGGATGGTGATAAGAACATTGGTTATATATTCTTGCCTGAATTTTATGCAGACTGGGAACGACCCAATGGCGCTAAGTCAGCTCATGATATTGCTGTTGAAATTTATAAGTTACGTGCACAAAAGGTTGATGGGATCATAATGGACCTTCGATTCAATGGTGGTGGATCTCTTTATGATGTTGTTCAAATTGCAGGTTATTTTATTCCAGAAGGACCAATTGTACAGGTAAAGGATAAAGAGGGACTGCCAAGTGTTTTACGTGATCGGGATAAAAATGTATTGTATGATGGACCGTTGGCAATTATGGTGAATGAATTTTCAGCCTCTGCATCTGAAATTTTTGCTGCTGCAATGCAGGATTATGATCGAGGTGTAGTTGTAGGAAGCACCTCCACTTATGGAAAGGGAACCGTTCAAAGAAATTTAGAATTAAGACCTGAATCAAGTTTGCTTAGTAATAATGAATCTGCTGAGCTTGGTACCATTAAGTTAACCCTTCAGAAATTTTACCGCATCAACGGTGGATCTACACAACTTAAGGGTGTGGCACCACATATTGTATTGCCTGATCAATATGAAACACTTAAATACAGGGAAAAAGACAATCCAGATGCAATGCCTTGGGATGAAATTCAGAAGGCTAGCTACATTAAATCAACAACTAACTTTGATCTTGATTTGTTGAAACAGAAAAGTGCCAAAAGGGTACAGGAAAATGCATCTTTCAATGCTATTAGTGAAATTAGCTCGTTAATAGAAAAATCCAATATGAAAACCTACTCACTTAATTTTACGAAGTATAGGGATGAACAGAAAATATTGCGTGAAGGGTTCAAAAAAATTGATGAAACGAATAAAACACAGAAAGCCCTCACGGTAACGATGTTAGGTGAAGACGAGAAAAAATTAGCCGCTGATAAAGATAAATTAGAGAGAAGAAAACAGTGGATCAATAATTTATCCAAAGATCTCTATCTAAGTGAAACTTCGAAGATCGTGGCTGATATGATCAACAATGAAATGATTGTAAGGAAGAATTAATACTATTTTTTAAAATAAATTCCGTATTTATCTGTTAACACTTTTTTGTGGTGAAGCCAGTGTCCTATGATGATATAGGCAATTGAAGGCAAAGAAATTGTATCCCCATTTTCTGTTTTGCCTTTCCTGGAGGTTAGCCACTCATCCTTGAAACTCCTGAAAAGAAGCAGGTTCGCTTTACGTATTTGTAAAAACTCCTCGATCAATGCATCTTTTTGATAGTCAGCAATTGATTCCTTGGCATATTCATTTTCATTGAAACTACGGATCTTATTATGATCATTTCTTGCTATCGACAATGCCCTAGACATAAAAATAATTTCTGCATCGATACAATGCCTGATCAACGTTTGAATACTCCATTTGTCTGCTGCATAGGTGTGGTCAAAAGATGATTTTGCAAGCTCCTCCATATCAGATTTCAGTGACTCATAGGAGTTAGCGAGTAATTCTTTTACATGATCTTCGCCCACCATTTCTACATACCTGTTAAAAAAAGCAGGGTGGGATAAGGCACTTCTTTTATCCTTCACTTAAATGATTTTACTTTTTAATAGATTGGGTTTTCCCTGATTGAGTTTTTCGCTCTCCTTTGTATGTTTGGGCTAACTTAATTGCATTATAGGCATTAACAATTCCACCTGTTTTTGACAGATCATTTAAATTTACCTTTTCGTTTTCTGTTCCAGGTTTAACGATTTTCTCATCAGTTATTCTATATGCGGACTCTTCAATTATTTGTTTGATCTGAATGGCCGATAATTCAGGATAATAAGAAAGTAAAAGTGCTGCTAGTCCTGCAACAACTGGAGAAGCCATACTGGTTCCATCTTGTTTTCCATACTTATTTCCGCCAGGCAATGTTGAATATATTTCCACGCCAGGAGCAAATACATCAACTTCCCTTTTGCCATAGTTTGAAAATCCAGCAGCTAAACCATCAATCGTTGATCCACTGGCACCAACTGTGATCCAATTTGAAAATGATCTCAAGGTGTCGTCATCAAGATTTCCAGATGGAAAATTATCTTCAGTATCAATATTTTTCGAATCATTTCCTGCTGCATGAACCAACAGCACATTCTTGCTTTCAGCATATTTCACAGCTTCATCCACCCATTTTTTTTCTGGGGAAAAACTTTTGCCAAAGCTCATATTGATCACCCATGCACCATTGTCAACTGCGTATCGAATGGCATTTGCAATGTCTTTATCATGCTCGTCACCATCTGGAACTGCTCGTAAAATCATCAACTCTACATTATTTGCAACCCCTGACATTCCAACCTTGTTAGTTCTGATTGCACCAATGATCCCAGCAACATGTGTTCCATGATCCGCACCGGTAGCCATTACATCATTATTACCGTAATAGCGATCAAGTGGATCATTGTAATTATCTTTTACAATGTTTTGGCGATAGTTTTCTGGACCTTTTTCCAATAATTCAAGTTTGGTTTTTTGTCCATCATAAAAACTCATCAATTCATTTACTAACCTGGTATTGCTCATTTCCATTTGCCTTGTTTGTTGATAAAGACCAAGTAGACTCGCTTTAGCCTTGATTCCCTCAGCAGTTTGTGGTTTGAATACCTCAAGTTCATCCCCAGTGAATTCAGCTTTATTCATTTCTTTTTGCAAAACACTATCGGTGTATGGAAGCTTAGCCACAATATCCTTGAGAATCATCACATACATAGATGCTTCTTTGGCCTGAGATTCAATTTGTGATTTCGTTTTTTTATAATTCCTAAACTCTATCAGATCATCACTTGAAAGAGTGGTTTCATTGATTGGCTTGTTCTCAAATTTACTTTTTAAATTATAATAGATCCTGGCACCTTCATAACTGTCTTTTGTAACATTTCTTCCATCTTTTCCTCCTAGAAAATTCCATCCATAAATATCATCTGTAAAACCATTTTTATCATCATCAACATTATTTCCGGGAATTTCTTTTTTGTTTTTCCAGAGAACAGACTTTAAATCTTCATGTAGTGTATCAACCCCAGAATCAATGATTGCTACAATAACCTTTTTCTTTGGGTTGATGTTTTTAAGTAATTCGTTGTATGCTTTTTCAAGACTTATACCATAAATGCCAGATTCATTTTTGTCATTTAAATGCCAACTTTTGTCATCTGAAGCTATACTTGATTGAGAAAAGCTTTTTACATTAAGGAGTGTAAAAAATAATAAACCAACGATAGTAGAAATTTTATTCATAATATTTAAATGAAGTTCAAATTAAACGATAATAGAGACAAATGCGATTGCATTAAAAATAATTTGACAAAATTTTACAATTCAAATGAAATGCCCTGTGCCAATGGTAGTTTTGAACTGTAGTTAAGGGTAACGGTTTGTCGTCTCATATAGCTTTTCCATGAATCGCTTCCGCTTTCCCTGCCACCTCCAGTTTCTTTCTCACCGCCAAATGCTCCACCAATTTCTGCACCACTGGTACCAATATTTACATTTGCAATACCACAATCACTGCCAGCATGTGAAAGGAAAAGTTCTGACTTCCTTAAATCTGTAGTCATAATCGCTGATGAAAGACCTTGCGGTACTTCATTTTGTATTCTTATTGCTTCATCTAATTCGGTATATTTCATCAGATAAAGTATTGGTGCAAATGTTTCTTTTTTTACTATTGGCAAATCATGGGTTACCTCAGCAATACAGGGCTTTACATAACACATGCTTTCTAAACCGCTACCTGACAATACGCCACCTTCAACTAACATCTGACCCCCTTGCTCCTTTATGAGAGAAATAGTATGAAGGTATTTCTCAACTGCATCCTTGTCTATCAGTGGACCCATGTGATTTTCTTGAACCAATGGGTTGCCAATTTTTAACTGAGCATATGCATGAATGAGTTGCTCTTTAAACTTTTCATAAATAGAAGAATGTATTATTAGTCTTCGGGTTGTTGTACAACGCTGTCCAGCTGTACCTACAGCACCAAATACACATGCAGTGATGGCAATTTTAAGGTCTGCATCCTCGCAAACTATAATGGCATTGTTGCCCCCAAGTTCTAAAATAGATTTCCCGAATCTTGCAGACACAACCTGTCCAACTTCTTTTCCCATAGCGGTTGAACCCGTAGCGGAAATCAGGTTAACTCTTTTGTCATTTGTAAGCCATTCACCACAAATTCTGTTGCCATTAACGAGCGACAATACGCCTTCAGGGATATTATTATTTTCCAAAACTGTTTTAATGATATGTTGGCAGGCAATCGCAGTAAGTGGAGTTTTCTCTGAAGGTTTCCAAACACATACATTTCCACAGACCAATGCAATCATTGCATTCCAACTCCATACTGCAACAGGAAAATTAAATGCTGATATGATGCCAACAACTCCCAATGGATGCCATTGTTCAAACATACGGTGACCAGGTCTTTCACTGTGGGTAGTCATGCCATAAAGCTGTCTCGATAGGCCGGTTGCATAATCACAGATATCTATCATCTCTTGAACTTCGCCGATACCTTCCTGAAGACTTTTTCCCATTTCATAGCTTACTAGTTTCCCCAGTTCTTCTCGTTTATTGCGAAGAGCATCGCCAATTTGTCTTACCACTTCACCTCTTTTAGGTGCAGGCCAAAGCCTCCATGCATTAAATGCTTCAACTGATTTGTCAATAACAAGATCGTAATTGTCTTTACTTGTAATTAAAACTTCGGCAATCATTTTTCCATCAACAGGGGAGTAGGATTTAATTTTTTCAGAATCACCTTTTAACCATGTAAGTCCAGTTGCGGTACCTTGGTTTAATGCAGCAATGTTGAGTGATTGTAATATTTGTTCAATATTCATTTTGATGTTGTTTATTGTTTTTATTACTCAATGTCATAACTAATAATGAAATTGGTCCAGCTATCATTAAAAATATGGTTTGAACCGACCACATTAACCATCCAAATGCCAATCCAGTAACTTCTCGTATCCCAAAAAGAACAAGCGTTTTTTGCACTGCCAATTGATATGCTCCAATACCACCCTGGGTTGCTATCATTGCAAAGCTACCAAATGTGAGGATAGTTATAGAAGGTATCCATCCTAATGATGAAAGTTCATTAATTGCGAGAAATCCAATTTTGATACAATACAGGTAAAAAAACCATATTGAAATTGTATAGGCTATAAAAAGTCCTTTTTTTTCTATCTTTTTAATGCTACCAACGCCAATTAGGATCCCCTTGATGAATGATTTTATTTTCTCTATTGCTTTGCTTTGCTTAAAGCGTTTGTAAATAAAGTAGATAAGAATTATGAGGAAAAGTAGCATTAGCAATGCAGCAATAGTGTACTTAATATCATTTTTTATGTTGGAATAAAAAGAAAACATAATTTCTTTGGCATAATTCCCGACACGCTCGTATTGAGATACAATTGTAATTGCTATAACAAGAAGTAAACAAAAAACATCAATTATTCTTTCTGCCACCATGGTGCCAACTAATTTGTCTACAGGAATTTTTTCATGCTTACCCAATAAGGTGCATTTCATTAGTTCCCCTAATCTGGGAAAGATCAAGTTGAAAAAGAAGCCGATCAGAACAGAAAGAAAAACATTCAATAGGGAAGGCTTATGGTTGAGCGGAATGATCATCATTCTCCAGCGTAATGCCCGAATGAAATGACTCAGAAAAATTATCAAAATACTAGGTAGAATGATATAAAAATCAGCTTCAAAAATCTGTTTTTTTATAGTGTCAATTTCTTGACTTGTAAGAGATTTTGTGGTGATCCAAATCAAGAATATGCCCAAAAAAAGGAAGAAAAGAAATTTCAGGACTGTATTAATATGGGCTTTTATCATGTTTTTTACAGCGGGTAGAATGCTAAGTTAATTAAACAGTTGGTTCTCCTGTATTGTTTTTCAATGATTTATGCAATAAGGTTCATACCACCTACTTTGGTTGATAATTACTGCATTAGCCCAAAATACCTTATTTTTGCACACGTTTTAAAGCATATAATTCAATATACATGGTAGCAAAGAAAAGAATTCTCTTTATAGCTAATGAAATGTCTCCATATATTGAACTTACTGAGTTCTCGGAAATAGTCAATAAACTTGCGATCAAAGCAAATGACACAGGCTATGAGGTGAGGTGTATCATGCCTCGATTTGGTACAATTAACGAACGCCGTCACCGTCTCCATGAAGTTGTAAGACTTTCGGGTATCAATATAACAATTGAAAATGATGATTACCCATTACAGATTAAGGTAGCATCTTTACCCAATGCCAGGTTACAGGTCTATTTTTTGGATAATGAGGATATGTTCAAGCGCAAATCGGTGTTTACTGATGATAATGACAAATTCTTTGATGATAACGGAATAAGATCGGTTTTCTTTTGTAAAGGCGCTTTGGAAACTGTAAAAAAGTTTGGCTGGCCTCCTGATATTATCCATTGTAGTGGATGGATGACCTCACTTATTCCACTTTTTATCAAAACAGCCTATAAAAAGGAACCAATATTTGGCAATAGCAAAGTCATCTTCACCCTTGGGCAAAATACCTTTAAAGAAAAATTCAATAAGGAATTACTTAAATATTGCATTATTAACTCCTCAATGAAGGAAAAAGATCTAGAAGCATTCTCAGACCTAAACAACCTAGCAATGTTTAATGGTGCTGCAACTTATGCTGATGCAATTTCCTTTGGGGATGATGCTGTAGATAAAAAATTAATTGACTCATTTTCAAAAGTCAAAGGCAAAAAGGTCATTCCTTACAATCCCGAATCTGATTTAACAGAGTATTTACAATTGTATAGCGACCTTGCAAACAAGTAATTATACCTTAATAAATACATAAATATTTGAACGTGAGCCAATGTAGACTGCAGAAAGGATTTGTATTGTTATTTATAATCACTTTTTTTTCCTATTGTACAAAAATAAAAGGTACTGACATTGGTGCTGAGTTAATACCTGCGATAGACAACGTTTACACTTTCGATACCACCCTCGAAATTCAAACATTCAATCAACTTGTTCCTGATTCAATGTTGCCAAGGCTTGGCAGGGATGCAAGTGGGAACACAGGTGATTATGTACTTGGGTATATATCAAACAATTTCCAATTTGGAAAAACAAAGGCTTCAATTTTTGTTGAATTCAAACCAACAGCATACCCGTTTTCATTCGAGAACGTACCGGATAGTTTATATTTTGATTCTGCAGTATTGTGCTTGCGTTACACGAACACTTTTGGCGATACCAATGCAGTTCAATCAATCTCAGTTTATAAGATAAATGAATTATTAAAAGGTGATTCGGCATATCAAACAAATAAAGTTGTTTCTTATGCTGAAAAACTTGGTGCTTCTTCTTTTACACCATCATCCTTAAACGATTCGCTTTTTCTTTTTAGACAGAATATAAATAATCAATTACGTATTAAAATTGACAATCAATTCGCTGCGAAATTGCTCACATTTGATACATCAAAGTTCAGTCCATTCAATAACGACTCATCTTTTCGTGATTATTTCAAAGGATTTGCAATTGTTCCTGAAACCAATGGTTCTGCAAATGCACTGATGAGTTTTAATGTAAGTGATACGGCAAGCTATTTCAGGTTATACTATAGGGTGATGAAGAATGGCATCATCGATTCTACCTTTAAGGATCTGAAATTTAATAGAGTACTTCCTTCAGCAGCTGTTAATACAATTCAAAGAGATTATACTGGTAGTGAAATCCTAAAAAATATTACAAAAAACACAAAAGGGGATAGCCTTGTTTTCATTCAAGCTACACCAGGCTCTTATGCAATGCTTAAGATCCAGGGTATCGATGATT
>Ga0078894_10001982_pt1 | contig 15394 bp, 15 predicted proteins | sample LauGreSu1BDMLBSD_2_FD_67506 | JGI IMG/M metagenome (GOLD analysis project Ga0078894, IMG submission 67506) | Freshwater lake microbial communities from Lake Michigan, USA - Su13.BD.MLB.SD (version 4) (version 4) | ecosystem: Environmental > Aquatic > Freshwater > Lake | place: Lake Michigan... | reverse complement strand
ATTAAAGGGCGAAGGTTTAGGCACCAGCGACATGGCTGTTGAAGCAGTGAAAGTGCTTTGCGAAAAGCGCGGTATTTCTCCAATGGATATTGATCTGTTAATTTGTGCAACAGTAACTCCCGACCACGTTTTCCCGGCAACAGCAAATATTATTTGCGATAAGCTTGGTGCGAAAAACGCATGGGGATATGACTTGGGAGCTGCGTGTTCAGGATTTCTTTTCGCGGTAGCAACCGGTTCACAATTCATTGAAACTGGAAAATGCAAAAAAGTTGTTGTTGTAGGTGCAGACAAGATGTCGAGCATCGTCGATTACACCGATCGCACAACATGTGTTCTTTTCGGAGACGGCGCAGGAGCAGTGCTTCTTGAGCCAACAGAAGAAGACAACGGTATTATGGATAGCATCTTGAAAACAGACGGAAACGGAAGACATTACTTATATCAAAAAGCGGGTGGATCTGTTTATCCGCCAACAGCTGAAACTGTTGCAAACCGCGAACACTTTGTGTTTCAAGATGGACAACCGGTATTCAAAGCAGCCGTTGTAGGTATGGCCGACGTGTCAGCAGAAATCATGGAAAAGAACAACCTTACTTCAGACGACGTAGCATGGTTGGTTCCTCACCAAGCGAACTTAAGAATCATCGACGCTACTGCACGCCGCATGGGAGTAGGCAGCGAGAAGGTAATGATAAACATTCACAAATACGGAAATACCACTAGCGCAACCATTCCATTGTGTCTTTGCGATTGGGAATCTCAATTGAAAAAAGGAGATAACCTCGTACTTGCCGCATTCGGCGGTGGATTCACATGGGGAGCGATCTATGTGAAGTGGGCTTACTAACCGCGAAGCGGATGACACAACAAGTTGTGATGACCACTTCGTGGATGACCACAAAGTGGATACAACAAATGAGAATAATATATTTTTGAATTTATAATAGATAAAAATGGCAGCAACTACCGCAGACATTCACAATGGAATGTGTTTCAGAATGGATTCACACATCTGGAAAATTATTGAGTTCTTACACGTTAAACCAGGAAAAGGTCCGGCTTTCGTAAGAACGAAAATCAAGAATTTGAACAACGGAAAAATCATTGACCACACGTTCAACTCGGGTGTGAAGATGGATGTGGTTCGAATTGAAACACGCGAGTATCAGTTCTTATTCCAAGACGATCAGTACAACTTCATGAACTCTGAAGATTTCGAACAAATCACCATTCCGGGTACGATGATTAACGCGCCGAAATTCTTGAAAGAAGGAATGGTGTGTATCGTTATGTTCAACGCGGAAGACGAAGCGCCTATGTCTTGTGACCTTCCTACTTTGGTTGAATATGAAATTACGTATACCGAGCCAGGTTTGCGCGGAGATACTGCCACGAACGCCATGAAGCCAGCAACCATTGATGTGGGTGTTGAAGTGCGTGTTCCCTTGTTTATTGAAGTGGGTGACAAGATTCGCATTGACACATCAACCGGACATTATCACGATCGCGTTAAGAAATAAGCATGTATCAATTAGACCAACACACCTTCGCGAACAAAGCGGTGCTCGTGCGCGTAGACTTCAATGTTCCTTTGAATGAAAAATTCGAGGTTACGGATAACACGCGTATTCGCGCAGCAGCGAAAACCATTTTGAAGTTGTCTTCAGACGGAGCGAAGGTAATTTTGATGTCGCACTTGGGCCGTCCGAAGGGAGGTCCAGAAGATAAATTTTCGTTGAAGCACATTCAACAAGAAGTATCAAATGTGTTGGGAAAACCTGTTGCTTTTTCAGGCAATTGTGTGGGTGAAGAAGCGAAGCATGCAGTGGAGAAGATGAAGAGCGGAGATATTCTTTTATTAGATAATCTTCGTTTTTATAAAGAGGAAGAAGGCGGAGATGAATTCTTCGCTGGACAGTTGGCAGAGTTGGGCGATGTGTATGTGAACGATGCCTTCGGCACGGCGCACAGAGCGCATGCATCAACCGCTGTTATTGCGAAGTTCTTTCCAACCGATAAATATTTCGGTTATTTAATGGAAGACGAGGTGAAGAGTATTGATCGTGTGTTGAACGGCAATGCTTCTCCGGTTACTGCTATTATTGGCGGAAGCAAAGTCAGCAGCAAGATTGCGATTTTAGAAAATTTAATGAATGCCGTTGACAACATCATCATTGGTGGTGGAATGGCCTTCACGTTTATTAAAGCCCAGCAGGGCAAGGTGGGCAGTTCATTGGTGGAAGACGACAAGTTAGACTTGGCGTTGGAGTTGATGGAAATGGCTCGTAACAAGAATGTGAATTTGTATTTGCCTACCGACGCGATTATTGCAGACGCCTTTGCGGCCGATGCGAATCACAAGGAGTGTAGCATAGCGAACATTCCATCGGGATGGATGGGATTGGATATTGGCGTGAAATCGCGCGAGCATTTTGCGACGATTATTGCGCAATCGAAAACAGTATTGTGGAACGGCCCAATGGGTGTCTTCGAAATGGAGGCCTTTGCGGCTGGCACTATTGCCGTAGCGAATGCTTTGGTTGAAGCCACTAAGAACGGATCGTTCACACTTGTTGGCGGTGGCGATTCAGTAGCCGCTATTAATCAGTTTGGCTTAGCCAACGACGTCTCTTACGTCAGCACCGGCGGCGGTGCTATGCTGGAATCTCTCGAGGGCATTGAATTGCCTGGGGTGAAGGCTATTACTCTGTAGATTCTTCCATAGGTCCGTTGGAAGCTCTGCTACGCGAATCGTCCCTGTACACACCTTTCGAAAAGTCTGCGGACTGCCGTTGCTCCGCATAATGACAAATAAATGACATTGTAGCGTGTTACATGGACGAACTTCGCGCCTTGTGAATAATCTACGAGCAATATCCTTGAACCACCATCATTTCCCACTGGAAACGATTGGTTCATTCGCAATTCCTCACGAGGAATTGAAGGCTAGATTAGATGCGGCGAAAGAAGAGTTTCAAATGAGTGAACTTATGTATTTGGGAACTTGCAATCGTGTTGAAGTGGTTTTCGATGTTCCTCATTTTGTTTGTTCCGGTTTTACACAACAGTTCTTGTCTTTCATGTTCCCCGAACATGAAAAAAGTTTCATTAAGGGTGTTGCTCAAAAGGCACAGCGCTTCAATGGAGAAGAAACCGCCGATCACGTTTTTCGTGTTGCGGCAAGTCTCGATTCTTTGATTATTGGAGAACGAGAAATTATTACACAACTCAGAAATGCCTACGAACAATGCGAAGGCATGAAGTTAACTGGAGATTCTTTGAGGTTGCTTAATCAGCATGCGATTCGCATTGCTAAGGAGGTCTATACGCACACCAACCTCTCGAAGAAACCCGTTTCTATTGTTTCCATTGCATGGAAGTTATTCCAAGAGAAACATCCCAATGTAAACGCTAAAATTGTTTTAGTTGGAGCCGGTCAAATCATCACCAACTTCGCTAAATTTCTTGCTGAAAATGGATATACAAATGTTCGTGTTTACAATCGGACATTAGAAAACGCAGCTGCCATTGCGAAGTCTTTCAATACAGAGGCATTGCCCATTTCCGAATTGAAAAACGAGCAATCGGATTTCGATACGCTAGTGGTTTGTACAGGTTCAACAGAGGTGGTAGTTAATAGAGAGATGTTCAATCAAATGTGTCTTTCAAAAAAGCACAGAACAGTTATTGATTTGGCATTGCCTGCTAATGTTGATGTTGAAATTTCGCAATCTCCAGATGTTACTTTCATAGATATGCTTGCTGTTCAACGCGAAGTTCAAAAGAACATTTCTTATCGCGAAGAAGCGCTTAATGATTGCATTGCAATTATTGAGAAAGGAAAGAATGAATTTAAGAAGCTCTTCCAAGAGCGCTCCATCGAGCGCGCTATGAGCGAGATACCACATACCATTAAGGAAATTCGTCAGACAGCAGTTGAAAGTGTTTTTTCAAAAGAACTCGCACAACTTTCTGAACAAGATCGCGAATTGGTAGACAAGATTATTAGTTACATGGAGAAGAAATATATATCAGTTCCTATGAAGCTAGCGAAATCAGTACTTTTGGAAGAAGTACAAAAACATTAAACCCTTTGAATAGAACGATAGTAATTGGAACGCGTGGAAGCGATCTTGCGCTATGGCAAGCGAATTACACCCAGTCGGCTTTGGAAAATTTAGGTTTCAAAGTTGAATTGAAAATCATAAAGACGCGCGGAGATCAAATCCAACATTTGAGTTTCGATAAGATGGAAGGAAAGGGATTCTTCACCAAAGAAATTGAAGAAGCCTTGCTATCTAAGAGCGTAGATTTAGCAGTACACTCACACAAAGATTTAGAAACAACTCCTCCTGAAGGACTTGTTATTGCTAGTGTTCCTATTCGCGCGAATGTTGAAGATATTCTTTTAATTAATAAAGATGCTGTAGCAACCGAACGAACATTCGGTTTGAAGGAAAACGCAATTGTCGGAACTTCTTCTGTTCGCAGAAAAGTTCAACTCGCGTTTCATTGTCCGCAAACAGAAGTAAAAGACTTACGTGGAAACGTCCCAACACGTATTCAAAAATTACGCGACAATCAATACGATGCGATTCTTTTAGCACGCGCTGGTGTGGAGCGCCTTGAATTAGATCTTTCTGAATTTCATGTTGAAGTTTTACCTGCTCAACAATTTGTTCCTGCCCCCGCACAAGGCGCCTTAGCGTTGCAATGCAGAGAAGGAGACGAAGAGATTCTTGCCATTTTGAATCATTTAAACCACCAGCAAACAGTTGAGTGTGTTCACATTGAACGTGAGATATTACGCCGTATGAATGGCGGGTGCCAATTGCCTCTAGGGGCCCATGCGGTGAAGGAAGGAGAGACTTTTGTATGTCATTTGGCTTTTGCGAAAACAGTAAACGACCAAGTATCATATTTCAGTATGAGAAACGAAGAGCCACAACAAATCATTGATCATCTTTTAGGTCTTATTCAAACCACATGATAGATGTTTTTGTAAGTCGAAATGAAGAAGACGCAGCGGAATTGGTTGCGGAACTTTCCATATCGAATTACACTACTTTTTGTCAATCCCTTATTTCAATTGAATATCTTCCTTTTCAAATTGAAAAAGACTTTGACTGGGTGTTTTTTTCTTCTTCTAATGGTGCCCGCTCATTCTTTAAACATGCTGCCAATGCGCATGCGAAATACGCTGCCATTGGCCCTGCCACTGCGAAAGCGGTTCCGTTTGAATGCGATTTTGTGGGTGAAGGAACAAACACAGAAGAGATAGCGCATATGTTTTTTCATTTAGCCGGAAGCGAACGTGTTTTATTTCCTTCGGCACAGGATAGTTTGAATTCAGCCGCAAGTTTTTTCAAAAAAGATCAGATCGAAATTATTTCCACCTATAAAAAAACACGTTTGGCAACAGCACTTCCTGAAGCGCGGGTATACTTATTTTCATCTCCTTCCAACGTATTTGCTGCGCAGGAGAAAAATGATTTATCCAAACTGAATTGCGTAGCTTACGGAACAGCAACAGCGAAAGCATTAAAAGAAGCTGGCGTGCGAAACATTCACTTAGTATCGTCGTGGGATCAAAAAGAAATTGCGGAAGATCTAAAGTCCTTGTTGTCTTAAAGTGTCAAAGACACACCACCAAAGTATAACGCAATAATTGCAGCGCCGAGTGCGATGCGGTAATAACCGAAAGGCTTCAATCCGTATTTGGTTAATAACGCGACAAAGGTTTTGATAGCAATTAGTCCAACAATAAATGCCACGACATTTCCAATTGCAAGAAGTTTTATGTTTTCTGAATTAAAAAAATCAGGAACCTCTTCGTACGCATCTTTCAATTTGAAAACTGTAGCTCCTAGCATGGTAGGAACCGCTAAGAAAAATGAAAATTCAGCAGCGGCTTTTTTATTCAAACCTTGTGTTAATCCGCCTATCACCGTTGCTGCAGACCGAGATACACCTGGAATCATAGCAATGCACTGAAAGAGTCCAATGACGAAAGCACTTTTGTATTCAGGTTCACGAAGCGAGCGTTCGCGAATGATTTTTTCAATAAACAAAAAGATAATCCCGCCGATTAAGAGCGCAATCCCAACATTCAAAACGTTTTCCAAAAGGTCATCTATTTTTTTAGAAAATAGAAATCCGAAAACAGCTGCGGGAATAAATGCAACGACGAGTTTGTAATAGAATTCAAGTGATTGAAAGAAACGTTTCCAGTACAAAACAACTACGCTAAGGATAGCACCAAGTTGAATGCAAACGATAAATGCTTTCGTGAATTCAGAAGATGGAACGCCCATGATTTTTTGAGCAATCATCATGTGTCCAGTACTTGAAATAGGAAGGAATTCGGTTAACCCTTCAACAATAGCAAGTATGATGGTTTGAAGAATGCTCAATGTTTCTCGATCTCTGAAGATTGGTTTTTCTTGCCGCGATACATAATGCCAACGCCAATGGTAATGTATCCAAGGAGCACAACAATGGGCGCTACAGTAATACGACGTGCGCTAAAAAGTTCTTCGGCGTTGAACGTGTTTGGATCGGCAGAACCACCGCCACTCATTAAGATATATCCGAAAAGCACAACAGCCAATCCACCGAGAATGATGTAGGCATTGATTTTCGTAAATGGAAACGATAATTTGTTCATAGCAAAATTTGTGAAACGAAAGTAATTCATTCGGTGGGCTTATCAAAACAAAATCAGTATTGAGTAACTTTGAACACATGAAAAACCTTCTTCTTTGGCTTGTTCTTTCCTCCTGTTTCGTTTCCTGCAATTTCTATTCAGTATATGTAAGGAAGCAAGCGGAGAATTTTGAAAAATCGGGGATGAAGCAATTTGAAAAGGTGGAGGATCGTTACGGTACGGAGCTGGAAGATATATACATCGACTACAAAACCGTTTATATGACCAACTCTGAGCATTTCGATTCAAAAAAGAAAACGCTTCTTCTCATTCACGGTTATCAAGGAGGGGCCATTGCGCAATGGAGTCCAAACGTAGAAGAACTTTCAAAACATTTTAATATCATAGCCCCTGATTTGAATTGCCATGGATCAACCTATTTCAGATCTGATTTCAGCATTGAAATGCAAGTGGATTTGGTGAATGAAATGCTGTTCGTTAACAAAGAAGAATGGGCGAATGAAAATCTAATTGTTATTGGAAGTTCCTATGGAGGACTTGTTGGGGCGCGCTTCGCAGAGAAGTATCCTGAAAAAGTAAGTGCTTATGTGAGCTTGGATGGATTAACAGGATGTTTTAATAGGGCATTTACAGATAGTATTGCTATGTCGGTAGGGGCGAAAGATGCCGTAACGCTTCTAAATCCGACTACAGGAAAAGAATTGAAGAAATTGGCTTCTTTGGAGAAGCCTGTGCGTATTCCAAGTTTTATTTTGAATCAAGTGGCGGAGCAGCATTTTAAGGTCAGGCGTTTAAGTAAAATAGCTTTGTTGGAATACTTGAATAATCATGAAGCGGAATTGAACAATCACACCTTTCAATGGAATTGTCCGGTATATTTAGTATGGGGAGAAAACGACAAAATTATACCGATATCTACCGCCAATTGCTTGAAACAGAAATATCAGATTCCTGATGATCGTGTATTTGTTTATCCCAAAGCAGGTCACATCATAAACATGCAGAACCCGAAAGCCTTCAACAAATGGGTTATTGAGACCTTTTCAAATTAGTATCTTTGCAAAAAATTAATCTTATGTATCGTTCGGCAACCTGTGGTGAATTAAGAATTTCAGATGTAGGAAAGGAAGTTGTTTTGGCAGGTTGGGTGCAGCGCTCACGCGATTTAGGTGGAATGACTTTCGTGGATTTGCGCGATCGTTATGGTCTTACACAGTTGGCTTTCAACATGGATACCAATGCTGCTTTGTGTGAAGAAGCACGCAAGTGGGGAAGAGAATTTGTGGTTCAAGTGGAAGGAAAAGTGGTAGAGCGTTATTCGAAAAACGCAAACATGCCTACGGGTGAAATTGAAATTGAAGCAACAGGATGTAAAGTCTTGAATGCCTCGTTAACTCCGCCTTTCACGATTGAAGATGATAGTGATGGAGGAGATGATTTGCGCATGCAATGGCGTTTCTTGGACTTAAGAAGAAATCCGTTGAAGCAAAATTTAATGCTTCGTCACAAACTTGGTATTGAAACACGTAAGTATTTAGATAGTCTTGAATTTTTAGAAATTGAAACGCCTTATTTGATTAAGTCTACTCCTGAAGGTGCGCGTGATTTCGTAGTTCCAAGCCGCATGAATCCTGGACAATTTTACGCATTGCCACAATCACCACAAACGTTCAAGCAACTCTTGATGGTGAGTGGTTACGATCGCTATTACCAGATTGTGCGTTGTTTCCGCGATGAAGATTTGCGCGCCGACCGTCAGCCAGAGTTCACTCAGATTGACTGTGAAATGGCGTTTGTAGAGCAAGAAGATATTTTGAATACGTTCGAAGGATTGATTCGCCATTTGTTCAAAGCCGTTAAAAATGTTGATATTCCAGAGGTGCCGCGCATGCTGTATTCAGAGGCTATGCGTTTGTACGGTAGTGATAAGCCAGATATTCGTTTTGGAATGACATTCAAAGACCTTACAGACCTTGGTCAAGGAAAAGGATTCGGGGTGTTCGATAGCGCGCAAGCAGTGCTTGCGATTAACGTTCCAGGTTGTGCGAGTTACACGCGTGCACAATTAGACGAACTTACTGAATGGATGAAGCGTCCGCAAATCGGTGCAAAGGGTTTAATCTATGTTCGTTGCAACGAAGATGGAAGCTTCAAATCTTCTGTAGATAAATTCTTCGACGCAGATGCCTTAGCTGCATGGGGAGAGCGCTGCGAAACAAAGCCAGGAGATTTGATATTGGTATTATCGGGTGATTTGAATACGACTCGCAAGCAATTGAATGAACTTCGTTTGTTAATGGGTGGAAGATTGGGATTACGCAATCCGGAAGTATTCGCGCCGCTGTGGGTAATGGATTTCCCGTTGCTGGAATTCAACGAAGAGGAAGGAAGATACTTCGCCATGCACCATCCGTTTACCTCACCGAAACCCGATCAAATTCATTTATTAGACACAGACCCAGGAGCAGTGAATGCCAATGCATACGATTTCGTTTTAAATGGTGTTGAAATTGGCGGAGGTTCTATTCGTATTCACGACAGAAATGTGCAAGCACGCATGTTCGACTTGCTCGGATTCACGAAAGAAGAGGCTCAAGCGCAATTTGGATTCTTATTGAATGCCTTTGAATACGGAGCGCCACCGCACGGTGGATTGGCTTTCGGATTCGATCGTTTGTGCTCGTTGTTCGGCGGTAGCGAAGGAATTCGTGACTTCATTGCCTTCCCAAAGAACAACAGTGGACGCGATGTAATGATTGATGCGCCTTCAACAATTAGTGATGATCAGCTTAATGAACTATCAATTGTTGTAAAAAAGTTGGAGAACTAAAAATTATTTGTATATTTGTCGCCCGTTGGAAATTTAACAACAAGAAATTATGAAACGTACTTATCAACCATCGAATACAAAGCGCAGAAACAAACACGGTTTCCGCAAAAGAATGTCTACCGCAAAGGGCCGTTTGGTTCTTTCATCACGTAGAAGAAAAGGACGTAAGAAATTGACAGTTTCTGACGAACGTCGTCACAAAGGAATCGTTCGCTTATAATAGCGTTCACCATATTGAACAACCGCTCAAATGTATTTTTGGGCGGTTTTTTTTTGAAATAAAAAATTGAATTATGAAGTTAATTACTGTTGGAACTGTTGCCTTTGATAGCATTGCTACTCCGTTTGAATCTCGAGAGAAGGTTATTGGCGGTGCCGCCACATACATCTCAATGGCTGCGGCATATTTGAATGGCGATTGCGGTGTTGTGAGTGTAGTTGGAGATGATTTTCCAGAGGCATTCATGAATGAATTGAAATCGAGAGGCGTTGATTTAGCAGGACTTCAAATTAAAGAAGGGGAGAAATCTTTTCATTGGTCTGGCAAGTACCACTTGGATATGAACTCTCGCGATACGTTAGCGACTGACTTAAATGTTCTAGCGACGTTCGAACCGAATCTTCCAGCCAACTACAGAGATGCGGAGTATGTAATGTTGGGAAATTTGGTTCCTGCTGTTCAAATTGCAGTATTGAATCAAATGAATAAGCGTCCGAAATTGGTTGTTTTAGACACCATGAATTTCTGGATGGATGTTGCGCGTGAAGATTTAGATAAAGTTTTCGGAATGGTTGACGTGGTTACCATTAACGACGAAGAAGCTCGCCAATACACGGGAGAGCGCTCATTGAAAAAAGCCGCTGCAAAGATTTTAACTTTAGGTCCAAAGGCATTGATCATTAAAAAAGGTGAGCACGGTGCTTTGTTGTTCAGTCAGGATGAAGTGTTCTTCGCACCTGCTATGTTATTAGACGATGTGGTTGATCCAACAGGAGCAGGCGATTCATTCGCAGGTGGATTCATTGGCTATTTGGCTAAGATGAATGACACGAGCTTTACAGCAATGAAAAAAGCGATTGTTACGGGATCTGCAATGGCGTCATTTACTTGTGAAGACTTCGGCCCAGATGCTTTGTTAAAGGTGACTGAAGAGCAATTGAATGCTCGTGTGAACGTGTTCGGAGAAATGGTTCGCGTTTAATTCGCGAAGTAGGTCTTCGGATCAACAGGAACACTGTTCTTCCAAATTTCAAAATAGAATTGCCCTTGTCCGTTTGGGTTTTCGCCAACCCAACCAATTCCCTCTCCGGCTTTCACCGATTCGCCATTTTGCTTGAATAGCACTGCTAAATTCTTATAAGCCGAAACCATGTTGTTCGGATGTTGGATGAGTACTGTGTTTCCATCGCTTACGGTATAGCTAGAAGAAATGATGGTTCCGTCTAAAACTGATTTCACAGCTTCATTTTTTACGGAAGTCCAATAAACACCCTTCTTTCCGAATTGAGGCTCGAAATTCGAGCTAATACTTCCAGCAACTGGAGGAAACAATAAATATCCGGCTTCCGGAATTTTCCCTGATTGGGTTACAAAGACAGTACTTGCATGATCGAGCTCTTCACGAATGGCTTGATCTACATCGCTTATTACGTAATTTAAGTCGACACTTTGTGAGCCTTTTGGCACACTATCCGGAATACTGGAAACCGGTTTTCCACCCGATAAAATGATTTTCAGATCGTTGAAATAATGTTCTTGGCTTTTCAGCACAGAGTTCAAAGAATCTGCCATTAATCGAGCCTTACGAGCATCGGCGCGAGATTCGTATGAAGAAAAGTCTGGAATTAATACAGTTCTTAAAGGAGTAAAAGCGATGAGTGAGTAGAACAACAAGGAAAACACAACCAAAAATCCACCAATCATAACAATAACGTTCATTGGAGTAAGGCTGTATGAAAATCGTTCTTCGAAAGAATTTTCATTGAGAACAATTAAGCGGAAGGGTTTCTTCAGCTTTTTGAGAATTTTCTTTCTTTTCTTTTTCCTTTCCATCGCGGGCATAAAAGTAAGAAGAATGAATGAATGTAAAGGGAAATGCAATAAATTCGCTTTCTGTCGTTAGAAAATCCGCATGCGCAAAAATTCAAATTTCAACACGAAAGAATTTCAATCTCAAAAGAGAGTTGATTTGCGCGTGATCTATGGTTTCGCAATTGTCATCTTCTTTAGTTTATTCTTCGCGAGTTGTTCAACCAAGGAAGATGGAGTTGCTTATCGCGCGTATCACAATACGCTTGGTCATTACAATGGTTATTTCAATGCGAATGAATTAGTGAAGAAGTCTCAAATGACCTTGGCGAATGGAAGGAAGGACGATTACGATGAAGTGATTCCATTGTACAATTACGGCACAGTTTCTCAGAAGAAAGAGTTGATTCCTGATCTAGATAAGGCGATCAAGAAATGTGGGAAAGTGGTGAAGCGTCATACCTTAGTTGCAGAGTCTAAGAAAGACATGAAGTGGCCGGAGTATAACAAGTGGATGGATGATAATTACCACGTTATTGGTCAATCGAATTTGTACAAAGGCGAATACTACAAGGCGCAAGAGACGTTCAATTTCATTTCAAATAAATATTCTTCCGAGGCTGTTCAAATTCGTGCTTACATCTGGGCTGCCCGTTCTTATTTTTTGGAAGGTGATATTTCGAAAGCGAAGCAATTGTTACAAAAGGCCGATGGTTATGAAGATCTGCCAAAGGATTTGGCGCGAGAATTATATTTAGTGAAGGCTGAGTTTTTTATGATTCAAGGGGAGTATGGCGAGGCTATTGGTCCGCTTGAAAAAGGGCTAGCCTTGATAACGAAAAAAACCGATCGAATAATACCGCAGTTCGTGCTTGGGCAATTGTATGATCGCATGGATAAGTCCGGCGATGCGAAGGTAGCCTTTCAAAAAGTAATCAAATTGAAACCGCCTTACGAACTTGAGTTTCAATCAAAACTTCAAATGCTTCTTACGGACACCAAGATTTCAAGGAATTACAATGAGACGCAAAAGACATTGTTGGTGATGTTGGAAGACATCAAGAATGAGACTTACAAAGATGTTATTTATTACGCCTTGGGTACGGTCACCTTGGAATTAGAGAAGCGAAAAGAGGCAGTGGATTATTTTGAGAAAGCGCTGAAATTCAACAAAACAAATAAAAGCAAACGCCTGAAAATTTTCATGACTCTGGGCGATTTGTATTTCGCTCAAAAAGAATATCCGCAAGCTCAGGTCAACTATGACAGTGCATACCACAATTTAGCGGCAGATCATTCGCGTTACAAAGAAATTAAGGCCAGAGCATTGAGCTTAAACGAATTGGTGGGTTATTTAAACACCATTTCTGAAAAAGATAGTTTGATCTCGTTATGTGGGAAGCCAGCTGCTGAAATTGAAAAGACAATTTCGTCTGTTCGCGAGCAACTTTTAGTGGAGATGGCTGAAAAGAAACGCAAGGATGAAGAGGAGCGTTTGGCAGCGTTGAAAGGCGATGAGATTAGCGGTACTTTCTGGATTTACAACCAAGATTTATTGAAGCGCGGAAAGAATATTTTTGATGATACTTGGTCTGGTCGTCCATTGAAAGACAATTGGCGAAATCAGAGTTTGTTGGTGATGATGATTGGTGAAAAGGACGAGAGCATAGTTGAAGTTTCAGAAATAGAAAGTGCAGGGGCCGAAGATCCGAAGTATAAAGTTCCGTCCATTGACGAGCTTCGTTCGAAATTACCTTGTGGGAATAGTGCTGCAATTACCGAAATGAAAGGTGATTTGGCAGAAGCCTATTACTTATCGGGTCTGGTTTACAAAGAGAAATTGGAAGACATGGACAATGCAATGTCTTCATGGGAGAGTATGATTGCGAAATGCGAAGAAGGGGGTTTTCATCCTTTGGCGTATTATCAATTATTCCGCGGCTGGTTAACCAAAGAAAAAGAAGAAGGCTATACCCAAAATCCGTTTTGTTCTACATGCAGTTCAGTTTTCTGGGGAAATCAGATTAAATCGAAATATCCAAATTCAGATTGGGCCTTGTTAGTTGACAACCCGAATTACATGAATGCCGAGCAAATGCGCAAGGAGGAAGAGGAGAAGAATTACACTAAGGCATACAATCAATATGTGACTAACCATCCTTATGACGCTGTAACGACTTGCACAAAGGCAATTGCAGATCGCCCTACGAATCATCTGATTTGCCAATACCACATGTTGAAAGCAACGTGTTTAGGAAAAACGGAAGTTGCGTTTGGAGTTAGAGAAAATTGTGAAGCTGAATTAAAAGCGGTAGTTGCGGGTTGTCCGAATACCGAAATGGCAACTCAAGCTGCCGAGATGTTGAAACAGTTGACTTCAGGAGGTTCTCCCAAAGCTACAAGTACTGTAACTACTTCGAATTACATTAAGCAAGATGAATCTGAGCACTATGTAGTGGCATTAGTTGACACGAAAAAAATCAATTTGAATAAGGCGAAATCAGCAGCTTCAGATTTTACCAAGACATACTTCTCTGGTTTCGATTATAAAGTGAGTAACACCATGTTCAATGAACAAACAACTTTCATTTTGGTGAAGTCGTTTGCTAATTTGAAAGATGCCAGAGATTATTTTACTACTTTTGTGAGTGACAATGATTTAATTAAAGAATTAGATCTTGCAAAAAATGAGAAATTCATTATAACCAAACAGAATTATCTCGAATTATTTCGCTCTAAAGACTTCAAAGGTTACTTAGAGTTTTTTACCAAAAACTATTGAACTATGTTATCAAAAGGAAACACATCTGCAAGACCATCAGAATCATCTTCTGAAAATGCAATCAACAGAATTGTTGAAGGAACAGTAATCGAAGGGGAAATCCGCTGCGAAAGTAATATTCGTATCGACGGTGTTTTCACTGGCAATATTGGTACAAAAGGTAGATTGGTCATTGGCCCTACGGGTAAAATTGACGGCAACGTGATTTGTCAAAATGCCGAAATCGAAGGATTCGTTAAAGGAAAATTGAATGTTCAACAATTGCTTTCTTTGAAGAGCACTGCGCGTGTTGAAGGCGATATTTTCACAGATAAGTTGGCTATTGAGCCAGGCGCAGCATTTTCTGGAGCTTGTTCAATGGGTCAAAAACCAAAGGATGCACCTAAGCCTGGTACTCCTGGAGCTCCAACTACCCCGTCTTCAAAATAATTCATATTAATCCGTCTATTTTAAAATACTCGTCATTAGCCACTCAAATGGCGTTAACCATTGGTTTGGGGGTATGGGGAGGACGTAAATTAGACGCATATTTTCAAAATGAAAAGCCAATGTTAACATTGGTTTTTTCTGTTTTAGGTCTAGTAGTATCGTTGATTGTTGTAATAAGAAGCGTCTCAAAGAAATGAATCGATTTGTTTTTTCTAATGTGATTTTCGCTCTGCTGTGCATGAGTGTCATTTATTTTTCAAGTTTGAAATGGACCATTCCATTAACATTCATGGCGATTCCTATTGTTTTTGCCGTGTTGAACGTAATTATGTTCAAATGGGTGAAGGGTGCCGTTGAAAAATCTCCTATGAGATTTGTCAATGCATTTATGGCCACTGTTACCGTGAAATTACTATTTACTGCAGTTGTCGTTGCTGTGTTAATTGTCTTGTATCCCGCGTCGAAAGCGCCATTGGCGTTAGGGACTTTCTTTATTTATCTAGGGGTTACTGTTATACTTTCAAGGGCCTTGCTAAAGATTAAGTAAGTATTCGAAAAGTTTTTGTAGAAAAAATTTCGTACGTGCTTAGTGTTGATTACTTTTGCACCGCCAAAAACGGGTATGTGATGGTGAGACTATATCAAATTCTTTTC
>Ga0078894_10001981_pt1 | contig 15395 bp, 14 predicted proteins | sample LauGreSu1BDMLBSD_2_FD_67506 | JGI IMG/M metagenome (GOLD analysis project Ga0078894, IMG submission 67506) | Freshwater lake microbial communities from Lake Michigan, USA - Su13.BD.MLB.SD (version 4) (version 4) | ecosystem: Environmental > Aquatic > Freshwater > Lake | place: Lake Michigan... | reverse complement strand
CTCTTGATGTTGATGAAGGTTTCTACCTCTGGATGCATCACTGAGATTGTAAGCATCAGGGCGCCGCGGCGGCCGCCTTGAGCAACCTCCCGACAGGTGTTGGAGAAGCGTTCCATGAAGACGCCAATTCCATCGGTTGTTCCTGCGGCATTTGCAGTCAACATTCCCTTTGGACGGATGGAAGAGACGTCAAAACCGACTCCGCCACGTCGTTTCATAATTTGTGCCTGTTCTTGGTCTGTAAAGAGAATACCTCCGTACGAATCCTGAGGAGAGTCAATGACGAAGCAGTTGGAGAGAGACTGCAACTTATACGGATTTCCCATAGCAGACATAGGAGAACCTTGAGGGACAACAGGACCTAGGCCTCGCGACGACGATGCAAGCTGTTCAAGTGTCATTACTGCACGCTCAGAGACATCAATGTGCTCGACGTCGGCGAGGAGGCAGAAGATCTCCTTCTCGGAGAGAGGATTCGGATACTTCGCCTCGATGCGGGCAAACTCCCGAGCTAAACGAAGATGCATGTCGGACGGAGTCTTCTCCAGTAGATTGCCTGCAGCATCACGCAAAGCGTACTTTGACACAAAGACCGATGCTGCCAACTCGTCTCCCTTGAAATACTCAAGTGACGCTGCAATTGCTTCTTCCTGCTTGAACGTTGTCATGTTGAAGTCTCTCCAATGATAATGAGGTTTTGATTATACAACACTGTTTTGAGTATCAGAACGACTGCTTTCGCTATTTTTTACAGATGAAAATTCGTTCTTCAGCTCTCGCCACTTGGCTTTGAGCGCCTGCCGTTGCGCTTCGTCTTCGTTGGTAGCTGTGTCTGGTGCATCTGATTCGCCCGTTATCTCAAATTGACTTCTCGCGGTGTTCATCTTGACCGGGAAGACCAATCCATCACGGCCTGCACGATTCTTGGCGACATACAGCCTACCCCAACCACTTGCCTTCTCGTGAGGCTTTCTCGAGACTGAGACGATGACGTCACAGATCATAGCCTTACCATATGCCTCTGACATGTTTGTCATGTCGATGACATCAGCATTTGCACCTTCCTTGTTGGACTGTGAAGCGGTCCAGATAGGAACACCGAGCTCCATAGCCATACCACGAAGCTCTTCATAGACCAGTTTCAGTTCGTGACGAAGAGAATCGAACTGTCGCGACGACCTCATAATGTCGGCATAGTCGATAACGATTATGTCAGGCTTGAAGCCCTTTAGATCGAGTCTCTCAATGTGCGATTTGAGTGTATAGATGGACGCTGTATTCGTAGGATATTCCTTGATGAATAGACGACCGAGTCGATTCTCCTCGTAGAACTTCTTCACCTCATCCTTGCGGTCCATCACCTCGTTGGAGTCCATGTCGCAGAGGTTGGAGTCATAACGAATACCGATGGCCGTCTCAGACAGCTCAAAGGTGTAGTGGAGGACATTCTTACCCTCGCGGAGGGCATTGGCTCCGATCATCGTGAGCCAATGTGATTTTCCTGAACCACTGCTGCCGACGACGCAGAGCAGCTCTCCCTTACCTGAACCGCCGTTGAGTATCTCCTTCTTGTCGAGCTCCGGGAGCCGCGTAGGAATTGTGTCTCTCTTCAATCGTGTGAACCTTGCGTCCATCTCATTGAAGAAGTCGTGCCCGACGGAGGGTGCAGTGCCTACTTGTACCGCTTTCTTGATCGAATCGACGATGGACTCGTACTTGTTCGCAGCCATCTGGTCTACTGCAATCTCGAGAGCCTTCTTGAGTGCTTGCTTACGAGCAAACTCAAGTGACTTATCTTTCACGTACTGAAGGTCGCCTGGGTCTGGGTTCGACTTCATCCGTTGGAGGTAGTCGATGATCTGATCCCTGAGGATAACGTCGGTACCGGACTTCAGATCGTCTCGAATGATAGTGACCAGAAGCTGCAGGGTGGGAAAGACCTTGTATTTCTTCGAGTATGAAAAAAAGCGATCTGCTAGAAATTTTAGATAGTTGACCTCGAAGTACGAGATGTCAATAACCTCCATCATTTGCTCAGAAAATTTATGATCGACAAGCAAAGCTTGACACAACTTTTCCTGAAAGCTCTTTCCAAATTGAGCGAATGATGCATTGTTTGCATTTTTGTATTGATCGTTCTCTAGCATTATTGTTGCTCCGAAACGGACCGAAGTCCTTCAACGCACGACAGGTCGTAGAAAAAACCTTCAATGTCGAAGTCGTTGATTCCTTCCTTGATCAAGAGTCTGATAAATGACATCTTACTGATAGACGGTACAAATGTATTGACAGTATAATCAACCCTCTTCATCTGGTCTGCCGACAACATGCTTCCGTCCAAGTGCACCAACTGCCAGTTACGCTTGACGTTGTCGACCTCTTCAGCAACTCGCTTGAACACGGAAGACTCGTCTCGATGAGCAGCTGCGAAGTCCAAGACTTCCTGCAGCAGTATTGTCTCGTCAGAAGCGAGCATCGGGAACTTCTTCGCTACCGTCTTGAAACCGAGACCTTTCACGCCTGGGACGTTGTCCCCGTCGTCTCCACAAAGACACTTGGCGATCGCGAAGTTGTGGGACTTGATCTTAAACTCTTCGAAGAGATCACTCGAAGTGATGAATCGTTTCCTGTAAAGAGAATAGATTTTTGTCTTATCATCGAGCAGCTGATACATGTCTTTGTCCGCTGACACAATGATTCTCTCCCTATCTCTGAGTGGTCCTCTACATAGATGTGCAACAATGTCGTCGCCTTCACAGTCAGGCACATAGACTTGACAGACAGGAACATTCTTCAAGATGTTCAGCAGGGTCACTAACTGATGCTGTTTGTTTTCTTCAGTGTCTGGGATGTCGTCTTCGTAGAAGCGATTGAGACGCCCAGGTTTCCTGTTCATCTTGTACTCAGGAAAAAGTTTTCGACGCCTCTGTGAACCTCCTCCCTCCCATGTAATGTAAACACAGGTGGGATGGTATTCCCTACATAACTTCTGTAGCGACTTGAGGAATCCTATACAACCTCCCATCTGATACCCGTGTGAAGACATCTGCGGGAATGCTGAATAGGACCTCAAAAACATATTGTAGCCGTCAACAATAAAAACGGGCCGCTCACTCGACATAGTTCAAATCTACATCACGCCGAGTGAGCGGTACAACAGCTTCACAGGATCTGTGAAGCGATGAGGCATCCTCTTGCTACGGCGTGAAGCGGATCAGCAGCATGGCGCACCTCCTTCACAGGCAAGGGAAAATCGTTTTCCTTCAGCTTCTTCTCAAAGTGTGCAACGAAGCCCTTCGCCTTTGTCGTGCCGCCGGCGACGACGACTGGTAGTGGGTCCTTGAACTTTGGTAGTGACTTGTGACCGTCCATCGCAGATGCTAACTGTTTCGTGGTATAGTCGATGAGACGATCGTAGTAAGTCGCGACGGCGGCGAGAACCTGGTTGTCGTTGGGCTTGCCTACGACGAAATCTCCGTTCTCCTTCTCTGCCTGGACGATCGAGTCTGTTTCGCCTGTAGCGACTGATGCCATGCGGTCGACCCAATCACCGCTCTTCGTTGTAGAGAACTTAACCACAGGTTCACCATTGAGCATGACACAGACGTTCACCATACCTGCACCCCACGAGAGGCAGACTCCGGTGTAGTCATCCTTTTCAAGTTCTGAATAACAGAGTGCTTCGGCCTCATTGATGGACTTAGCATCATAGCCACACTCGTCCAAGACCTTCTTGACCACGTCCTCATGATAGCCGACGTCGAAGTCGTCGTCCTCCTGATCAACGGGCTGAGCTGGTACACAGAACACCAATTTCTCTCCCTTTTTGGATGACTTGCCAGCAACTTCCTTGAGGATGAAGGCAAGCACACGACGTGCATCCTTCTCCTTTGCAGAGACAACTCCCCTGTACATCGGTCTCTTTGCCGAGTCATTGCGCTCGACTGCCTTCTCGATCGCATCCTTACCGAGAATGATGAAGGATCCGTCTGCGTCCTTCACGAAGACTTTGCCCGCTAGACCCTTCTCGATCATCTTGGATGCAATCGGAGTCGTGGGCTTGATGACATAGAATGCGTCCCTGAAATCCTTGTATTCGACTGTCCCTTGATCGCCGTCCTTCGCGAGGACGATAAAAGATGTTCCAACGTCTAAACCTTTTGCCATTTCAATATCCTTTCGACTTCTTTAAGTGTGCTAATTTATTAGTCGCTGCTGAAATATCGTCCTTAGCCGTCGTCACAGTGCCCAGCTGCACATTGCCAGCTGATTTCATGTCTTCTGTCGAAACGTCTGTGACGAATTTCGTCTCATCGATTGCAACTTTCTTCTTTGGAGCTTCTCCTCTGCGCTGCATTGTGCTGGTGAAGAAAGAATTTTCTTCAGGTCTAACAGACACAAGACGATCGAGTCTGCCTGCGATGTAGCCTAGAAGAATACCAGACACAAGACCTACAAGAAGCAACTCCATGACGTCACATCTTGCCTGTAGACCCGAAGCCACCTTGACCTCGGTCAGTCTGTGTCAGCACTTCGTCCTTCTTGAAGATAGCACGAAAAACCTGTGAAAAAACAAGCTGAGCAATCCTATCTCCTTTTTTGACGATAAATTTCTCATCACTTGTGTTCAAGAGAACAACCTTCACCTCGCCTCTGAAGTCAGAGTCGATAGTACCCGGGCTGTTCAGGACGGTTATACCATGCTTCGCTGCGAGTCCGCTACGAGGCCGTACCTGTGCTTCGAAGCCAATAGGTATCTCCATCCTAATACCTGTCGGCACCATCGCACGCTGCCCAGGTGGGATAACTGTATCGATGGAGGATCTCAAGTCACATCCTGACGCACCTTGTGACTGATATTCCGGAACCAATTCTGGTTCCTGTGCTTCATAAGACACCCAAAGAACAAAAACATCACTCATCGGACAAAATCTCCTCCTCGATTAATTGCTCGATAGCACCAGGATTGATTGTTAGTGCTGCATCGATCGCTGTCATGATGTGCTTCCTATACTTTTCATCTCTCATCAGATCACCGAACTCAGACTTGTAGAATTTCTTCTCTACGAGGACCTCACCAGTCTTCTCGTCGACGACAGACAGCTCCTTCCAAGCACCCTCTCCGCTGATATTGATTCTTTGGCCGTCTCGAATGAGGCCTTTGTTCTCCTTGCAATAGGCACGAACCTCATCGAAGATGTATTCCTCCTCAACGATTCCCTTTCCAAAGATGATATCGAATTCGCATTTCTTGAAGGGTGGTGCGACCTTGTTCTTCTTCACTGTGCAGATCACGTGAATACCAATCACATTTCCTGCTTTATCCTTCACCTGAGTACCGCTTGTGAGCTTGATCCGAACAGAGGCGTGATAAGGAATCGATTTGCCTCCCGGAGTAACATCTGGGTCTCCATGGGTGACTCCAATAGCAGTCCTCAATTGATTACAGCAGAGGAGTGTTACATTGTTTTGTCCAATGACTCCTGTTATCTTGCGCATACCCTTAGAGATGACGCGGGCCTGCAGGCCGATTGTATTGTCCTCATACTCACCGTCTAATTCAGCCTTGGGCGACGTGGCGGCGACTGAATCCCAGATAACGAGGATAGGAATATTTTTATCAGAGACCTGTTTTGCCTTGAGAATAGTCGACTCGATGACCGAGAACACCTCCTCCGTGCAGTGCGTATCGATATAGACGAATCGTCGTGTAACATCGATACCCATGTTCGCAAGCTTCGCGACAGGCGTCGCATTTTCCGTGTCGACATAGACGACAATGCCGCCCATAGACTGAACAACAGCTGCTGCATGATAGGCAAGATGTGACTTACCAATAGAAGGTGGACCACTGATCTCGATGATCCTGCCCTCTGGATACCCACCACCTGTTGCATTCCTGATAGCATAATTAAGCTGGATGGACCCTGTGTCAATCCACCGCTTCACAACAGTGGGTGCATCCATCTCTGATAAGTTGTATGCAACTCTTGTGCCGAACTCTTTATTGATGTCACGAATGAGTGCTGCAGTCATGTCATCGATGTCAGACTTCTTCGACTGCTTCACGTCAGACGTGCTAGATTCTTCTGCAAGCTTCTCTTTCTTCGCCATTTTGTCTCCTGCGGATAATTGCATTCACAAATGAGTAGAAGCAGGTGAGTCAAATCGTTCTCACCTGCTTCCAGAAATTTTACTCGTCCATCAACTCTGCGAAGGCATCATCGAGAGATTGCTTCTTTGTTTCAACCTTCTTCGGAGGAGACTTCTTCTCCGATACAGCAGGTGTCTGCTTTACCTCTGCGACAAGAGTATCTAGTTCATCCGCAGGTGCAGGACCTCTTGTTGAGCCACCTCCATGATCAGGCTCTTGACTGCTGCCGCCGTTCAACCAGTTGTTGAGGACGGCTTCGATCTCCTGCGTCGACTTAAGTCTGTACATGTCGTCGAGGTTCGGGATCGAGTCGAGCCACTTCTGTGCTGCTCCGGTATCCTCATGTAGCTTCGATGGGCGACGGGCGGGATCCACAGTCGTGTCGTTGAACTGCTTACCTTGTGCCTTGCTGATCGATACCTTGAGGTCGAAGCCTTCCGTGGGAGACAGGATATCACCTACCTCCTCGTCCAGAAAGAAAGACAACATACGCTGGTAGACCTGCTTGCCGAAAGACCACACCTGCACGCCCTTGTCCTCCTCGCCTCGAACAATAACGGGAGCATAGCAACGCATCTTAGCTGACAACTTCTTGGCGAGGACCCTGTCGTCAGGCTTGCCACTGCTGTATAGCTTCCTGATGAGATCGTTGATTGGGTCGGGCTTACCGAACTGGTTCGGCGCCAGGATTCCACTGTTCTCACCAATGTAGTAGAACCACCTCTCCGCGAAGGGCTGACCATCGGGAGAATTCTTCCACGGGAGACACCGAATCTTATGTTCGCCGAGACCTGGTTTCCACATCTGGACCGATGAGGTCTTCTTTACACCACTGAGCTCTGCCACGCGCTTCTTGATTGCTTCGAGATCGATCGCCATATCCTTATCCTCTTCCTAGATGCTCAACGAAGCCGACGATCATCCACACCGTGTGGATCAACCAACGACCTCCTTTGAGACTTGACTTTATACCGACAGTGCTTGACTGTTCACTCTGTCCTGCAACATTTTTCTTCGAAGAACTCACTTCCAACGGACGAAGGAATCCCGTGTCTTCTTCTTTTTTGGGCCCGCTCCCGGACCCTTCATGTCCTCAGAGTCGACGCCTAGCGGACCCGAGAAACCCATAATGTTGGCGACAGCGCTCATCTCTTCCACTTCCTTGTCCTCTTCCTTATCGTTTTTCTTCTTTGATCCCTTGGAGATCAACTGATTGGGAACACGGTGGTCCTGCATCTCTGCGATGGACTCTGCGATGAACTTTCTCAGCAAAGTGTACATGATTCTAAATATGCCTTAGGCCATTTTCGAAGCCAGAAAAACATCATGCAGCCATCATAGCTACTCCGACGAGGGACACGATCAGGCCAGCGATCTGCAAGGGAGTCAACCTGTCACCGAGCAAGAAGAAACCGAAGACGAATGCGGCTGTATAGATGACATCTACAAGAACAGACATGAGGCTCAAGTTGTGAGATTTCTTGGAGATGAGACCCCACAGGACGCCGCTCACTATTGACGGAGCGATAGGAGCCCACACAGGTAGTGCTCCACCTTGAACCTTCTTCGCGACGTAGGAGCCGAAGACACCTGTCGCGAAGAGGGCAATGTAAGGAGGGACGAGTTCCTTCATGTCAAGGTGTCTTCTCCTGCTTCGTGGAGATGTAGTCTGCGAGGTGGACGACGTCGGCGAGCTGAGGTTCCTTCATCTTGTAGGGAGCGTTCACCTCGTCGTATTGTCCATCATTTAACATGATCGCCAGAAATTCGTCCTGCGTGAGTTTAAGTCCGAAGTGCTGACACAACCACACGCCTCGGTGAGGCACCGTCATGTACTGCATCTTCTGGTTCCTCGTGTACACCTCGCCCAACTTATCAACACGCCACGAATCAGTCTGTGGAACGTAGTAATCGTTCTCGTGGTCTCCTACCTTGCCTAGGTCGTGGGCGAGGCAGCCGATGATGAGAGAGTCCTTCGGAATATCCCACCCGAAAGTCTTCGTCAGTTTCAGTGCATTGGACAGCACGCGAAGCGAGTGGTCCACAAGTCCGCCTGGAAATGCCGCATGGTACTCCTTCTTAGAAGAAGCGGGGCACAAAGCAAGACGCTCCCCGAGGTGATCAACCAGGGCGAGCGCTGCCTCGGATCTGTCTCCGAGTTTCTCCATGAAGGAGCGGTACTTGTCGAAATTCGATGCAATGTCTTCGGGACTTAAACTCATGAAGCCATGATATCACACAGTAACAGCAATGTTCAACGAATATTCATTGCTTGATCTTCGTGATATCGTTTAGGAAGGTGGCTGTGCGTGCTCGAAGGCCTCTGCATCTAGTCCATCGGCTGCGAGGTTGTTCGCAAGGTCCTGAGCCTGCGCCTGTGTCATCGGTTTGGGAGTTTTGACGACATAAGCAGGAGTGGCTGTGTCCTGACCGGTCAAAACAACCTTGAAGCCGTACTTCTTTCTGATCATGTCTCTCACCTCAAGGCTAGGTTTGGCATCGAGGTCGCTACCTCCGATCTGAACGAGCCAGACTCGGGGCCAATTCTGCGTCAGCACTCGCATCTGTTCTTGCTTGAAACCACGGGTTATCTCTTGCTCGATCTGCCATTCTAGGCCGTCCGGCAGACGATTCTGAAAGAGCTCTTTTGGAGTAAATCTTGTTCGGGCGACACCGAGCGCTTCAAGTTGATCCTTGGTCATTGAATTGATCTGATCAGCAGTCAACTCCATCACTTGATCGACAGAAAACTCCCTGATCTGATCGGGGGTCAAAGAAGCCTCATTGACGGCCTCTCTAATAAGTGTTCGGAGTTGTCTCAGCGTGATTTTCATGAATTTTCTCCAACGCGTGTAAGTATACGCTTCAGGAACTAAAGAGTCTCAAGTTTCAGGGGAAAAGAGCCGTCGTAAGTCGGGACTGCGACAGAGTCGAGAGTCTCCACGTCCTTCAGCCTCTCACTGGATACATCGAGTATCAGGGCGTCGTGGAGGACGAACAGTGGTCTGACGCCTTCTGTGCCTAAGGTCTTGAGGATTGTGTCGAATCCCAGGAGAGATACGTCCACTCCTGATGATTGCGCGTAAGTGTTGATGAGGAGGTTGTCCTGACCCGCGGGAACGCCGAGAGGCCGCCCGAAGCGGTTGCGGATCTTCCCGGTGCTCGTGAGCTCTTCCTTGAGACGAATCTTCAATTGATCCGTCTTGAAGTGGGACCTGATGGCCGTGATGAAGGAGTCCACCTCCTTGTCGCCCACTCCCAGCTTCGTCTTCAGAGAAGACCGAGAGATGCCGTACAGCTCCGCGAGGACCGCCACCTTCACGGCGTCTCGGGTCACACGACCTCCGAACAACTTCTGAGCGACCTCGTCGTACATGTCCTCCGCTGCAGAACTGCGTCCGGCCTCGGCGAGGACGATCCGCGCCTCGAGGGCGCGGAAATCGAGAGAATAAACTGCTCCGCCTTCGAACGAAGACCGCAGCATGTTGCGGCACGTCTTCTTGAGGACGAGGATGTTGGGCCCCTCGACCACGGTGAGTCGACCCGTACGTGTGGCGAAGCGATCGTATACGACGGGATGCGCGAAGCCGCTCTTCTTCGGCCGGAAACTCTCGAGGGCAGGAGCGTTCTGACCTGCAGTCGATGAAGCAGCATCGAGGACACTGCCATCGATCTTCACAGGTCGGAGGGAAGACAGGACCCTGTTGCCTGCTGTCCAAGCAAGCTCGTAGTAGTCGAAGGGAAGCTTCGGGAAAACGTCCTTTGTTTCCTGCACAAGACTATTAAAGAATATTCTGAAGTCATCCTGCGGTATCACGTGCTGCCACGGGAAGTCGACCGACCCAGTGACGAGGTGACCCATCGCGGTGAGGTACCGCTGAGGCACAGACGACGTCACGTGGCCCGCGAGGCGGAACAGGGTATCGAGACACCGGGCTGTGCCCGACTGCTTCAGGCGTCCCGTGAGGTGCCAGGAGTCGCGGGGAACGGAGTCCGACCACAGGAAGCCCTCGGAGTCGCCCACGATGTGTCGCTGTGTGCCGAGGACCGACGCGTCGATGGTGAAGCGGTGCATCGCTGGACACTATAGCGTGACCCGGAGGAGATTTACACTATGGCGACTTAGTTTCACCTGCTGCTGCTTTTTTTGCTGCTGCTATTGCTGCAGATTTCTTGTTCTTCTCTTCCTTCTCTGCGACTGCAGCATTGTATTCAGCTACGATCGCCTCGGCCTGACCGTTCACGAGCAGGGCGACAGTCGGAGGTGCCGTGTACTTCGCGTAGCCGTCGGAGTAGACGAAGGTCCACTGCGTGCTGAACTTGCCGGGAGATAGTGAGTGGGTCAACGACGAACAGATGTAGATGTTGTCTATCGTTGTCCCGGTGCCGAAGTCGATGAAGTACGACTGGTAGAGACCAGCGGTGGGGACTCCCGCCGTCGTCATCGTCACCTGCATCGGCACAACTCGCAGCGGGAGACCTGAGGCCTCGGACATGCCATCAGCTGCGAGGTTGGCCTTCCCGCCGTTCGTGTTCTTGTAAGCCGCGGCCAAGTTCATGGCGGCCGCTGCCCCATCGGTCTTGGACGCGACGCTGACAGTCTGTATGAGGGACCCAGCTGAACCTGGCACCAGGGTGGGAACGAAGCCCGATATGAGGTTCTTCACACTCAGCTTCGCCCCCGGGGTAGGGGGAGTCAACTTCAATGAGATGTGCTGTCCGTTGGTCTTCGGCTGAAGTTGGGGTTGTTTGAGAGCATCCGGGAATGCTTCTTGTAGTCTTTCTCCTCTTTGATCAGATGTGAGCCCCGCTGCGTTCAGATCGCTGACGAGTTTTTGATATGCTTTTTCATCTTTTTTCTTGAGATTGCTCACCTCTTGGTTCAGGGTCTCCCTGATGGCCGACTCGGGAAGCTGTCCCACCTTGACAGTGCCGTCCGCCTCCGCGAATATTGACTGCATCACCTTGTAGGGATTCAGCTGCTTGTCGTACACATGTACTCTCATGATGCTCTTCTTCGGGACACCTGTGTCGGGATTCGATGCCATGTGCTCTCCGTCCTTCAGGCGCTCGACGAGGCTCCTGGAGACTGCGGATGTTCCTCCTGTTCCGGGGTCTTCTACCTCTCCGCAGACCTCGACGTACATCTCGATAGCAGGCAGCTTGAGTTCCTTGTACTTCCGATACCATGCCTCCAGACGTTGTGCTTGGACGGCGTCGGCTTTTTCGGGCTGTTCGGCCGCCCGAGGTTTCGTCCTGTCGAAAGGCTTGTAGAACGACGTCATGCCGTAGCCTATTGCCCTCACGTCTACAACGGCCTCGGCGAGCAAGGCGAGGAACGTCTGGAGAGACATCTCGGTCGTGTTGGACGTCTTGAGGAGGTCGTTGTACTGTTGCGCCAGCGGATCTAAATGGATTGGAAACTCCGCGATGCTCATGCCGCTCATCGGGCCGCACGAGTCGTTGAGCTGGTAGAATATGACCTGCAGCTCGTCGACCTGTCCTGCAGACTGGACTGCGGGGACGACGGCGTTCATGAATGCTTTCCCGAAAGAGACCACCGAGGGCGTTCCGACGCCGAGGTCGACGAGGGCGGTGTCAGACTTGCCCGACGTGGTCTTCGCGCCGGATTTTCGTGCGGTCTGTATGTTCGTGATCTGCTCCATGACCAGAGGAATGATGTCGACGTTCTTGAAGAACTCCTCGCGGCCCGCATACGGCAGGAAGGGATCTGGACCGCTGCAAAGCTTCGTTATGAAAGATTTCGCAGTTTGTGCGGCGGCGCCTGACAGAGAGTCGTAGCCGTAGCCCTCGCCGCCCGAGCCAAGTTCTTTAATCGCGGATTCGAGCTCCTTGGTCTCTTCGGGCGTAGCTCCTCCCGCTATGATCGCTGCCTTGATAGCGTTTAGAGACCGTGCTATGTTCTCCTTCTTTATGTTGGAGAAGGCACCCGTCGTGGTGGCTGACTCGAGGACCTGCACTATCGTTGCATCGTTGGAGAAAGCTTCCTCTGACAAGTACTTCGCCTTGAGAGCAGTCAGGTCCTCCATCGCTTTTTGTAGATTCTGCACTAAGTCGGCGTAAACTTTGTCGCCCGTCAGAGTGACGGAGTCGAGCGACTTCTGCGCGACGGAGTACAGGTCCAGGCTGAAGAGAAGTTGACCGGTCTGGTCGAAGGTCATGCTGTTGTTGTTGACCTGCCAACAGTCCCTCACAAGCATGTTCTCGTTGATGAATTTGAAATAGTCGTCGTCGAAGCCGTCTGTGTTCCTCCTGTTGTTGGGTGCCAGCCAGCCGTACGTCGTCCAGATCTTCGCGCGCCTGAATCCCTTCGGCCCCCTTATGAACTCAGAGAACTCTGCGAGGCGCGCCTTGTCGTGGATCCTGAACTTCAGAGACGCCCGCTTGGAGGCGAACTTTCCCGCTCCGGCGTTCTGTATCTTCACCTCGAAGCCCTCTATCGAGGCGAACGGCACAAACTTCTTCGGAGGAGCAGCACGAAACTGCAACCCCTCGTCGTCGGCGTCCCCGAGTGTCTGCGGTGAGAGGAACATCTCCATCCCCATGACACCCATAGGATCTGTAGAATTTCGGGCAAACGTTGAGTCGAACAGGAACTTATCGGCATCGGAGGCGAACGATTCCCTCGGTCGCGAGCCGAGGAGGAACCTGAGCTGCGACGGGACGTTGAGACTGTTGTCATTCGATAGATCTCTCGAGATCCAGAACTCCACGTCTAGGTAGGGCATCATCTGCGACGCGACGAGCGACGGCGTGGAGTTGAGAAAGAAGCCGATCTGCTTCGTGCCGCGGAGCGAGGGGCTCACGTATGCGTCCTTTATGACGAAAGTGGAGAACAGGAGCTTTTTCGGGTCACCCTCGGCGCCGGTCTCGACTATCTCCTGTGCGCTCGCGATAGACACCAAAGGCTGCACGTCCTTTTTGTCCCCGGGGAGAGACAGGTTTGGGGATGTCTCCCAGTAGGTCTTACTGCCGCCGAAGTCTATGACTGTCGAAGGACTGGACGAGTTGGAGATGGCATAGTAGCTCGTCTTATAGATATCTGCTGCTTCTTTCTTGCCGCTTTCAGAAGGATCCGATGTAAAATGATCATCAACTTTCTTCTTTATGCTGGTGAAAGTACTACCTTCACCCGAAGGAGACAGGATCACGTTGTGCAACACTGTCGTCAGGTCCTCCACCTTGGGAGGACTGCCGTACTCTCCGACCTTGCCGATGCCGACACCCACAGGCTGAAGGTACTTGTATATGTCGTCGAGCGTGAACATCAGAATCTACCGAGGTCTTTTATATCTATGATCTTGAGTATTGTACCCGGCGGCACCTGCAACCCCCAGCCAATGTCGCTCGCCGCGGCGAGGACCCACCAGTACTTCGCGTCGCCGTAGATAGAACCTGCGAGGGAGTCGAGCCTGTCTGCACCCGTGGCGATCACCTCTCCGATCACAGTAATCCGTCCTTCGCGAAGGGCTCGTCGCATGTTCATCACGTATTCGGAGACACCCTGCTGCGTCCCCAGATTTATCTTCGGAGATCTTGCGTATCTACTTGTTGCCATGACTGTTACTCATTAGGTTCCTGATGCCTACTTCTCTGATTTAGCTGCACTACCTAGTCCAGAGTTGAATGGACCCACAGGATAGATGGCAGCTCTGTTGAATCCAGATTCGTCAAGTCCTGGTGCTATGTCGTGGATTGGCGAGAATGAAACTGTGACCTTACACATCTTTGGAGCTCTCCGTCCAAAGTAAATCTCATCTCCAATGCCTTGGCCTATCTCCCAAGTAGTTCTATCGTACCAATCGAAGCTTAAGGACTCGATGAAGCCCGCGAGTCCTCTTCCGCCTGAAGTCCTGAATGAGCGGGCGATCGCGTTGCCTTTTGACGTATCTGCATCGTCGTTCATGAATTCTGAGACTTTATCATAGTAGTTTTTTATCTCAGATCTTGCAAGGTCAGTCGTCTCTAGTATTTTTTTAGCCGTTGCAAACGTCGGTGCAATTTGCGCTGGCTCAAACAAGTAGTCCTTGTTTAAGATGTTATAATTTGTGCCACCGCCGCCGCTGTAAAAATCAACTTCTTCTTTAAACTCAGCGTCAGCCATATTCAGACGCGCTTTGTCTTCTCCGCTTTTCTCAACAACGGTAAACTTGTAAAAAGTTTTGCCGCCACGTATTTCTGTCAATCCATTCGTTTCCAACGCAAAAACTGCCGGCATAGCTAAATTGCTAATTGCTGCAGCACCAGGGAACGGAGGCGGCACACCAGGCAGTCCAGTTGGTGGTACTGGGACTGACAGTGGCATCAAGGCTTCGTAATAATATCCGGTCTGATATTTGGTTGCAGCTTTTATTTTATCGGGTGCACCAGATAAATCTGCAGTATCGGGCGACAATGGTTTATCTCCACCGAAATTAGTTCCCGGTATTCCCATGCCGAAGAGCTTTGCGAGGTTGAACTTAGAATAGTTTGATCTGATCAGATCGCCTATCCTGACTCTGATCAAGGGTGCCGAAGATATCGTTTCGCTAAACGGCGCGAGCATCTTATAATTCCCGTCTGTAGTGGAAAGAGCTCGTCCTCTCGTGAATTGTGGGTAGACCATCGTCGTGAGCTTGTTGATCTTGAGCCACATTGAGTTGAAGTCCTGCGGGTTCGTAGCAGCGATGTAGAAAGAAAATCCTATTTTTCGAGTCGTGCTCTTATAGATCTTAACAGGCTCGACACGGCCGAATGCGTCGAACGAGTCGTAGGCTGCTGTGTAGTCGTCCGTCAGGGAAGCAAGGAACGCATGGAAGCTGATGATCTCGTTGGTCCTCACGTCGTGGAGATAGAACGGGACGTACTCCGACTCTAGCGCATTTTCTAGCGCCTCTCTATCCTTCGTGCTTATTCTTCCCGTGTTAGAAGAAATATAGGGCCCGCCGTGTTTGATGCCGCCGTTGTCGGGACCGCCGATGACGTTGGCTTCTATGCCAGGAAACATAGGGGGTGCACCAAAATCTGTTTGTATTCCACTGAAGATTGTTTGTGCGATGGCGTTGGGCAGTATCAATTTATCTGGCGCTCGATATGAAGCCCACGCTAATGTCAAAGGATTAACGCTGAGTCCTTCTGCCTTGAGACGGTGTCCTCTTACAGCCTCTCCGATGGGTTGTTGATCTATTTTTGAATTGAAACGTGACGAGAAGCCTCCCACCGCTTCCTTGTCAATAGTAGG
>Ga0078894_10001980_pt1 | contig 15398 bp, 16 predicted proteins | sample LauGreSu1BDMLBSD_2_FD_67506 | JGI IMG/M metagenome (GOLD analysis project Ga0078894, IMG submission 67506) | Freshwater lake microbial communities from Lake Michigan, USA - Su13.BD.MLB.SD (version 4) (version 4) | ecosystem: Environmental > Aquatic > Freshwater > Lake | place: Lake Michigan... | reverse complement strand
AAAATGTAGTTTACTCATTTTGACTAATTTTCAGATTTTCATCTGGGTTTAAAAATATGTTCTCGCCATCCCGAAAACATCCACCTCTTTCAGAAATGGAGCGCAAAGCTAAACAAAAGCAGGATCATAAACCAATAAAAAAGAGGTTTTTTTATTGGGCACTCTTGCAACTAATTGATTATCAATAAAAAAATGATACTAATTTTTAAATGGAAAGATACGCAAACAAGCAATTTCAGGGAATTGGGAATGGTAAAAACATCCAAATTAAAATTGTAATCCAATGAAGGTCTTTCCTTTGTTACTTTCAAAAGCCTCGTGATTAAAAGAATATAACTTACCTGGGCGGTGGTGAACATCTGTTTCCATTTCATTTTCATCAACCAGCATACCGGTTGAAAAAAGTTTTTTCCTGAAATTCCTTCTGTCAAAAGGTATTCCTAACACTTCTTCAAATACTTGTTGCAATTTTCGGAGTGAGAACTTCTTCTCCAAGAGGTTAAATATGATCGGCTCCTGCTGGATTTTTCTTCTGAGTACCTCAAGGCAGGTATCTAATATGAGTTTATGATCGAATGCCATTGTTTCAATTTCTGAAACTGGATGCCAATGCAAGGCATTGTCGACCGTTTTCAATTTATAATCCTTTACATTAACCAATGCCAAATATGCAGTGGTGATCACCCTTCCAGCAGGATGTCTTTCCACTTCACTAAAGGTTTTTACCTGCTCCAAAAACATATTGGCCAGTCCTGTTCGCTCTTCTAACACACGTTGGGAGGCTTGATCAAGATTCTCGCCATGTTTTAACACAGCGCCCAATAACGACCACTTGCCTGCATATTCGGCAAGGTCGCTCTCTATAAGCAACACCTTCAAAACCCCTTCATCATAACCAAAAATGACACAGTCTACCGAAATGGAATATTTAAAATCCGGTGAGTGGTCTACAGACGACCTATCAATCATGGTTTTTATTGTTTCATCTGACATTGTGAAGCATTCGCTTGGGTTACATGCATTTAAATTAATATTTCAAATTTGAAAAGGAAAAAAGAAAATTAAAAATTTTACTTTTAGGTTTCAATTTCCTTTCCACATGTATACCAATGAAGATAGCAGGTTTTTTCTTGAAAAAAGCAAGGAAATTATTGACAATGCTGAAGATCCTGATTTCCTGAAAAAAAATATTGATGGCATAAGAAATGTGATTCGTTTCCATGAACATAGGTATTATGTAATGAACGATCCGTTGATCTCTGATTTTGAATTCGATAAAATTTATGAGGCGCTAAAAAAAATAGAGAAAATAAACCCTTCCCTCATTACAAACGATTCTCCTACACAAAGGGTTGGCCCAGGAATAACGAAGCAATTCAACACAGTACCACACCTCGTTCCCATGTTGTCACTGGAAAATTCCTACAATGCCGAAGACCTGTTGGATTGGGACCGAAAGGCGAGGGAGCTTTCTGGACTAGAAAACATCACCTATTGCGTCGAGCCAAAATTTGATGGTGCAAGCATCTCGCTGATCTATGAAAATGATATCTACACAAGAGGGGCTACCAGAGGAGACGGTGTTGAAGGTGAAGACATCACACTTAACCTCAAACAGATCAGGTCAATCCCTTTATCGGCGGCATTTTCAACTTATGGAATTGAACAAATAGAGATACGGGGTGAAGTGTTGATGAACAAGGATAACTTCAAAAAATTCAATGAACAACTTGCAGAACAAAATTTACCACCACTTGCAAATCCCAGAAATGCAGCATCAGGATCACTAAGGATGAAAGATGCAACATCGGTTGGAAAAAGAAATCTCGAGGCTTTCATTTATCATATTGCATACATTCAGTATAACGAAAAAAATACCAGAATCCTTTCTCACTCAGAAAGCCTTGAACTCCTTTGGAAACTCGGATTTAAAAGTCCCGTTGCTGAAAAAAAGATATGTGTTGGTATCGAAAGTGTAATTGAGTTTTGTGCTGAATATGAAAAGAAGCGTGATACACTACCTTACGAAATAGACGGACTGGTCATCAAGGTTAATGAACTCACACTACAAGATAAACTTGGAATGACCACCCATCATCCTCGTTGGGCCATAGCATATAAATTCAAGGCAAGGCAATCAACCAGCACTCTTTTGCAGGTGGAGTTTCAAGTTGGCAGAACGGGAAGCATCACCCCTGTTGCAAAAATTCAACCAGTACCTATTGGTGGAGTTACAGTGGCATCCATTTCGTTGCACAATGAAGATTTCATTGGTGAAAAAAATATAAGAATAGGTGATACCCTATTGATAGAAAGAGCAGGTGATGTGATACCATACATAGTTAAATCATTTCCCGAACTAAGAAAAGGGCATGAACAAGAAATCAAGTTTCCAACAGAATGCCCGGCCTGTAAAACCAAGCTGATCAAAACAGAAGAAGAGGCAGTATGGCGTTGCCCAAACTATCATTGTCCCGCTCAAGTAGTTGAGCGAATGATTCACTTCACGAGCAAAGACGCAATGGACATCCGTGGTTTAGGTGAAGCCAACATCAGAAAGTTTTATGAATTGGGTTGGCTAAAAGATATCCCTTCAATTTATCAACTGCCATTTGATTCCCTTAAAAAGATGGAAGGCTTTGGTGCTAAATCCGTTGAAAATCTAAAGGAGGCAATACAAAAATCAACCTCCCAACCACTTCATAGGTTGATCAATTCATTGGGGATACGCTACGTGGGAGAAACAACTGCAAAAGCACTTGCTCAGAAAGTGAATCACTTGTTAGACCTTCAAAAAATGAGCAGAGAAGAACTCCAAGAGATAGAAGATGTAGGAGTAAAAGTTGCAGAGAGTATATACCTGTTTTTCAGTGATAAAGAAAATATTGAAATGTTGAACAAGTTGGAATCAATTGGACTTCAACTTCAAAGTTCAAAAAAACAACCATCAACAGGTACTTTAAACGGTAAGAGTTTTTTATTTACGGGCAGCTTACTTAAACTGAAACGAACGGAGGCTGAAGAATTGGTAGAGGAAAATGGTGGTAAAATTCTATCAGGTGTCAGCAGCAAACTTGATTACCTGATAGTTGGCGAAGATGCAGGTTCAAAATTGGAAAAAGCAAAAAAAATTGCATCAATACATATTCTTTCCGAAGATGAGTTTTTAGAAATGCTTAAGAAATAGTTTATAGCAAAATCCCCGTCCCTTAAAGGAGACGGGGATCCAAAACTACTTCCCACCACTACCTCTCAAAAAGGGACGGTGATGATCGATTACACTAAATTAATCCCTTGCCTTTTAGATATTCTGCAATTTGAATTGCATTCGTTGCAGCACCCTTGCGAAGGTTATCACTAACGATCCACATGTTCAATGTTTTCGGTTGGGTTTCATCCCTTCTTAACCTACCTACAAAAACTTCATCTTTTTCATGGGCATCCATTGGCATTGGATATTGTTGTGTTGCCGGATCATCAACCAAGATGACACCAGGCGCTTCTGAAAGAATTTTTTTCACTTCATCCAATTCAAATTCTTTTTCAAATTCAATATTCACGCTTTCACTATGCCCACCCTTCACTGGAATTCTAACGGTTGTAGCAGTCACCCTGATCGAATCATCGCGCATGATCTTCATTGTTTCCTTCACCATCTTCATCTCTTCTTTTGTATATCCATTATCAAGGAAAACATCGATCTGTGGAATGACATTCAAATCTATGGGATACTTATATGCCATTTCACCTTGAACTCCTTTGCGCTCATTCATCAATTGATTCACTGCCTTCACACCTGTACCCGTTACACTTTGATACGTACTCACTACGATTCGCTTACATCCAAAACGTTTATGCAATGGATCAAGGGCCACTACCATTTGGATGGTTGAACAATTTGGATTTGCAATGATCTTATCTTCTTCAGTTAATGCATCCGCATTGATCTCTGGAACAACAAGTTTTTTTGTAGGGTCCATCCTCCATGCGGAAGAGTTGTCAATAACTGTAATGCCTGCTTTTGCAAATTCAGGCGCCCACTCAAGAGAGGTGCTGCCACCCGCAGAAAACAATGCCACATCAGGTTTCATTGCAATGGCATCTGACATGCCAACTACCTTGTATTGCTTTTCCTTAAAAGTAACCTCTTTACCTACAGACTTTTCAGATGCAACAGGGATCAATTCAGTTACAGGAAAATTTCTTTCCGCCAGTACTTGTAACATTTTTGTGCCTACCAGTCCGGTTGCACCTACAACAGCAACTTTCATATTTCAATTTTTCACCCTTTCGGGCATGGTTAAAAAAAAGCCTTCCAAAACTGGAAGGCTGTTACATATTTGAATCATACAAAATGAACTAACCTTCCTTTAGGGAACGTTTTTTATTCAATTTCGTATGTTTTATTACGCTGATCATTTCGTTGGCAAAGCTAATGCTGAAAGAATATTCTGCCAAAAAAATGTTTGAGAACGTTTTTCGCTGTTCGTACTCATCAGAGCTTTGTGTGATGATCCGTTACATCTTTTTACTTTTTTTTCTGAGTTCAATTGTCAAAACCAACGCTCAAGTAAAACCATATAGTATTGTCATCAATGAAATATTATCAGATCCTTCTCCCATTGTTGCACTTCCGAATTGCGAATTCATCGAATTAAGAAATTGCACAAACGAAATAGTTAATTTAAATAAATGGAAAATATCAAACGAAACAACATCAGCATCTTTTGCAACTGACTTTTTTCTGAAGCCAGATAGCATCGTCATACTATGTGCAAAATCAAATGTGATTTTTTTTAATGGGCTCAATAATATTGTGGGAATGACTTCATTCCCAACGCTTGGCAATGAAGAAGATGTAATAGTGTTATCAAATAAAAATGGAGAAACCATACATGCTGTAGCATATAAAAAAAGATGGCATGATAATGCTGTAAAATCTGAAGGTGGATGGAGCCTTGAAATGAGCAACCCTTTCAAACCATGTAACATCAACAATTGGCATTCCAGCAAAAACATACGGGGTGGTACTCCTGGATCAGAGAATAGCATCTATAATAGAACAGAGGAAGAACAAAAATTAGAGGCCCTTCAATGTGTATCAATTAGTGAGAGAGAGTTTACATTAAAACTAAATAAGAGTGTTGATAGTTCTTCGCTTTCGATTGCTAGTAATTATAAAATTGAATCTAGTGGACAATACGTAATGAAAGCATTGCCAACACCACCAATTTTTGATCAGGTCAAACTCATATTTAAAGATAGAATAGAGAATGAAAAAATACACCGCCTAACCATAAACAACATCAAATCATGTAATTCCGCCATACTTGATAGCACAAGCATACTTACAGGGATTGCAATTATTCCGTCAAAAGGAGAGCTGGTAATCAATGAATTGCTTTTCAACCCTGAGCCCTATGGTGCAGATTTTTTAGAAGTATATAATAATTCTAAATCAGTCATTAATGCGAAAGATATTTATATAGCAGGGAAAAACAGTGCAGGCCAAATTGGAAGTCACTTTAAATGTGCTGAAGATGATTTAAATATTTTTCCAGGAAAATTTCTTGTCATTACTACAGATAGCAGCAACATTATAAAGAATTGGAAAAAAATTGATCTAGATGCCATTTCGGAAATACGATCTATGCCATCTTATCCCGATAATGAAGGGACTGCATTATTGATCAACAAAGAAGGAATTATCATTGATGAATTTAAGTATTCGGATGATATGCACTACCCATTACTAATTAACAAAGAAGGTGTTTCCCTGGAAAGGATCAACCCAACACTTCCAGCATCATTGAGAGAAAATTGGCACTCAGCTTCATCAAGCGTTGGCTACGCCACACCTACCAAAGAAAATTCTCAATTCAGAAAATCAGATTCAATCAACAACATGATTGAAATTATACAGACAGACTTCAGTCCTAATAACGATGGAATAAATGATTTGCTTACAATAAACTACAAGATGCCGAATCCAGGCAATTCAATTTCCATTTATGCATTTAACTTCAATGGAATGATGATCAGAAAAATTGCAGACAACCAACTTTGCGGCACAAGTGGAACGTTTATTTGGGATGGATTAAACCAAAATAAACAAAAAGCGAACACAGGGATTTATATCATTTTTGCTGAGATACTTGATCTGCGTGGCAAACAGATGAAATTCAAGAAAGCCATAGCAGTAGAATAGAACTAATATGAGCTATGGCTAAAACATATTGAACCGTCAAACCAATGAAATGTCAAAGTTCACCAATTCAACAAACTGCTGAATGCGATCATTGATCTGTTCCTTTGAAATTTCTTTTAACCTTGCTGTGCCAAATTTTTCTACACAAAATGATGCCATCGCAGAACCAACGATGATGGCAGTCTTCATGTTATCAAAAGAAATATCTTTTGTCTTTGCAATATGCCCCATAAATCCACCTGCAAAAGTATCACCAGCACCGGTTGGATCAAATATATCTTCCAATGGAAGTGCGGGGGCTACAAAAACTTGGTCTCCATGAAACAACAATGCACCGTGCTCTCCTTTCTTCACTACCAGGTATTTTGGACCCATTTTCAATATTTCCTTTGCAGCTTTCACCAAAGAGTATTGTGCACTGAGCTGACGCGCTTCGCTATCATTAACTAATAATACATCAACGTGTTTCAACACTTCCTCCAAATCAGGCATAGCGGTTTCCATCCAAAAATTCATGGTGTCCATCACCACCAACTTAGGACGGGTTTTCATTTGTTTTAGCACGCTGTGTTGAATGGCAGGCACTAAATTACCAAGCATCACAAATTCACAATCCTGATAACTATCTGGAACAACTGGTTTAAAATCAGCAAGCACATTAAGCTGTGTATCCAATGTATCCCTTTCATTCATATCAAGGTGATACTTGCCTGACCAAAAGAAAGATTTCTGGTCTTTCTTTACTTCTACGCCTTCGAGTTGTACTCCACGGGATGCGAGAAAATCCATTTCCTCTTGAGGAAAATCACCACCAACAATTGAGATCTGTTTTATGGGAGTGATAAAATTTGATGCGCTCAATGCAATATAGGTTGCGGCACCACCAATGATGCGATCGCTTTTTCCAAAGGGAGTTTCTATTGCATCGAAGGCCATGGTTCCTACTACAAGAAGTGACATAGTTGTTGGTTTTGGATGCGCAAAGATACATGATAAGTACTTTAGGTGTATCCCTTAGGTCTTATAAATTAAATGTCAGTTGATATACTTTTTCTTGAACAACGAAGGGGACTCCCCTGTATATTTTTTAAACGTGCGATTGAAATAAGATAATCCCTCAAATCCACATGCATAGCATACTTCTGTTATGTTGAGATCTAGTCTTAACAAGCGTTTTGCCTGATTCACCCTATAATGATTTAAAAACTCCATAAATGTAAGCCGTGTCATTTTCTTAAAGTATCTGCAAAAAGCCTCTTTGCTCAAATTCACCAATGAAGCAATATCCGTAATGGTAATTTTTTCATTGAAATGTTTATCGATATAATCATAAATGACCGAAAGCCGTTGCTGTTCTTTTTTATTGTACTGATTTTGAAATGGATTTTCATGCAACAACTTAAAATCACTGGAACCCGATAGTATGTTCAGTAGACTTATGATCTCCAAGAACTGATTAAAAGGAGATAACTCATTTAACTTTTTAAACCTGTCACCAATCAATTCCTTGGTGCTATTACCAAATACAATACCATATTCTGCTCGTTTGAATAGCTCGCGGATCTGAAAAAGTTCAGGCGTTTCATCCATCGCTCCCTTCAAAAAATCATGTTGAATATGCAAAACGGTTTTTTCATAATCAGACTTGACTCCATAATCGAAATTGAGATGTGGGATATAAGAACCTATCATCACCAGATCGCTTTCTTCATAGCGTGAAATATGATCACCAACATGTCTCGTCCCTGATGCATTTTCAATGAATACCAATTCTATTTCCGGATGAAAATGCCAGAAGAAAAAGTCGTTCAACCTGGGATTTATCATCAAATGAAAAGAGCTGCCCACATCAGGCAGGATCTTTTCCAGGGTCATTGATTGTTGGCCTTTATTGATCATTTTAATTAATATCGAATACTAAAATATCAATATTATGCAAATAAAAGTCAATTTAAGTCGAAAATCAATTCAAAACCCTTGATACTTTCACATTATAAAATCTTCAAACATGAATATGCAACCCACCATGACGCCAACAATGATGGCGAACACAGCACACAAGGATATTCCGGGCAATCCATCAACAGCAACCAGCAGCCAAATAAAATTGAACGACAGATCTAATGGAAAAGCATTGAAAGCATTGAGTGAGGAAGACTGGACGTTCTGGAAAGAAAATGGATATGTGATCATAAAAAATGCAGTCAGCAAAGAGCAGGCCCAAAAGACAGCAGACTTCTTGTGGGAATTCGAGGAAAAAAGTCCACTCGACAAAAACACATGGTACACACCACCGAGAGCTGAAATGCGCATGACTGAATTGGTGAATAGTGGGATGGTTGAAGTATACAATCATCAATACTTATGGGATAACCGTCAAACTCAACGGCTATATGATGCATTTGCTGATGTTTGGGGAACTGAAAAACTTTGGGTAACAATCGATAGGGCCAATTTGAATTTTCCAATGCGTGAAGGTTTTGAATTCAAAGGCTTCATTCATTGGGATTATGATCCTGAAACAAAACCACAGAATGTGCAAGGCGTTCTTGCCCTTGCAGATCAACTGGATGAAAACATGGGTGGCTTTCAATGCATTCCCCAATTGATGCGCGACTATGATACCTGGAAACTTACACAACCTGAAGACAGAAATAGATTCAGACCTGATATCAGTGGATACGAAGACAAAATGGTAAAAGTAAAACTCGAAGCAGGTGATCTGCTCATTTTCAATAGCTTGTTGCCACATGGTATTCGACCAAATCTTTCAGGAGATAAAGTACGCATTGCCCAATATGTATCCATGATGCCTGTGCAAGAAAATGATGAAGCCCAGAGACAATGGAGGATCAATTCTTGGGAAAATAGAATTGCACCTGAGGGTTATGCGTTTCCAGGTGATCCAAGAGAATGGGAAAAAACAAAATATAAAACAGCTGAATTAAATGATCTTGGAAAAAAACTACTAGGTTTGAATGCATGGTAACATCTAAAAACAACCAACTATATACACATCTCAACAATGGTATTGAAATGCCATTGTTGGGATTAGGTGTTTATGACATGCATGGAGAAGAGGCCGTTAATGCAATATCAGATGCATTGAAAATAGGCTATCGACTTATCGATACTGCTGAAATGTATGATAATGAGACAGAAGTAGGTAAAGCAATTGCTAATAGCAATATTTCAAGAGAAGAGCTTTTTATTACATCCAAAGTAAACAATACAAGTCAGGGATATGATGAAACGTTGAAAGCTTTCGACAGATCGTTAAAACTACTTGGAGTTGAATACCTTGATCTTTATTTGATCCATTGGCCTATCAAAGGAAAAAGAAAAGATACTTGGAGGGCGATTGAAAAAATATATGCTGATGGCAGGGCAAGGGCTATTGGAACAGGAAACTATCTTCTGCCATTTTTGAAAGAACTGGAATCTTATTCAACTATCGTTCCAGCAGTAAATCAAATTGAGTTTACTCCTTATTTGTTTTTAAAAGATGAGTTGGAATATTGCAAATCAAATAAGATTCAATTACAGGCTTATACTCCTTTGTTGAGAGGAAAAAAATTCGATGATCCAAGATTAATTTCAATTGCTGAAAAATACGGAAAGACCCCTGCACAAATTATTCTTCGCTGGGCGATACAACAAGGGATTTCAAGTATACCAAAATCATCAAATATCAATAGGTTGAAGGAAAATTTTAATATCTTCAATTTCAGCATTGATGAAGCAGATATTCTTTTCATGAATTCTTTTGATGAACAATTGAGAATTATTGATGACCCAATGCTTATGTACTAATTAAAAAAAATTAAAATGAAATACATTCTATTTGCCGCATTCGCACTTTTTTCAACCTTCGCTTCTGCACAAAAAAAAGCAAACAAAGAAACATCCTACAGACACGTAGTGATCTTTAAGTTCAAAGAATCAAGTTCAAAAGAATCTGTTGACAGTGTAGTAAAGGCTTTTGTGGCATTAAAAGATAAAATTCCTGTAATCAAATCGTTTGAATGGGGTCTGAATGTGAGTCCTGAGCATTTCGACCAAGGATTTACACATTGTTTTATTGTTACATTCTCAAACACAGAAGACAGGGATAACATTTATCAGAAACATCCTGCGCATAAGGATTTTCAAAAGATACTTGGGCCGCACATGGACAAGGTATTTGTAGTGGACTATAAAGTTGAATAATCATTCAAATCTGATCATTGCTGAGTCCTTGTCAGGCTTTGCATATTGAAATCTCGCTACAGGTGATGTTGAACAATATGCATCGATCCCTAAGCTGACCATAGATTCCACTTTAGATAAGTTGATCAATCCATCATTCTCAATAACATTGGGATCAATAAATACATGTTTTATTTCTCCAATTACGAGATAGGTATTGTTTCTTTTGATTGGAATGATCTCAGATAATTCAAGGGCATATTGAACATGACTTTCCATCACAAATGGAGCAGGAAAATCAGCTTTATATTCAGCATGAAGCCCAACCTTTTCAAATTCACTTATCTCAAGATCATATTTTGCACTGGTTTGATGTGCAGCAGAAACGAATGATGGATGGATATGATTAATAGTGTAACTACCTGTTTGTTCAATATTTTCAATGGTATGTGGCGCAGCATCTTTAGGTCGGTTTATGAATCCCACCAAAGCTGGATCGGCCCCTATATGCATGATGTTGCTAAAAATAGCAAGGTTTGCTATCCCTGCTGTATTCTTGGTTGCAATAAGACTTACTGGCTTGAAACCAGATAATGAATTGATAAAATTTGCACGATAAAATCGATCCCAAGAAGCTATTTCGTCCAAAGAAAAATGTTTCATAAAATTAACAACAAGCATTTGTTAAAATTGTTTTCCGCTCTTTTCACAATCAGCATGTTAATGACTGATTAAAAATCAATCTGCAAAGTGTTAAAGGGGCATAACAAGTTCAAATAAGCAATCAATTTGATTTTACTTTGCAATTGAAAATGTAATTCTATTACCAAAAAATTCAAGATCACGCCTATGAAAGTAGCAGCAACCTATGTCTTTATTATTCCATTCTTGCTTTTCATTTTTGCTATTCCAAGCAACCTGATATCCGCTAAAGATATAAAAAAGGGAAAGGAATTCAATTCGTCAAAAGACTTGGTAATGAATGCTACAAATAATAAAATTCATTCGATTTATATAAATGAATCACTTGAAAAAAAAGGACTCTGTGAAGACGTGTTTAGAATGGGATATGATGGGTTCAATAAACTCAGAAATGACGGGAAAATAAATTCAGATAGTATTTTAAGTGTCATTGATTTTTCAAAACCCTCAAACGAAAAAAGGCTTTTTGTAATTGATCTTAAATCTGGCAAACTACTATATCACTCTGTTGTTGCACATGGTAAAAATACAGGTGAAAAATATGCCAGGGTATTTTCAAACAAACTAAACTCTCACATGAGTAGCATTGGTTTCTATGTTACTAAAAAAACCTACAATGGAGGAAACGGATACTCCCTTCAACTAGAAGGTTTAGAAAAGGGGTTCAATGACAATGCAATGAAAAGGGCAGTTGTAGTGCATGGAGCCGATTATGCAGAAGAATCTATTATTAGCACCAAAGGATATCTAGGAAGAAGTTATGGTTGTCCGGCACTTCCTAAAGAAATTTCCAAACAAGTTATAGATAAGATCAAAGACGGCAATATTGTATTCGCCTACTATCCTGATGAAAACTATTTAAAGCATTCATCAATACTTAACTAACATCAAAACCACAAACCAGTCAATTGAGAAAGAAGACCAACAATCAATCCGGTAAGGAGATCGAACCAGGTATGGTCTGAAATAATTTTTCGTGCAGATAAGACCATACCAGTTATAAAAACCCCTATCATCATTGGGATTCCCGAACTCAACGTTCCATCTTGTATTGTTAGGATAAAAAGACCAAGCATGCCGCCACAAGCGATTGCATGCATGCTTATTTTAAAATAATTGTTGGCGATGAGTGCTATACTTGATGCCATGAACATACCCCTGCACATTAAAACCAATATTGTTGGATTTTCCGGTTGACTCCTGAAAACATAGTATGTCCAAAAGTAAAAAGTAATTGCTGCGATATAAGGAATGATCCTCTCCTTTGGTTCTTTAAGTTGAACTGATTTACTGAATCCCAATCCACGCAATAACGCCACGACAAGCAAAGGGAAAAAAACATTGTTATTTATTATTGTTAAAAGCTTTAATAATTTGGCTTTCTCAGTGAATCCCAAAAAATAAGTTGGGTGAATAAAAAAAAGAAATACTGCGAGATAAATCCCAATAAAAAGTGGATGAAATACAATTGAAATGATCCTTGAGAATAGGAGGATATACGTTGGGAAAGTAATTGGCTGAATCTGTTCTGTGGTATTTTCTTGCATTATAATTCTTTTCTTAACCTGGCGACAGGTATGTTTAATTGTTCTCTATATTTAGCAACAGTTCTCCTGGCAATATTATATCCTTTTTCATTCAGCATTTCAGTCAAACTGTCATCACTCAATGGATTTTGTTTACTTTCAGCATTGATCATTTCACCCAGTATCATTTTTACTTCACGTGTTGAAACCTCCTCACCTGAATCTGTACTCAGCGATTCACTGAAAAAGTACTTTAAGCGAAAACTACCAAATTCAGTTTGTACAAATTTGCTATTTGCAACCCTGCTGATGGTTGAAATATCAAGGGCAGTCTTCTCTGCAATATCTTTTAATATCATTGGCCTTAATGCAGTTTCATCGCCAGTTAAAAAAAATGCCTGCTGGTGTTCAATGATTGCCTGCATTGTATTGAAAAGCGTTTCATGACGTTGTTTTATTGCATCAATAAACCACTTTGCTGAATCTATCTTTTGTTTTATGAACATTACAGCTTCCTTCTGCTTCTTATCTTTTTTACTTCCTTTCTCATATTCACGGAGCATTTCCTTGTACTCACTACTCACTTTAAGATCCGGTGCGTTTTTTTGATTGAGCGTTAACTCTAATAACCCGGCATTATTATAAACAAAAAAATCAGGGATAATATAATGTTCCGCTTTGTTCAACTCTCCAAGCTGACTACCTGGCCTTGGATTTAACTTTCTGATTTCGTTGATAGCCTCTTTGATTGACTCTTCAGTTATTTCAAGTGATTTTGATATTTTATCAAAATGTCTTTTGGTGAACTCCTCAAAATGAAATTCGATGATTCGAAGTGCATTTTTATAAGAAGTAGTTGAATGATCAATTGCTTTTTTTCTAAGTTGGATCAGCAAACATTCCTGAACATCCCTGGCAGCCACACCAATTGGTTCAAAATGCTGTATTTGTCTAATTAATTTTTCAACTTCATCTGCTTCAACAATAATATTTTGCTTGAAAGCCAGATCATCAACTATAGAGTTGGTATCCCTTCTGAGATATCCATCATCATCTATGCTACCTATAATTTGCTCTGCAATTTTTTCTTCAGTAGGTTCCACATTCAATAACCTAAGTTGATCTTCAAGCATTTCATGAAGTGAAGATGAAACGGGTTGTGTAAAGTTCAGGTTTTCCGATAGTTCAGGTACCTGGTCATCTTTCAATTTATAATCACCTACTTCGTCCTCATCAAGATAATTTTCATAAGTCTCATTGTCTATATCATTCGATTCGTCAGATGAAAAATCATCAGTTTGGTCAATTTCGAGCTCAGCACTATCCTGCTCGTTGTCATCAGAATCAGGACCTGTCTCCAATGCTGGATTTTCTTCGATTTCTTCCTTGATCCTTTCTTCCAGAGCAGAAGTAGGTACCTGCAACAATTTCATTAATTGAATTTGTTGAGGAGAAAGTTTTTGTTGAAGTTTTTGATAAAGACCCTGATGTAATGCCATTTCCGGGTGAGGTCGAATTTAAGAAATTTGTATTTTCGCTACGAATTTACAAACAAATCAAGCTCATTGTTAAGATTACTATACATTATAATTATTTCATTGTCGATAACAGCCGATGTAAATGGGCAGTCTAAAACTGGTCAACAGGAAAGATTTATTTTTATCCCACAACGATATCAAATAGACAAGCCAAAAAACCCAAATCAGTTGAAACCTAAACTAGCTGAAAATAAAACGGGGTTCTTTTGTAGACAAGAATGGAAATTTGAAAAGAAAACAGGCGTTCCGCTTCGTTTCAGGTTAGGTTCATTAGAATATGTAAATAAAATGGAAGGTAAATAACTCCATAATTTACCAAAAGCTTTAATTATTCTTTGCCTCTAATACCATCCAGTAGCTCGTTCAATTTTTTTAAATCCGACTTATTTAAATTAGAGAGTATTTTTTCAGTATCAGTAACTTTTGCGTCCAGTCGTTCCAGCATTTTTTTACCTGCATTTGTAATACTCACGTCAACCAACCTTTTATCACTTGAGGATATTTTTTTTATAACCAACCCTTTTAACAACAGTCGATCAACAATCCTACTGGTATCACTCATTTTGTCGAGCATACGCTCTCTTATCTTATGTGTTGAAAGTGGTGTTGGATCACTTCCTCTTAGTATTCTCAAAATATTGAATTGTTGAAGTGTTATGTCTTCGGACAATAAAACCGCCTTCACCCGATCGGTCACCCAATGATAAGTATAAATAATATTGATGATCGCTTTTTGGCTTTCACTTGTAAAAAATTGCTGGTGTATTTCTGTCTCTAATGCCATAGATAGAGGCTTAAATTATATTTTTTGATGGGTCAACAAATTCATGGGCATATATTTTCACAAGCACTATGAAATAACTGAATATCAATGGTCCAAATATGAAACCCATAAACCCAAATAGTTGAAGTCCTATGATCACTCCAAAAATTGTTATTAACGGATGCACATTGCCAATTTTTTTCATCAATGTTACCCTAGCAAGATAATCTACATTTCCAGTAACGATCAAACTGTAGATCATCAGTCCTGATGCCTCTATGTTCAGGCCTTGGGAAAAAAGATAAATTACAAGTGGGACCCAAATCATCATGGTTCCAATGATCGGAAAAAATGCAAATACCCCTGTAAGAAATCCCCACATCAAAGCATCATTTAATCCAAATATTTTATACCCTATAAATGCAGTGACACCTTGTATAACTGATATCAATGGTATGCCAATGGCATTGGCC
>Ga0078894_10001979_pt1 | contig 15399 bp, 16 predicted proteins | sample LauGreSu1BDMLBSD_2_FD_67506 | JGI IMG/M metagenome (GOLD analysis project Ga0078894, IMG submission 67506) | Freshwater lake microbial communities from Lake Michigan, USA - Su13.BD.MLB.SD (version 4) (version 4) | ecosystem: Environmental > Aquatic > Freshwater > Lake | place: Lake Michigan... | reverse complement strand
GTCCGGAACGTAGAAACTGCAGGGAGGGAACACCGAACGCGCCGTGGAGGACTTGAACCCCCGACATCAGGTTTTGGAGACCTGCGTTCTACCAACTGAACTAACGGCGCAGGGCCGATGCTCCCTCAACCGGATGATCACGGTCGCAACCGAACCATCCGGTAGGCCAATCAGGGACTGATGGCCGGAGACTGATGGCTGAGAGCCAATCAGCGGTCGAAGCGCTGCTTGACGCGGGTGGCTTTGCCCACACGGTCGCGCAGATAAAAGAGCTTCGCACGGCGAACCTTACCCCGGCGCTCCACCTTGATGGAAGCCACCTGAGGGCTGTGAATCAGGAAAACCCGTTCAACGCCGACGCCCTGGAAGATGCGGCGCACGGTGATGGTCTCGTTGAGGCCGCCATGGCGCTTGGCGATCACCACACCCTCGTAGGGCTGGATCCGCTCTTTGTTGCCCTCGGTGATCCGCACGCCCACGCGCACGGTGTCGCCCACGTAGATCTCAGGGTGGTCCTTGGCTTGCTGGGCGATCTGCTCGGCCTCGAAGGCACGGATCAGTTCGCTCGCGCTGAGCTTGCCCACGCTCACCGTGGCGGCGGGCTTCTTCGCCACGGCCACGCTGGTGTCAGCTGCGGTTTCAGCGGCTGCCTCGGCCTCGGTGCTGGTGGTCTCTTTGATTTCGTCGGTCATGTCCTTGGATTCCGCTGCCATCCAGCTCCGAAAAACGCCTGGCCAAACAACCAGTGTACTGGCTCAGGGTGCCAGGGGTCCTGGAGGCTTTCTTTGGCGCCAGCGTTGGGCGAGCAAGACGGTGCCGCTCCCCACCATCCAGAGCAGCCCAAAACCGTTCAGCAGCACCTACGCAGGCTCAGCTCACGGTCCAAGCCATTCGCCTTCGTGAAGCACCACCAGCCAGTGCACTTGGTCTCGCCCCAGGCCGCCCCAATCCTTCGCCAGCCTGTAGCTCATGCCGCTCAGCACGGTGATCAGCAGCGGCGCCAGCACAACGGGGGCAAGAGCGGCATGCCACTGCCGCAGACGAACCAACAGCGGGGACATGGCAAGGGGCAGCCGTGCTGTGGTTTCAGGTTCTAACTTGAAACAACGGGCATGGATCGCCGAGATGAATCTGTTCGCTGAACTGCTCGCTGCTACGCAGAAAGCCCAAGACGGCAATGCAACTCCTGCGGCTTCGGTGGTCACCCAGACGGGACCACGCATCCAAAAGAGCCGGCGTGGCGTGGAAGTGAAGAGCGCCCGCGAGATCGAAACGATGCGCCAAGCCAGCCGGATTGTGGCCACGGTGTTGCGCGAAATCATCGAGATGGCCACACCCGGTATGACGACCGGCGATCTCGATGCCCATGCCGAGAAACGCATTCGGGAAATGGGTGCCGTCCCCAGCTTTAAGGGCTATCACGGCTTCCCAGCCAGTATTTGCGCCTCAATCAACAACGAGGTGGTGCATGGCATCCCCAGCAACAAGCGGTTGATCAAAGCGGGAGATCTGATGAAGATCGATACCGGCGCTTATTACGACGGCTACCACGGCGACAGCTGCGTCACCATCTGTGTGGGTGAGGGGGTTCCGGAGCCGGCTCGGACGCTTTCGCGTGTGGCCCAGGAATCCCTCATGAAGGGGTTGGCCACTGTGAAAGCGGGCAGCACGCTATTCGACCTGGCTGGAGCCGTTCAGGACCACGTGGAAGCCCATGGCTTTGCTGTTGTTGAGGACTACACCGGCCACGGGGTGGGTCGCAATCTCCATGAGGAGCCTTCGGTGTTCAACTACCGCACCCGTGAGCTGCCCAACATGAAGCTGCGGGCGGGCATGACCCTTGCTGTGGAGCCGATCCTCAATGCGGGTAGCAAGGCTTGCCGCACCCTCAAGGACCGCTGGACAGTGGTGACCGTGGATGGCAGCCTTTCGGCCCAGTGGGAGCACACCATCGCTGTGACCAGCGATGGCTGCGAGATCCTGACCGACCGCGACTTTTGAGGGAGACAGCCCTTAACTCTCGCTTCGGCTGAACGCCTTGAAGTACAGCCAACGGCTCAGCGTTGCCATGGGCATCAACACGTAAGTCAGCGGGTTGGGGGTGACGATCACCAGCCCCCAGTTCCAGTTCACTTGGCGCACGATCGCGCGTGCAACAAAACCGGCACTCATCACACCGATCGGGTTGAGCGCTGAGCGAAAGGGTCCGAGCACGAGCCGCCGCAGCCTCAGATGGGGTCCTGCTAGATCCAGGCTCCGCAAGCTCAACAGTTGCCCCTGGAGGCGCTTGCTGAGCTCATACAGCGGACTGACCGCAGCCTGGATCTCCGCTTCCGAGGTGTTCATCCAGAGTTCTCGGGCTGGCTGCGCGCTGGGATCCTCTCGTGCAATCTCGGCAAACAATTCCAGCAACCGCCAGCTGCTGAGGGCGTTCACCTCCAGAGAACGGGTCACGGCCGCGGTACTGCGATCGGCGTGGCTGTTGAAGCCGTGGTTGATCACCAGCACATCACAGCGTTGCAGGACCGACTCCAGGGCCTGCTCATCGCCACAGCTCCAGCGCACCCGTTCGAAAGGAATTGCGTTGCCGCTGGAATCGCGCAGATCCAGCGGCGATTCCCCACTGGTGAGGGCCACAAGAGCAGCCCCCTGCTGATGCAATTCCTGCAGCAAGGCCTGCCCCAGGCTGCCGCTGGCACCGGTCACGGCCACGGTGCGGCCGGCGAAATGCTGGGAAGACATCGGCAATGGGCGTTGTCGTCAGCTTGCGGCATCCTCAGGGCAGTCGGAGAGGCGCGGATGTCGGCGGCGCTGGTGGCTCTGTTTGCCCCTTATTGCCAGGATGAACCTGGCGACGTCGCGATCGATGCGGCACTGCAGCTCCTGGCCACAGGTCAGTTGACAGGCCAACGTTGCCTGCGACCGCAGGGCCAGAGGCCGTTCACGCTCCGCTGGCAGCCTGGCCTCGCACCCCAAGAGCTCTCTCAGGTGGAGCTGGAGGTGATGGGCGGCCAGCCTGATGCAGCAGTGCATTACCGCTTCGAGCTGCCCACACATCAACTGTTGAGTTGGCTGATCCAGTGGCAGGCCAAAGCGACACGCGCTGGCAGTTCGGCAGATCTGCCGGAGAGCTTCTGGCAGTGGTTGATTCTTGGACTCGAACCCTCCGCCTTGCGGACCTAGATTCGCGCCACCAGCTTTTGCCTCATGGGTCACGGCAGTGCGTCTTCCCACGCCCGTTCGTCGGCCTTGCTGATTGGGTCCTGTGAACCCTTCAGCGGTAAATCGGCTGTGGTGCTTGGCCTGGCTCGTCAGTGTTTGCAACGGGGAGTTCCGGTGCGCATTGGCAAGCCCCTCGCTGACAGCGCTGAGCTGGGTGCTGGTGGGGATGGCCCCCTGATTGATGACGACGTTCGATTCGTCGGTCAAATCCTTGGTCTCAGCGACCAACAGCTCGTGCCTTCGGTGCATCTCCAGGGAGCGGCTGAGGCTCGCGAGCGGCTGCTGGCTGGAAATTTGGATTCCGGCGCTGGCTTTGCAGAGCTCAAGCAGCGTCTTGAAGCCGCTGGTGAGGGGATCACCGTGCTCGAAGGCGCCGGCGGATTGAGTGATGGTTTGCTGTATGGACTGAGCCTCACGCAGGTCGCCCGGGGCCTAGAGGCTCCAGTGGTTCTGGTGCACAGCTGGAGTGGCTGCCACAGCGTGGAGCCGTTGTTGGCGGCTCGTGAACAATTGGGCGATCTGCTCTGTGGAGTGGTGCTCAACGGACTGCCGCCTGAACAGGTTCAGGCGGTTCGTGCCGAGGTGGCCCCCGCCCTGGAGCGACTGGGCGTGCCTGTGTTGGGGGTTATGCCACGTTCACCCTTGCTGCGCAGCGTCACGGTGGATGAGCTGGTGCGCCGCCTTGATGCTCAGGTGCTGTGCTGCCGCGATCGTTTGGATCTGCTGGTTGAAACCCTCTCGATCGGAGCGATGAATGTGAACTCAGCGATGGAGTTCTTCCGTCGTCGTCGCAACATGGCAGTGGTCACTGGTGCTGATCGCACCGATATCCAACTCGCTGCCCTGGAAGCGTCCACGCAGTGCCTCATCCTCACGGGAGCCGGTGAACCTCTGCCTCAATTGATTTCAAGGGCAGAGGAGCTTGAGGTTCCCTTGCTCAAGGTGGAGCACGACACACTCACAACCGTTGAGGTGATCGAAAGCGCCTTCGGACATGTGCGCCTCCATGAATCGGTGAAGGCCACCTATGCCTTCCGGTTGGTCGAGGAACACTGCGATTTCGAGCCATTGTTCAAGCGCCTTTGCCTGCCGCTCCCTGCATGAACACTGCTAGTTTCGAGGCGTCAGCAGGTGGTGTGCGTTGACCCGGTCCCTTGATCTACCGGCCCTCGACCGGATCGACACCCTGGCTCAGGAGCTGGCGATGCTCCAGGACCGCAGTAAGCGCCGCATTGCGATCCTCGGGAGCCGTCATGTTCCGGTCGTGTCCGTGCACTTGGTGGAACTCGTGTCGCGCTCACTGGCACAGGAGGGACACAACCTGATCACATCTGGTGCCCAGGGTGTGAATTCCGCTGTGATCCGCAGTGTTCTCGAGATCGATGCGTCTCGGCTCACAGTGCTGCTCCCTCAGAGCCTCGATCGCCAGCCCCGAGAGTCCCGGGAGCAACTTGAACAGGTGCTTCATCTGGTGGAGAAGCCTGAAAACGACGAGTTGCCCTTGCCCATGGCCAGCAGCCTCTGCAATCAGGAAATTATTCGCCGCTGCGATCAACTGATCTGTTTCGCCTTCCACGACAGCGAAACTCTCCTCGCCAGCTGCCGCACAGCTGAAGACATGGGGAAGGTGGTGAGCCTGATGTTCTTTGACTAGCTGGATCTCAACCAAGGAGCGATTTCAGGCCTTCCAGGTACAAAATTCCTGTGCAAGTCATCGCTCCAGCCCAGCAGAGTGAGCGCAGTGGCGGCAAGTTGGCCACGTAGGCAGGGATGTAGACCAGGCGCAGTACTGGGTATGCCCACGCGGCTGCGATCGCGGCGCTGCTTTGAACGTCAGCGATCAGACAGAGCAGTGTTGCTGGAGCGAAGAGAATGAAGGCTTCGAAACTGTTGAGGTGGGCCCAATTGGCCCGCTTGCCCCACTCCGGCAAGCGCTCAAACATCGCCCGAGGCGCTGCCAGATCGGCAATGCTGAAATCGGCCTTAGAGCGGGCAGCGCCAAGGGGAACCAAACTTCCCACCACCACAGCGGCGGCCAGACAGAGCGACCAGGCAAAAGCAGCTTGCATCTCGGTTTCGGCTTGGGTTTGGGATGGATGTCCTTTTCTAGGCTGGGGCTCGCCCGTACTGTTTGCTTCCTCCGCCCATGGCCGACACCTATTCCTTTGACGTGGTTTCCGATTTCGACCGTCAGGAGCTGGTGAACGCTCTCGATCAGGTGCGTCGTGACGTGTCGACCCGCTACGACCTCAAAGACTCCAATACCGAGATTGATCTGGAGGAGACCAGTCTCACGATCACCACAGCCAGCGATATGACGCTTCAGGCGGCGGAGGACGTGTTGCGCCAGAAGGCCACCAAGCGCAACCTCTCGCTCAAGATCTTCGATTTCCAATCACCTGAGCCCGTGGGGGGGAATCGGGTCAAGCAATTGGTGAAGCTGCGCAAGGGGCTCAGTCAGGAGCTGGCCAAACAACTGAGCAAAACCGTGCGTGACGAGCTCAAGAAGGTCACCGTTGCCATTCAGGGGGACACCCTCCGCGTGACCGGCAAGAGCAAGGACGACCTGCAGGCTGCGATCAACCTGCTCAAGGCTCAGGACGTTGAGGTTCCCCTGCAGTTTCAGAACTACCGCTGAACTCCATGGCCGATCGCGGTTGGCGGTTTTGGATCGACCGCGGTGGCACCTTCACCGATGTGGTGGCCCTGACGCCTGCAGGACGCCTGCAGGTGGCCAAGGTGCTCTCCGAGCAACCGGGGCATCAGGGCGACCCCGCCGTGAATGCACTACGCCAGATGCTCGGACTCTCTGATCCGCAGCAGTCCATTCCTGCGGGTCTGGTGGAGGAGGTGCGGCTCGGCACCACGGTTGCGACCAACGCGTTCCTCGAGCGCAAGGGTGCACCCTGCCTGTTGCTGGTGAATCGCGGCCTGGCGGATCTGCTGCAGATCGGCGATCAGCACAGGCCCGACCTCTTCGCCTTAGCGATCCGCAAACCCCAGCCTCTCCACCAACGGGTGGTGGAGGTGGGTGGTCGGCTTGGGGCGGATGGCTCCGAGGTGGAGCCTCTCCAGCTGGATGAGTCGCTGGCGGCTGAGCTGCAGGCAGCTCGACAGGACGGTCTCTCCAGCGTCGCTGTGGCGTTGTTGCACAGCATCCGCAATCCCAGCCATGAACGAACCCTCGGCCGTTGGTTGCAGCAGCTCGGCTTTACCGAGATCGCGCTCTCCCATCAGGTGAGTCCGCTGCCACGGCTGGTGCCCCGCGCCCACACCTGTGTGCTCGAGGCTTCAGTGGCGCCGGTGCTGCAGCACTACCTCCAGCAGGTTCAGACGGCTTTGGGCCCGCAGGTGCCCCTGCGGGTGATGCAGTCCAGCGGCGTGTTGGCTTCAGCCACGGCTCTGCGCGCCAAGGACACGATTCTCTCCGGTCCTGCCGGTGGGCTGGTCGGTGCGGTGCGAACTGCTGCAGCCGTGGGCTTCGAGCGAATCGTGGGATTCGATATGGGGGGAACGTCGACAGACGTTTGCTACTGCGAAGGGGCCTGGCCTCGGCGTGAGCAGGTGGAGTTAGGCGGGGTGCCCATACAGGCGCCGATGCTGGATATCCATACCGTTGCCGCCGGCGGTGGCTCCCGCATCCAATTTGATGGCCTGCGGCTGGCGGTCGGCCCTGAATCCGCGGGTGCGCAGCCGGGTCCTGCCTGTTATCGCCGTGGCGGGCCCCTCACAATCACGGACGCCAATGTGATGTTGGGGCGATTACAGCCTCAGCTCTTCCCTGCGGTGTTCGGCCCCTTGGGCGACCAGCCGATCGATCACCTGGTGGTGCAGGAACAGTTCCATCAGTTGGCGGCGGCCATGGGGTGTAGCCCTGAACAGGCGGCCGAAGGTGCGCTCGCTGTGGCCCTGGAGCGCATGGCTGAGGCGATCCGAAGGGTGTCGATCGAGCGCGGGCATGACCTGCGCGAGGCCGTGTTGTGCAGTTTTGGGGGCGCTGGCGGCCAGCACGCCTGTGCTCTGGCTGAGCTGCTGGGGATGCGTCAGGTATTGCTTCACCCCTTGGCTGGAGTGCTGTCTGCCTACGGCATTGGTCTGGCGGATGAGGGGCAGTTGCTGGAGCAGTCGGTGGCCTTGCCGCTCACGCAGGAGCTGTTGCCAAAGCTTGAACGGTGGACGCAACGCTTGCTCCTGGAATCAGTTGGGGAGATGGTGTCTTCGGGCCTGCAGCTGCAGCGCACGCTGCAGTTGCGATTGGCTGGCAGCGATCAGGTTTTGCCGGTGCCTTGGTCTGCAGCTGCGACCGAGGCTGATCTCCAAGCAGCTTTTGAGACGCTCTATCGCCAACGCTTTGGCTACCGGCCGGATCGTCGTCCGGTCGTTGATCGCATCAGCCTTGAGCTCAGTCTTCCCGGCGCCGAGCTGGTCGAGCTTCCGCAGGGGGCGCCGCTCCAGCCCACGCTCACGGAATCGGCTTCGATTCAGCTTTACCTCCAGGGCACCTGGCGTTCGGCTCAGCTCTGGCGCCGGGAGCAGTTGCGTTTGGACCAACGGCTGCAAGGGCCGGCCCTGATTGCCGAAGACACCGGCACAACGTTGCTCTTGCCTGGTTGGAGCGCCCGCTGCCTGTCTGATGGTGCCTTGCTGCTCGAGCAGGAAGTAGACGCGAGGTTGGCTATGCAGCACCAGCATGCAGCCCTGGATCCAATCAGCCTGGAGTTGTTCAGCCATCGCTTTATGGCGATTGCTGAACAGATGGGCATGCGACTGCAGCAGACCAGCGCATCGGTGAATATCCGTGAGCGTCTGGATTTCTCGTGTGCCCTATTTGATGCAGGCGGTCAGCTCGTCGCCAACGCCCCACATATTCCCGTGCATCTCGGCTCGATGGGCGAGAGCGTGTTGGCGTTGCTCAAATCGGTGGCGTGCGGGGAGCGTGAGCCGTTGAGCCCCGGTGACGCCGTGGTCTCCAACAACCCATACAACGGCGGCACCCACCTGCCTGATCTCACGTTGATCACGCCAGTGTTCTGGGCGAACCAGCTGGTGGCCTTTGTGGCTTGCCGTGGTCACCACTCCGACGTGGGGGGCATCACGCCTGGATCGATGCCGCCTCACAGCACCTCGATCACAGAGGAGGGGTTGCTCTTCGACAACGTGCCATTGGTTCGCGATGGCGAGTTCCTGGAGGTGTTCTGGCGCGAACGCCTCACTGAAGGAGCTTTCCCAGCCCGCAATCCTGATCTGCTGCTTGCTGATCTGAAGGCCCAGCTGGCTGCTAACCAGCTTGGGGTGGATCGGTTGCAGGCCTTGATTGCGGCTCAGGGCCTCGAGCGGCTGAAGGAGGCGATGCTGCAGGTGCAGGCTCATGCTGCTGAAGCCGTGCGGCAGGTGATCGCTCGCCTGAGTGATGGCGAGGCGCGCGTCGAGCTTGATGGCGGCCTGCAGATTGCCGTGGCCGTGCGTGTGAATCACGCTGAGCGCTCGGCACGGATTGATTTCAACGGCACCTCACCGCAGCAGGCCGGCAACCTCAATGCCCCTTTGGCGATCACCAAGGCAGTGGTGCTCTACGTGTTTCGCTGCCTCGTGCAGGAACCGATCCCGCTCAACGCCGGTTGCTTTGAACCCCTCGAACTGGTGGTGCCCTCTGGCTTTTTACTCAACCCAGAGCCTCCGGCGGCCGTGGTGGCCGGCAACGTGGAAACGTCTCAAGCGGTGGCGAATGCGTTGTTTGCAGCTCTGGGGGTGATGGCCGCGGCCCAGGGAACGATGAACAACCTCAGCTTTGGCAATGAGCGCTGCCAGTACTACGAAACCATCTGCGGCGGCACAGGAGCTGGAGCTGGTTTCGATGGTGCGTCAGCCGTGCAGTCGCACATGACCAACTCCCGCCTGACAGATCCCGAAATCCTCGAGCAGCGGTTGCCGGTGCGGCTGGAGCGCTTCGCCGTGCGTCGCGGCAGCGGCGGTGAGGGCCGTTGGCGCGGGGGAGATGGTGTTGAGCGTGAGCTGCAGGCGCTTGAGCCGATCACGCTTTCGCTGCTCACCGGCAGCCGCCGCGTTGCGCCATTTGGTTTGGCTGGTGGCACAGCCGCTGCCTGCGGTGAAAACTGGCTGCAGCGCCGTCATCAGCTGCCCGAACAGCTCCCAGGGTCCATCGCGCTGGAGCTGCAGCCAGGAGATCGTGTGCGGGTGCTCACCCCAGGGGGGGGTGGTTACGGTGAACCGCTCACAAACCGTTCATCGCCGCCGTGCTGCACCAACGGTTCCTGACTGGCTTTGCGGCAGCGCTGTTCGTATCCCCAGTTCACGCCAATGTCCTGCAAGAGCAGGCTCAGCGTTTCCATCCGATCCAATCCAGCGGGGGCATGGTGGCGGCCCAGGAGGCTCGGGCCGCGGCGGTGGGTGCAGCGATCCTGCGCCGCGGGGGGAATGCGGTGGATGCGGCAGTGGCAACGTCATTTGCATTGGCGGTCACCTTGCCCCAGGCCGGAAACCTCGGCGGTGGAGGCTTTCTGGTGCTCTGGTTGCCTCGCAGCGGCCCGATCAGCACCTGCCCTGCGGCGGCTCGCTCAGCGCCCTTACCGCAGGCCCTTGCGGTAGGTCGCGGTGAAGCGGTCGCTCTCAACTTCCGCGAAACAGCTCCCTTGGCTGCTGGCCGCGATCTCTTTCTCAACCCCGATGGCAGCGTGAATCGCGAGCGGGCGCTGCGCAGCCTTCTGAGCACGGGTGTGCCCGGCACCGTTGCGGGTCTCACCCAGGTGCAGGTGCGCTATGGCTGTTTGCCGCTTCAGGTGGTGATGCAGCCCGCCATCGACTTGGCGGAACAGGGCTTCCCGGTGGGAGCCGAGCTGAGCGACTCGTTGGAGGCTGCCGCTGCGTTGCTGAAGAGCGACCCCACGAGTGCGCGTCAATTCTTCAAGGCTGATGGCAGCGTCTACCGGCCGGGAGAACCTCTGCGTCAACCGCAGCTTGCCGCCAGCCTGCGCTGCATCGCGCGTCAGGGCGTTGCCTGCTTCTATCACGGTTCCCTGGCCCGCCAGATCACTGCCCTGATGCGCCAGCGGGGAGGCCTGATCAGCTCCGCCGACCTTCAGGCTTATCGCGCCCCCTGGGCCCAACCCCTGCAGGCCCGTTTTCAGGGCTATCGGGTGCTGACCATGCCGCCCCCCAGTGGTGGGGGCGTCACGTTGCTCCAGCTGTTGAAGGTGCTGGAGCCGTTCAATCTCGCCTCCACGGGCCTGAACAGCGCCGCAACAATCCACCTCATGGTGGAGGCCTTCAACCTCGCCTATCGGGATCGCAATCGCCTGCTTGGGGATCCCGATCAAATTGCGATGCCTCTCGATCGACTCCTCAGCGATGCCTACGCCACCCAGCAACGGCAGCGCATCCAGCCGGACCGCCATCGTCCGGCTGCTGAGTTGGAAGCTGAACCATCGTTGGTGAGCGGTGGCCTCAACACGACCCATGTGTCTGTTGTGGATCGCGATGGGGGCCTTGTGGCTACCACCACCACGCTCAACACGGCCTATGGAAACGGCATCACGGTGCCGGGAGCTGGTTTCCTCCTCAATAACGAGATGGATGACTTCACCGCCAAGCCCGGTGCCCCCAACGCCTACGGACTGCGCCAAGGGGAGCAGAACGCCATCGCTCCAGGTCGTCGCCCACTCAGTTCGATGACGCCAACCCTGGTGTTCCAAGCCGACGGAACTCCGCTGCTGGCCACAGGGAGCCCTGGAGGTAGCCGGATCATCACCACGGTGCTGCAGGTGCTGCTCAATCGCCTTGTCCATGGTCTCAACCTGGCCTCGGCTGTGGCCACACCCCGCATTCACAGCCAGCTCTGGCCTGATCAGATCAGCATGGAGCAGGGCATCAGTCCAGACACCGTGGGCTTGTTGGAGGCTCGAGGGCATCGCTTGCAATGGGTGGCAGCGATGGGCTCGGCTAATTCCGTGGAGGTGCGCTATGGCCCTGGCGGGATGGTTGGCAGCCTGGGGGTGTCCGATCCACGGCGCCTGGATGCGGCAGCGGTGGCGGAATCGCCCTGAGTTCAGCCTCCGAGGTAGGCCGCTCGCAGTTTTGGGTTGCTGAGAAGATCCTGTGCCTGCCCTTCGAGCTGGATGCGGCCGGCCTCAAGCACGTAGCCCCGATCAGCAATTTCCAATGCGGCCTGGGCGTTTTGCTCCACCAAAAGGATCGTGAGGCCTTCGCCGTGCAGCTGAGCCAAGGCTTGCATCACCTCTCCCACCAGCTTTGGGGCCAGGCCGAGGCTGGGCTCATCGAGCATGAGCAGCTCCGGTCGCCCCATCAGCGCCCGGGCGATGGCCAGCATCTGCTGCTCACCACCTGAGAGAGCTCCGGCCAGTTGCTCGCGCCGTTCCGCAAGTCTCGGGAACAGACCGAAGCAGCGGTCCAGGTCGGCAGCGATGCCAGCACGGTCTTTGCGCAGGTAGGCGCCCAGCTCCAGATTGACGGCCACGCTTTGGCGGCTCAGCACCCGCCTGCCCTCCGGGCAGTGACCGATCCCCAGCCGCACAATTCGGTGAGCAGCCACGCCAGCCAGGTTGCTGCCTTGCCAGCGGATGGAGCTGCCTGCGCTGGCTTGCTCCAGGCCAGAGACGGCGCGCAGGGTGGTGCTTTTGCCCGCGCCATTGGAGCCGAGCAGGGTCACCAGTTCACCGCGGTGCACGGTGAGATCAACGGTGTCCAGCGCCTGGACACTGCCGTAGTGCACGCTCAGGCTCTTCAGCTCCAGCAGTGGAGTGGTGCTTGCCATCAGGCTGCGCCTCCACCACCGAGATAGGCTTCGATCACCCGTGGGTCACGCTGCACCTGCTCTGGGGTCCCCTCGGCGATACGCACCCCGAAATCGAGCACGGCCATCCGATCGCATAAGCGCATCAGCAAGGGAACGTGGTGTTCGATGATCATCACGGTGAGGTTGTGTCGTTGGCGGAGGCCTGCGATTAAGTCGCACAGGGCATCCTTTTCTGAGGGGTTCAAACCAGCGGCTGGCTCATCCAAGAGCAGCAGTTCCGGCCCGGTGGCTAGGGCCCTGGCCATCTCCAGGCGCCGGCGATCGCCGTAGGCCAGGGTGCCGGCTTCGCGCTCCGCTAGTGCACTCAGACCCAGCTCATTGAGCAGCTGCCACGCCAACGCTTGCCGCTGTTGTTCTGCCTGCCGGTGGCTGCTGCTGGCCAGCACACCCGCCAGGGAGGTGCTGCGCGGTCGCCGCTGCAGTGCCACTAAGAGGTTGTCCAGCACGGACAGCCCATCAAACAGGCGCAGGTTCTGGAAGGTGCGCGCTAGCCCCAGTCGGTTGAGGCGGTGGGAGGCCAGGCCTGTGACGGCCCCACCGCGCCACAACACTGCTCCTGAGGTGGGAGGCGTAACCCCGGAGATCAGGTTGAACAAAGTGGTTTTGCCAGCCCCATTCGGGCCGATCAGACCAAAGATTTCCCCAGATTGCACTCCAAAGCTCACCCGATCGAGGGCCACAAGCCCACCGAACCGGCAGGTGAGGTCTCGTACCTCTAAGAGGTATGTGCTCATGGCTCGCTCTCCCTGGGGAGGCGTTCGCCCAGCCGACCCAGCCGACCCAGGCGCTCCAGGACTCCAGGCGTGATGAGTCCCTGGGGGAACAGCACTGGCCCGAGCAGGATCACCAAGCCGAATAAAACCAGTCGCACGTCCCCGACGGGACGCAGCAGCTCCGGGAGGGCCGTGAGCAAAAGCCCACCCACCACTGGACCGAGCCAGCTTCGGGAACCGCCGAGAATGACGAAAGCCAGCATGGTCACGCTGGTGTCGAAGCTGCCCTGGCGCGCATTCCACGTGTTGAGGAAATGCGCCGCGAGGGCACCGGTGCTGCCAGCTAAGACCGCACTGAGCACGAAGGCCGTGAGCTTCACCCGGGTGGTGTCGATGCCCATGCAGCCAGCCGCCAGTTCATCGTCGCGAATCGCTGCCATGGCTCTGCCGAGTGGCATCACTTCCAGTCGTTGGCACAACCAGCCCGTTAGGGCCAGAAGCGCAAGGGCAGGTAGCAAATACCCCGCGGCGGTCGGAAAGGGCTGGGGGATACCGAAGATGCCCACGGCTCCGCCGGTGAAGGGCAGGTTGAGGATCGACACCCTCACGATTTCGACCAGGGCGATCGTGGCGATCGCCAGATAAATCCCCTGAAGACGCAGCACGAGTCGGCCTACCAGTAAGGCCAGAACGCCCGCCAGCAGTCCCCCCAGGGCCAGCTCCAAGACGAAGGAAGGCAGGGGGAAGCTTCCGTCGGCGCGGGCCCCAAGGGCCGGCCAGCTGGTGGATAGCAGGGCGGCCAGGGTGCCACCCACGGCATAGAAGGCTGGCGTGGCTAGCGAGAGCTGCCCAGTGGCCAGCGGCAAATAAACCGATACGCCCAACAGGGCGCCAAGCAGCATCTGCACCAGGAGGCCGTTGTCGATCACAGGGCTCGCTCCATGGGTTACACCTTCTCCACAACGCGCCGGCCGAGCAGGCCTGTCGGGCGAAGCAGCAGCACCGCAAAGAGAATGGCGAAGGCCAACGCATCACGCCAGCCAGACACCGCACTCGGCACGAGTGCTTCTGCGAGTCCCATTAACAGTCCACCGGCGATGGCACCAGGCACGCTGCCGAGCCCGCCCAGAACCAGAACGGCCAATCCCTTCAGGCCATAGCTGATGCCCACATAGGGGCCCGGCAGGCTGATGCTGACGCCAATTAGTCCGCCGCCCAGGCCGGCTAGGGCACCGCTCAGCAGAAATGCCAGCCTGAGCATGGCATTGCTGTTGATGCCAAGTAGACGGGCTGTGGTGGGGTCCTCGGCCACTGCCTTGAGGGCACGGCCGTTGCGGCTGCGCTCCAGCCAAAACGTGAGAGCGATCACGGCTGCGGCACAGACCGCCAGCAGCAGCACCTGCACACTGCGGATCCGGGCGCCCGCAATCACAACGGCTTCAGGCAGGTTCGCCAGTGCCGAGGTGGGAAAGGCATAGCCCTCGGCGCCCATCAGCATCTGCAGCAGATTCACAAGCACCAAGCCTGCGCCCAGGCTGGTGATCAGGTAAAGCAGTGGCTCCGCTTGGCGCCGCCGCAATGGCGCAAAGGCCAGCTGTTCAACCACGAGTGAGGCAAGCCCCGTGAGTGCTGCAGCTAGGAGCAGTGCCAGAGGAAAAGGCAGTGCGATGGGGAGCCCCCAGCCAGGAAGCCCCCCATTGGCACTGATGGTCCCACCCATGAGCAAATAGGTCAGGTAGCCCCCCAGAGAGAACAGGGCCCCCAGGGCGAAGTTGATCACGCCCAGCACGGAGAACACCAGCGTGTAGCCGAGAGCTACCAGGGCATAGACCCCGCCGATGGCGGCGCCATTGAACAGCGTTTGCAGTAGGTCTTGGATCACTTCCGGCTTCCTCCCGGTGTGATGCCCCCAGCGCTAGCTGTTGCGCTGTTCTCACGGACGAGGGCGAAGCGACCGCTGCGGCCACTGGGGTCCATCCGCACCTCCGCGACGTAGAACCGCTCCTGCACCACCTCGCCTTCGGGGGTGAAGTGAATCGGACCGAGCGGTGTGTTGTAGCTGCCGCGGAGAAGCTCTTTCATTAAAGACTTACGGGCCTGGGTGAGGCTGATGCCCGTGAGCCCGCCGCGCTGTTGCAACCGTTGGACCGCTTCAAAGATCACTTGGTAAGCAGTGAAGGCTTGGGCGGTGATCTGGGAGGGTGGCTGCCCTGGAGTGGTTTTCTCCACCAACGCCTGGAACGTGCGGTTGATCGGTGTATTCAGCTCAGGGCTGTACGCCTGGGCGATCAAGATGCCGTCGCACCAGCGCTGACAGATCGGATAGATATTTGGGGTGTTCATGCCGTTCCCCACAACGATCGCCCCCTGATAGCCCAATTCGCGCAACTGACGAACCAGATTGCCGCCGCCAACCGCCTGAATGGAGATCACCACCAGATCCGGTTTGAGCTGCAGGGCAGCGGTCACGGGAATTTGGAAATCGTTGTCAGCTAGCTGGGTGCGTTGCACGGTGACGGGCTTCAGACCGCGCGACTTCAGCGTGCGTTGAAAGATGGCTGTTTCTGAGGTGCTGAAGGCATCGTCTTGGGAATAGAAGACCGCGACCCGGCGAATGGTGGGGTCGCGTCGGAG
>Ga0078894_10001978_pt1 | contig 15400 bp, 16 predicted proteins | sample LauGreSu1BDMLBSD_2_FD_67506 | JGI IMG/M metagenome (GOLD analysis project Ga0078894, IMG submission 67506) | Freshwater lake microbial communities from Lake Michigan, USA - Su13.BD.MLB.SD (version 4) (version 4) | ecosystem: Environmental > Aquatic > Freshwater > Lake | place: Lake Michigan... | reverse complement strand
GCACAAGGTGGCAAGCGAACTGGGGCTCAGCTGCCTGTTCACCGAGCACGACATGGCCGTGGTGTTTTCAGTGGCCTCGCGTATTTCAGTGCTGGTGCAGGGCAAACTCCTCATCACCGGGCAGCCGGAAGCGGTTCGCGCCAGCGAGCAGGTGCAGCGAGTCTATCTGGGTGAGGCGGTGATCGAACAGGGAGCCGGGTAATGGATTTCGAAGCGCAACACGAGCACGAACTGCTTCGCGAGAGCGTGCGCGACTTCTTCGATCGTGAGCTCCCCGAGGCAAAGATCCGCGAGTACGACCGTGCTCGCCGCATCCCGCGCAGCATCTGGAAGCAGTTCGCCCAACAGGGCTGGATGGGTATCAGCGTGCCCGAGGAATATGGTGGCGCGGGCAGCGACATCATGGCGGGATCGATCTTCTGTGAGGAACTCGCTCGTCGCTTTCCCTCGCTCGCCACCGATTGGCTGCTCACGTCCATGACCGCACGTTTGTTCCTTGAGGTGGCCAGCGACGAACACAAGCGCGAGTACCTGCCCAAACTGGTTCAGGGTGATTTCCTGATGGGGTTTGGCATGAGCGAACCGGGCGGTGGCACCGATGTACTGGCCCTCAAAACCCGCGCCCAATCCGATGCCGAAGGATGGACAGTCCGCGGTCAGAAGCTCTACACCTCGCTTGCCGATGATGCCGACGCCATCCTCGTGCTCTGCCGCACCGAAACACCCGACGAGTCGAAACGCGCACGCGGGCTCTCACTGGTGCTCACGCCACGCAATCAGCCGGCGGTCACGGTTCGAAGGCTCGAACTCATGGGCATGCGCGCGGCCTGCACCTGCGAAGTGTTTTTTGACGATGCGCGGGCACCGCTCGATGCGGTGGTGGGCGAGCGCGGCCGCGGCTGGTATCACCTGCTTGCTACGCTCGATGAAGAGCGCATCCTGTGCGCGGCCATGTATGTGGGGATTACCAGTGCAGCACTCGACCAGGCGCTGCAGTACGCCCGCGACCGGGTGGCCTTTGGGCGCCCAATCGGCGGGTTCCAGGCCGTGCAGCATCCGCTTGCCGACACCGCCACCGAACTCGAGCAGATCCGGCTCCTCACCACCAAAGCCGCCTGGATGCTCGCCCACGGCAAGCCCTGCGCCACCGAGGCGGCCATGGCCAAGCTCGCCGCCACCGAAACGGCAGTGCGCGCAACCGATCGCTGCATGCGGGTACTGGGCGGCTACGGCCTGGTGGAAGAAACCCCGATGGAACGGCTGTTCCGCGACACCCGGCTCGGCCCCTTCAGCCCGATCTCCAACGAGATGGTGCGCAATTTCGTAGGCGAGCGGCTGGGCCTGCCTCGCAGCTACTGACCCCGGACAATCCTACCCATGAAAATCACCCGTCACTTCGTGACCGTTGGCGAGCGCCGCGTGCACTATCTGCGCGCCGGCAGCGGCCCGGCAGTCGCCATGCTGCATGCGTGCCCGGTATCGGCCAAGGTCATGCGGCCACTCATGCAGATCTTTGCAAGGCGCTTTACCTGTCTCGCGTTCGACATGCCCGGTTTTGGTCAGTCGGACAAACTGCCGATTGCGCAGCCCAGCGTGGAAGATTTCGCCGATGCACTGGCCGACACACTCGCCGCGCTTGGAATCCAGAAAGTGGCGAGCTACGGACGGCACACCGGCGCCTCGATTGCCGTGGAGTTCGCCGCCCGTCATCCAGACCGCTGTTCCATGGCGCTCGCTGACGGCTATGCGGTCTTCACGAATCGTTATTCCGACGAAGCGCTCGAGCGCTACCTTGAACCCATCACCCCGGCCTGGGATGGCGCGCATCTGCTGCGCCTGTGGTTCCGCTATCGCGATCAGCATGCGTTCTGGCCCTGGAACGCACAGGACGACGCACACCGTTCCGACACTGACACGCCCGACACCGAGTTCCTGCACCGCGGCGTGATCGAAATGCTCGAGGCGGGGAACGACTATCGTATCGGTTATCGCGCGCCGTTCCGTCATCGCGAACTTGAAGTGATCCCCGATCTCAAGGTGCCCGTGTGTTTCGGCAATCGCCCGGGTGACAGCATGTACAAGACCCGGCCGCTTTACCCGGCGGGCATCTGGGATGCCGACGTACCGCGCGAATTCCAGGCGGCCTCGGAGATGGAACTCGAACTGCTTTCGCGCTACCCGGCCGATGCGCCGCCGCCTCCGGCGCCAGCCTGCGAACCGCTTGCCGGCCGCAGCACCGATCGGTTCATTGATCTGCATGGCGCACAGGTTCTGGTGCGCTCAGTCGGTGATCTGAATGGCCCCAACGCGCCGCTCCTTCTCATTCATCACGCACCGGGCTCGTCCTGGCTTTACCGACCACTCATGAACGAGGTCGGCCAGACGGTGCCGGTGATTGCCATCGATCTGCCCGGACACGGGGAATCCGAACCCTTGCCCGGTAACCCGCAGATGGTCGCCACCTGGGCCGATACGGTGATCGCGGTGCTGGATCAGCTGTCGGTTGCGCGGGTGCACGCACTGGGGCACCTTGGCGGCGCCGCGGTGGCGCTGGAGCTCGCTGTTGGTCGACCCGAGCGGGTGGCATCGCTTCTGCTCGATTCACCCTTTTTCCTGAATGACGCCGACCGGGCGCTCTTTCGCTCGCACCCCGCGCCTTCGCTCGAGCCCGATCCGGAAGGCTTTCATTTGCTGCGCGCCTGGCACCATCTGCGCGACGCCGAGCTCTGGTGGCCCTGGTTCCGCCGCGAAAAAGCCTTCCAGAGCCCACGCCCCTCGCGGCTCGACCCGGAGGCGCTCACCGAGCGCGCGCGCGAGGTGCTGAAGCAGCCGCGAAGCTATGCCTCGGCCTGGCGCGCCATCGTGAACTATGCCTGGAGCGACCGACTCGCAGCCTGCGTCCAACCGCGGGTCGTGATCGCTGACCACAACGATCTGGCCTCGCACCTGGTCGAACCGATCGCCAAAGCGGCCAACGCGCGCGCACTGCGCTGCGAGCCGGGTCAAAAGGCCGCAACGATTCTGCGCTTCCTCGACAGTCTGCCCGCTGCGTGCTGCACCGCCGGCGGCTGCCAGGCGGGCGCATGCGGTTCCCCCGGTGCGTGCCAGCCCGGGTGTTGCGCCCCCACCCAACCCTGATCCCCGAGGCCTGCCTTGAGACCCACTGCCATTCAGCCCGCCCACTTTCCCTGGTTCGACTACTCGCGCTATTCGTTTTCGTTAGGTCTCAAGGCCGGCGCTGGCGCGTATCTGTCCGGCCACACGGCCTCTGAATACGACCCCGCAACCAAGCGCATGGTGGTACGCGGCGACATGAGCACACAGGTTCGTACCGCCTGGAAGAAAATCGGCGCCATTCTCGAAGCAGCGGGTTATGGCTATGGCGATGTGGTGCGCGTGGTCGAGTACCTGCGCCCTGAAGGTATCGAGCGCTATGCTGAGGCTGCGGCCGTGCGCGCCGAAGTGTTGGGTGCCAATCGCCCCGCCGTGCACACGGTGCCGGTGAAAAGTCTGCTCCGCCCCGAAGCGTTTCTTGAAATCGAGGTGACCGCGGGGCCGGTGGGCGCGGAAACACGCTTTGGCGACGGCCTGCCCTCGGCGCGTGAATCGGCCGGCGTGGTGTTCCTGCCCTCGGTGCTGCCCACCGACGATCATGGCCAGGTGATTGGCGTGGGTGACATCGGCGCACAGACGCAGGCAATCTTTGAGAAGGCGGGTCGCATGCTGGCGGCCACCGGGCTGTCTTTCGCCCATGTGGTCAAAACGGTCGACTATCTTCTGCCTGCAGGGCTTTCGGGTTACAAGGCGACCGGCAAAATTCGCCGGCAATTTCTGGGGCCGGTGTATCCCGGTGCAGCAGGCATCCTGATGCCGCGTCTGTGTCATCCGGACGCACTCGTTCAATACGATTTCATCGCAACGCGAGACCTGCCGGTGGCGGTCAACCCGGGTTGGGACCGTTATCAGAAGCTCACCTACAGCCCCGCCGTGCGGGCCGGGAAACTGCTTTTCATGTCGGGGCAGGGGTCGCTTGATCCTGCCACCGAACGCGTGGTGTTCGATGGCGATGTCGTGGCGCAGGCCGAGTACACCTACGGCAACATCATCAAGGTGCTGGAGGCAGCCGGTGCAGGCCCGCAGCACCTGGTGAAGACGATTGAATACGTGACGCCTGCCGGGCTCCCGCGCTACCGCGACGTGGCGGGCGTGCGCGCGAAGCTGCTGTCACAGCCGTTTCCGGCATCCACGGGACTCGTCTGCGAGGCGCTGCTGCGGCCCGAGATGCAGATCGAGGTCGATCCGTTCGCAATTCTGGACTGAGCGCAGGAGCCCGCTGTCATGTCGCTCCTCACCGACGAACTGCGTGCCATGATCGGGCGGCGGGTTCACTATCCCGCTCGCGAGCCCATGGGCCACGCCTCCATCCGCTATTTCGCGCTCGCGATCGACGACGACAATCCGGTGTATCGAGATGAGGCGTACGCGCGCGCCGCCGGCCACGCCGATGTGATTGCGCCGCCCACGCTGGTCTGCGAAACCTGTCAGACCGCAGACCGCCAACCCGATGCCGACGGCTACATCGGCCATGACTGGCATCTGCCGGTCGGCAACAGCCGCCTGATCCGCGCGGGCAACGATTACAGTTTTGAGCGGCCGGTGCTCGCGAGCGACTGGATCTCGGCCACCTGGACCCTGGAAAGCATGGTGGAAAAGCCGTCGTCGCGGGGCGGCACGCAGTTGTTCGTGCAATCGGTGGCGCGTTATACCGATGCCGAGGGCAAGCTGGTGGCCACCAATCGCGAGACGCTGGTCATCCAGCCGCTCGGGACTGCAGGCTGACGCGCGGCATGAACCACCCACCGATACCAATGACAACCACCCCTGCTTCCCCTGCCCCATCCAGCGCAACCCGCGTGGTGCTTCGACCGACCGTCGATCCCGCCGCGCTCTCGCCTGGCACTCCGCTCCCCGGTTGGGAACATCGTTTCACCGAGGTGGATCTGGTCGCCTATGGCGCGGCCACCTGGGACTGGCATCGGGTCCACTATGACCTTGCCTATGCGAAGAGCCGAAAGCTGCCCGGCGTATTGATCGATGGGCAGGTATATGGCGCGATCTTCGCCAAGCTCGCCACGCGCTGGGCGGGACCGGGTGCCTTTCTTTCCGGCATGGGCTTGAAGATGCGTTCGATGGCTTTCGCAGGCGACACGCTGCGCGCAGAGGGTGAAGTTCGGTCAGTGGAATCGCTCGCGTCGGGCGATCAGGTTCAGCTCTCACAGCGGCTTCTTTGCGGCGACCGCTTGATTGCCGAGGCGCTCACCACCCTTCGGTTTGCGAAGCGCTGATCCGCGGCAATGGGCTGGTCAAGCTTTCAAGCACTCGCCTGGCAGGCCGCGCCGATGCCCTACAGCACCGGGCCGGTCAGCATTGCGCGGCTACCCTCCGGCAACGATGATTTTCTGGCCTTTGTCCGGTTCCCTGCAGGATGGTCGCGCAGTCAGCCAGTGGTCTACGAGGCGGCCGAGGAGTTCGTGATTCTGGAGGGCGAATTGCGGATCGATGATCAGTGCTGGGTGGCGCCTGCCTACGGATGCGTCGCTCCGGGATCGGTCAGACGCCTGACCGAGTCGCAGCCTGGGTGTCTTGCCTGGGCACGGTTTCACGGGTCACCGCGGGCGGTGAAAGCAGAGGGCGCAGTGCAGACAGCAGATACCGCGCGGACGGGGGCGAATCGCCTGCGCCCAGCCGGCGCCCTCCGGGCACCTGCCCCCGCCTCCTGGTCCGAGTCACCCCGACGGCTGCTCCATGCCTTCCCTGCAAGCGAAACCTGGTTCGAGCCCGCTTTCCGCCCCAGCCATGACCGCGAAGCTGGGCGGCATGACGCAATCGACCTCGACACGCTCGCGTGGTGGTCCAGCGCCTCCGACCTGCCATCCCGCCCGCCCACCCCATCCGACACGCCCTCGCGATCTGCCATCGTTCACAGAATTTCGGAGATGCAGCGATGAACCTCGCTTCAACCCTCACGCAATCCGCGCTTCGCTGGCCCGACAAGCCGGCTCTCGTTTTCGAGGGGCGGCGCTGGACGTATCGTCAGTGGAACCGCTGGGTCAACCAGACCGCGCATGCCTTTCTCGCCAACGGCGTGAGCCGTGGTGACCGTGTCGCCTTCCTCACCTGGAATCTGCCTGAGCAGGTCACCGGCTTCTACGCCCTCATGAAAATCGGCGCCATTCCGGTGCCCATCAACTACCGGCTGGCCGCCAATGAAATCCGCTACATCATCGATGACTGCGGAGCGAAGATTCTGGTCTTCGAGGAGTCTCTGCGGGCGCCAGTCATGGCCATCCGCGATCAGCTGTCGGTGCAGAAGCTGGTGTATGTGGGCGATACACCCGGCCCAGGCGAAATACGGTTCGATGATTTTGTCGCCCCGGGCTCGGATCGCGAACCGGCGATCGGCGCAAGCTGGACCGATCCCGCCATGATCATGTACACCTCTGGCACCACCGGCCGCCCCAAGGGCGTGGTGCGTTCACACATCGCGGAGCTGGTGGGTGCGATGGCCATGTCGGCCGAGTGCGGTTTCACCCACGACGACACGCTGCTCAACAACAAGCCGCTCTTTCACATCGCGCAGCTGCAAATCCAGCTGATGCCCTTTGTGATCAATGGCGGCACCAACGTTCTCACCCGCGGTTTCGACGTCCATGAAACCTTGTCTCTGGTGGGCGAGGAAAAGATCACCGCGCTGCACGGCGTGCCCACCCAGATGGTGATGATGGTGGCGGCCGATCTCAGCAAATACCAGCTCGAGTCACTGCGCTGCGGTTTCTTCGGCGGCCAGACGCTCGCCGACGATGTCACCCGAAAGTGCATGGCGCTCTTTCCCAACTTCTTTGCGAACATCTACGGTTCGACCGAAGCGCTGATGGTCACCTCGTGCGACTACCGCCGCCACCCCAACAAGCTGGGCAGCGTCGGCAAGGCGGGCCAGACAATGGAAGTGCGCATCATCGGTGCCGACAGCACTGACCCCGAGGATCAGTGCAAGCCGGGTGAGATCGGGCAGCTGATCGCTCGTGGTCCCAGCCTGTTCACGGGCTACTGGGGGCTGCCTGAGAAAACCGCACAGACCATCCGGGACGGCTGGTACTTCAGCGGCGATGCTGCGGTCACCGATGACGAAGGTTTCATCACCGTGATGGGTCGCATGGACCACACGATCAAGAGTGGGGGCGAGAACATTCATCCATCCGAGGTGGAGAACGTGTTGTTCTCGCATCCGGGCATTGCCAACGCAGCCGTTGTGGGGCTTCCCAGCCGCAAGTGGGGGCAGGTGGTGTGTGCAGCGGTCATCCGGAAAGACCCGGCGCTCAATGCGGCTGCGCTCGAGGCGTTCTGCCTGGGCAACCCGGATCTGGCCGCATTCAAGCGCCCGCGGCACTGGTTCTTTGTGGACGAGATTCCGTCCAACCCCACGGGCAAGGTGGAGCGTGGTCGCCTGAAGGACAAACTGATGGCGGGCTTGAGCGGCCCGCTCGACTGACAACAGGCCACTCACCATGTCTGCACTCTTTTTTATTCAAGCGCATGTGCCGGATGACGCCGATGTGCGGCGCCGCTATCGCGAGTATCAAGCCCGCGTCACGCCCCTCATCGCCCGGCACGGCGGGCGGCTGCTCGCCACCGGCCAGCATCTTGAAACCTTCGAGGGCGCAGCGCCCGATCGGCGCGTGATCGTCCTCGAGTTTCCCAATGTCGACGCACTCCGCGCGTTCTGGACCAGTCCGGACTATGCCGAGGTGCGAACCCTACGCGATGGCTGCAGCGTGACCGCCTGGGCAATTCCCACGCTCGCTCCACCGCCCGACGCCTGATTCAACCTTGCTGCAGATCCATCCGGAGAGCCTGTGACCACGCACCTTTTTCAGCCGCTGATGCTGGGCGGCCTCGCGCTATCAAACCGCATCTGGATGGCGCCCCTTACCCGCTCGCGCGCCACGCCCGACCGTGTACCCACGCCCATGATGACCGAGCATTATGTTCAGCGTGCATCATCCGGGCTGATCATCGCCGAGGCCACCAATGTGGCGCCGCAGTCCAACGCCTGGGAGTGCGCGCCGGGCATCTTTCGCCCCGAGCAGATCGCGGCCTGGCGCTCGCTCGTCACCGCCGTGCATGCGGCAGGTGGACGGATTGCGCTTCAGCTCTGGCACGGTGGCAGGGTTGCTGCCGACCGCTCCCAGAACCCCGAGCCGCCGCTCTCGCCATCAGGGGTGAATGACAACATCGAGGCCGTGACCGTCTGGGGCCGGAATGAGGAAGGCATCTTCCGCAAGATGGCGGCGGTGCCCTCGCGCGCAATGACGCTGGGCGAAATCCGGTCCACAGTCGAGGCATTTGGTCTGGCGGCACGCGCCGCGCGCGAGGCGGGGTTCGATGCGCTGCAACTTCATGGCGCAAATGGCTACCTGCCGCATCAGTTCATGTCGCCCTACCTGAACCGTCGCACGGACGCCTATGGCGGCTCGCCGGAGGCTCGGGCGCGCTTTGCGATCGAGGCCCTGGAAGCGATCATGGCTGAGTTCCCGCGTGATCGGGTGGGCCTTCGCATCTCTCCCTACGCCACATTCAACGGTGCGCTTGACCCCGATCCCGAACCCGCGTTCCGCCACCTGGTGCAAGCGTTGGATGCCCGCGGCATGGGCTGGCTGGAACTGGCCGATACCAATTTCTGGAGTGGGCAGTTCGACCGCGACCGCATGCTTGCGCTGGTGAAGCCCGTGTTCCGGGGCACGCTGGTGGCAAACGGCGGGATTGACCCCGATACCGCCGAGCAGCTGATCGCATCGGGCGCGGTGGATGCGGTGGCGTTTGGGCGGCTTTGGATTGCGAATCCAGATTTGCCCGAGCGGATCCGCATGGGTGCGCCCTATACCAAGTCGATCACGCGGCGGTTTTATGGCGGTGGACCGGATGGGTATAACGACTATCCGACGCTCGCGCAGGAGAAGGCGACGAAGTCAGCGGCTTAGGCAGCTTAGGCGGCTTCCCCGTCCACCTCCGGCAGCGCCAGCCCGCTCACCCCTGCCCCCACCCCTGTCCTCACCCGCGTCCAGTGCACCGCGGCCTGTGGCATGAGCCACTGAGGTCCGTAGCGCATGTGCGCGAGTTTCGCCTGCGCAAACCGTTCATCGGCGCCATGCAGCAGGTCGGGATACATGGTCCAGCCATGATTGCAGACGCTCGGCAGCAAACCGCGCCGCCTCCTCGAGCACCGCAGCTGCGGTATCGACATCAACATCCCATCCGCAAAGCGCCCAGTCGCGCGGTGCCTCGAGCACTTGCTCGATGACAAACCGCATGTCGGCGACCGGCGCCCGGTAAGTCCAGCTCATGCGCGTGCTCCTGATGGGCTATCGGCGCTCGACTTTGGCCGCACGTTTCTGAAGAAATGCACGGACCCGTTCCTTGGCCGCTTCATCGCCCTGGGCAATGGACGACATGAGCGACTCCACAAAGAGCCCCTCCGCAGGCGACATTTCGCCGATACGCGGCAACGCCTGGGTGATGGCGTAGTTGGAAAGCGGCGCATTGCCCGCAATGCGCAGGGCAAGCTCAATCGCCTTCGCAAGCCCCTCCCCGGCGGGCATGAGATAGGTGGCAAGCGAGGCCGCCAGCCCCTCGTTGGCGTCGAGCACCCGACCCGTGAGCATCATGTCGGTCATGAGTGCGGTGCCCACAAGCCGGGAGATGCGAACCGAGCCGCCGCCGCCCACGAAAATGCCCCGTGTGCCCTCGGGGAGCGCGTAAAACGTGCCCGCTTCCGAGACCCTGAGGTGGGCGGAGGCCGCGAGTTCCAGACCGCCCCCCACCACGGCGCCATGGAGCACCGCAATGACCGGCACCGGTCCGAACTGAATCGACTCGAAGCACGCATGCCAGGCACGCGAGTGGTGGATACCCTCGGCGACCGTACGCTCGCTCACCTCTGACAGGTCGAGGCCCGCGCTGAAATGCTCGCCCTCGCCGCTGAGGATCAGCACGCGCACCTCTGCTGGCAGATTGAGAAACACGGTGTGAATCTGTCTGAGCATTTCATCGCTCACCGAGTTCCGCTTGGCGGGGCGGTTCAGGCGCAGATGAAAGATGGCACCGCTGCGTTCGAGCCGCACCAGATTCAGCCCCGACAACGCGCCAGAGGCGGGATCAAAGCGTTCGAGGTCAGGCAGCGAAGGAGGAGAGTTCTGTGTCATGTGAGCGCTTCCGTAAAGAGGGGATACTGATCAGAGTCGGATCAGACGCGGGTGATTCGATACTTCATGAAGGATCTTGACCTCGGCCGCCCGGCGCTCCAGCACCATGCGCTGGTTGATATAGCCCTTGTCGGTGATTTCACCCGCAGCCATGCTGGGGGCATCGGGCAACACGAGCAGGCGCCGTGGCACCTGTGATGAACCGCCACCCTGAGCCGCCAACGCAGCGAGCTTTTCATCAAGCTGAGCGAGCAGTTCGGCTTCAGGCAGCCCCCGCGCCGCTTCGCTTAAAAACAGCAGCGCACCCACTTCGGTGCGGTCGTGCCCGGTGATGACGGCGTCCTGTGCGAGCGGCGCAAGCGCCGTGACGAGCGACAGCCGCAGCGTACCGACCGACACCCAGGTGCCGGTGGTGAGCTTGAAATCTTCCGCCACGCGACCATTGAACACCACGCCCGAAGCGGGATCGGCCTCATCGAGCAGATAGCCCGCATCACCGATCCGGTAGAAGCCCTCGTCATCGAACGCCTCCCGGGTGGCAGCGTCGTTGCCGCGATAGCCAGGGAAAATATGCGGCCCGCGAAGACGCATTTCGAGCTTGCCCGCGCTGGGTACGAACTTGAGATCGACGCCGGGCATGGGCAGCCCGATGACCCCGGGCTGATCGAGCCGCCAGTGCGCTGCCGTGTTGGCGGGCGAAGTTTCCGTTGAACCCCATGACGTGGTAAACCAGACCGGTTCGCTGCGCACGCCCGAAGCGACTGCCTCCAGCCGCTTCCAGGTGGCGAGCGGCATACCGGCGCCCGCGTAAAACACCATCCGCATTTTTTCGAAGAACCGTCGGGAAAGTGCCGAATCGGATTCGAGCGCCGGCAGCAACATGTCATAGCCACGGGGAACGTTGAAGAACACCGTGGGCTGAACCTTGCGCAGATGTGCGACTGTTCGGTCAATGAGACCCGGTACCGGGCGGCCGTCATCGATCACCATCATGCCGCCGTTTCTGAGCACGATGTTGATGTTGTGGTTGCCGCCGAAGGTGTGGCTCCAGGGGAGCCAGTCGAGCAGCACCGGCGGTTCGACCGCCAGAAAGCGCAGAGTCTGCGCAATCATCTGCTGATTGGCGCACAGCATGCCGTGGGTGTTGATGACCACCTTCGGGTGCCCGGTGGAGCCTGAGGTGAGCAGGTATTTGGCATGGGTATTGGACCCCACGGCAGCGAAGGCACGCCCGACGGCATCGGTTTCGCGAACGGCAACGAGTGAATCGAAACCGACAGCCCCTGAGAGGTCTTCCGCCCCACGGCTCAGTACGATCGGCGCCGACACTCCACTCGCCCGAATCGCCGGACCGTAGGTGGCGGCATCGGAGGCATAGACCAGCCCGGGCGCGAGCTTGTCGAGTATTCCCTTGATGCGGCTGAAATCGCCGCCCGCCAGACGGCAGTAGGCGCTGCTGACCGTGCAGGCGGCCCGCCCCACGTGCATCGCCGCGAGCATCAGCACCAGATGGTCGAGCGAGTTGTCGGACAGGATGACCACCGGCGCGCCCGCGGCAAGCCGCATGTCGAGGAGCGCCTGGGCGACCGAGCCCACGCGGGTGCGCAGTTCGGCCCAGGTGAGCGCGGTGTAACCGGATGAAACCGCTGCCTGCGACAGCCCGGCGGGCTCGGAAAAAGCGATTGCCTGAGGCTTTTCCTGCGCCCAGTGCTCGAGCCAGACACCGATGGCGCGGACTCCGGGCATGAGCGGTTCAGGCGAGCGCAGGAGAAACGCGCCCGCACCCAGATCGATGCGCTCGACCCGGCGCGGGGCAAGCATGGACTCATCGGAGAAGAAACCGGAATCAGAGGACGCGCTTTGTGCAGGGCGCGCACCCGGTGTGGCTGTGATTGAAGACGTCAAGGCCTCTCTCCAGGTATTCCATACACATGTGTATGTTTTTGGAATATTCTAAATCGGCTCGATTCAACATCCAAACGTTTTCTTACGAATCGGTCCGTCTCACCATACACTGATGTATGGCATGATCCCACCCATGACATCCCCCGCTCAAAGCAGAACTATCCGCTCACCTGCCAAGACTCGTGTGCCTCACCGCGCCGCTTCGCCTCGCGCCGCCCCGTCAAGCTCTGCCACGCGCCTGCACAGGGAAGCCCTCACCCCCGAGGTGTGGATCGATGCCGCCACCGATGTGCTGGTGAGCGAGGGCATCGACCACGTTCGGGTCGATGTGCTCGCGAGGCAACTCGGTGTCACCCGCGGCAGCTTCTACTGGCACTTCCGTGATCGTGAAGATCTGCTCCGCCGCGTACTGCAGGCCTGGAGCGAGCGTGCCACGCTTGTGCTGACGCGCCGGCTCGCGAGCGCAAGCAGCGATCCCCGAGAGCGCCTGCGCGACATGATTTCGCTCCCCCACCGGGGGCGCGCGGCCGAGCGTGCTGCGCGCATCGAGCTCGCGATCAGGGCCTGGGCACGCCGCGATGCGCTCGCGCAGCAGGTGCTTGACGAAGCCGACCGCAGCCGACTTGCCTATCATGAGGAAGCCTTTCGGGCGCTGGGCCTCAAACCCGCTCAGGCGCGGGCCCGCGCCTTCATCACCTATTCGGCCGAAATCGGCGAGTCATTGCTGCACCACCATGGCACGACCCGCGCCCGGGCCGATCGCCAGCGCGAAATCGAGCGCCTGGTGCTGCAGGCGCCGGTCACCCGTGCTGAAGGAACTCGTCCAGCGCCTGCGCCGAGGGCAGCACGTAGCCCGAGTGCGGCGCGCGGCTCGCCACGTGCCCGGTCAGCCGGCTGAGCTTCACCGCCATTTCGGCGGCCTTCACCAGCACGGTCACGCCATTGACGATGGGCACACCGTCAATCGCTGCGCCTGCGTCCTCGGCAAACATCATCATCGGCAGTCCGCCAGTCGGCACGATCACATCCGCACCCGCGTCGATCAGGCGGCGCGCTTCGTCCTCGAACTGACGCTGCAGGGGCACCTTCCGTTCGGCTGACGCGAAGCCTGCCATGTAGTCGGGGATGTTGGCGTTGATCGACCGGATACCCGCCACCCGGTCGCGCAGACCGTACCTCGCCACCTGATCGGCGTGGAGCGGCACAAAGGCCGGATTGATGGCGAGAAGCCCCAAACGGCGGCCCAGCGTGCATGCGTGCAGCATGCTGGTCTCGCCCAGCCCCAGCACGGGAATATTGACCGTGGCGCGCGCCTCCTGGAGGCCCACATCCTGAAAGTGGTTCATATAGAACGCCGCATAGCCTTCGCGTTCGGCCCGAACGGCTGCGCGGATCACCTCGCGCGAGAACCGGAACTCCGACACCGCATGCACCGTGGTGACCGAGGGCGTAGTGGTGTGAAACCGGACCTCGAAATCAGGATCGCTGCAGCGGGCGATATGGGGCAGCAGGCGCTCCAGGTAGGGCTTGTGACCGATGCGGTCGGTGGCACCCTGGGCCCAGATCAGGGTTTTGGCGGAGGGGGAAGTCATGGCGGCGGTCTCTGAAATGAACTTCTCCAGTATAGGCTGGGGAAAGACCCCGCATTTGGGGTACGGTGCCCGGACACTTAACATCCGAAATCTGTTCACTCCGCACCCTTGGAGCTGCCATGCCTTTGTTTCGCGTTTTCCCCCGCTTATTCCGTCCCGCTCAGGCTGTCGCCGTACTGGGCGCATTGCTGGCCTCGGCTGGTGCCTTGGCTCAGGAATGGCCCGCTCGGCCCGTCCGGTTGGTGGTCCCGTTTGCCGCCGGCGGCTCGGCCGATGTGTTCGGGCGTCTGGTCGCCACGCGTTTGCAGGAAACACTGGGACAGAGCTTCGTGATCGAAAACCGGCCCGGCGCGGGCTCCATCATCGGAACCGATGTGGTTGCGAAGAGCCCGCCCGATGGCTACACGCTGTTGGTCATGTCAAACACGCATACGGTGAATGAGTCCCTCATCGCCAACAAGCCGTTTCAGCTGATGCGCGACTTCGAGCCGGTCGCACCCATCAATGAATCCGATCTGGTGCTGGTCGCCCGCACGGCGCTTTCCGCTTCCAGCATCGCCGAGGTGCTGGCTGCTGCCCGAGCCAAGCCCGACGGCATGACCTACGCATCCTCCGGCAACGGTACGCCCTATCACATGGCGGGCGAGCTGTTGAAGTCGATGGCAGGTATCAAGGTGGTCCACGTGCCCTACAAGGGCAGCTCGCAGGCGCGTACCGACGTGCTGGGCGGCCAGGTCGACATGATGTTCGATGCAATCCCCACCATGGCTGCGCAGGTCACCGGTGGCAAGGTGAAGGCGCTGGCCACCACCGGCCGTGCGCGCTCAGCCATCATGCCCAACGTGCCCACCGTATCGGAATCGGGCGTGCCAGGCTACACCGCCACCATCTGGATCGGTGTGATGGCGCCCAAGGGAACCCCTGCTGCCATCGTGAACCGGTTGAATGCCGAGATCAGCAAGGTCACCGCCGATGCCGAGCTTCGCAAGCGCTGGTCCGCACAGGGTACGGCTGCCATGACGATGAACGTGGGCGAGTTCGGGAAGTTCCTGAATGACGACATTGCCAAGTGGGCGGGCGTTGTGAAAAGCGCCGGCATCAAGGCCGACTGAGCATGTTGCAGACCATTGCCACGCTCTGCGCGGGCGCCTCGCAGGGAGTCGTCACCCGCATCGCCGATCGGCTGCGAGACGAACTGGGCGTTCACACTTCGGGTCGCTTTGGCGCAGTCGGCGCGATGAAAGAGGCATTTCTTGCCGGCGATCCGTGCGACCTGATGATTCTCACTGACGCGATGATTCGCGCGATGGTGGCGGAAGGGCAGTTGCGCGCAGAGGGTGTCACCCCAATCGGATCCGTGCGCACTGGCGTCGCGGTTCCCGCCGGCCAGCCTTTGCCCGAGGTCAGCACAGCCGAGGCGCTGGCGGCTGCGTTGTCAGGGGCATCGAGCCTCTGGATTCCGGACACTGTTCGTTCAACCGCCGGCATTCACGTCCGGAAAGTGCTGGAGACGCTAGGCCTGGCAGAGGCCATGCAACCTCGGCTGCGAGAGTTTCCCAATGGTGCGACTGCCATGCGCGCCATGGCAGAGTCGGGCGAAGCGGGGGCCATCGGCTGCACGCAAATCTCCGAGATCCTGTTCAC
>Ga0078894_10001977_pt1 | contig 15404 bp, 9 predicted proteins | sample LauGreSu1BDMLBSD_2_FD_67506 | JGI IMG/M metagenome (GOLD analysis project Ga0078894, IMG submission 67506) | Freshwater lake microbial communities from Lake Michigan, USA - Su13.BD.MLB.SD (version 4) (version 4) | ecosystem: Environmental > Aquatic > Freshwater > Lake | place: Lake Michigan, USA... | reverse complement strand
GCGAACTATATCTACGCACACGACCTTGACCTAATTACCTACGGACGTAATATGATGAAGCACCTGGATGCGATTTTGTTCACCGAGTCTTCAAATGGCGCGGGACCAGCGCAGATTGATATGATGATTATTGAAAATCAAATCAGCACACTTGCCTCGCGAATGAAGACACTACAGGGAATGATTACGCAGTATTTTATTATGAAACATATTCCACAGATTGAGTTTATTTCAGCGTCTTGTAAGTTGAAATTATTCACAGATGTGAATCTAGACCCTAGTGAAGAAGAAATATGCGTGGATGCATCTACCTACGCCGACCGTAAGAAGTCGGGTATCCTTGTGTGCCGTTCTCTCGGCGAAATCTCTCGGAAACATCATTCCGACTTTGCGAAATGGATGCCTGTTTTTGAAAATCACAAAAAGAAGGACGACCTTGCAGATTGTTTTTTACAAGGATTATGGCGGGTTCATAATGCGGTTAGTGCGGTATGAATAGAATAATAAAGTATTTCTTTTATTCATACAATCACTGGATTTCATTTATTTTAGTATAAAGATTGCTATTGTATTATAATCTATACAAACGAAAGTAAGAACACAAAGATGGCGGAAGAAATTGATTTAGGCGCATTGGATACAATGCCGACGTTTACGATTGGAGGAGGGCGTTCTTCGGGCAGCAGCGGTGGCGGCGGCGGCGGCAATTTTGGAGGCGGGATTGAATTATTGATGAATAATAAATTCAAAGACAGTGATCGTAAGAGCGGTGGCGGTGGCGGCAGCGGCAGCGGCGATATTGATTTAGGAGAATTGGCCGCACTTGAAAATGAACTCAATGATTTGAGTAATATTCCAAAGCGAAATAGCGGTGATGGTGATGGAGGCAATGGCGGCGGCGGCAGCAGTGGCAGTGGCGGCGGGTTTTTGAGCGGAATATTCAATTTGAGTAAATCTGATGGCGACAATGGCAGCGGGGGCGGCGGCAGTGACGGAATCAATTTAGGACAATCTACATCAAATAATGAAGTAGACAATCGTACGTGGGATGGATATGGTAAATTCAATAACATTCCGATGGACCCGGATGCGAATGTTGAACCAACGCCGCAATTATCAAAAGAAGAGATGTTGAAAGAGAAATTCAAGCTTCTTCGCAAGTTGGAGGAATTGGAGCAGAAAGGTGTCCAGTTATCAAAACGGTATTCAATGGACTCCTCTTATTCGGAGATGAAGGGTGAATATGATACGCAAATTGAAGAACGTGAACGACAGAATAGCGTGAAATTCCAAGGCAAGATGCTTCTCGCTTGTATTACAGGATTAGAGTTCTTAAACAACAAATTTGACCCATTTGATCTAAAACTGGAAGGATGGTCAGAACAAGTCAATGAAAATCTCGGCGAATATGATGAAATCTTCGGTGAACTTCACGAGAAATACAAGTCCAAGGCCAAAATGTCGCCTGAATTGAAATTATTGTTCCAGCTAGGTGGAAGCGCGATTATGCTTCATATGACGAACACAATGTTCAAATCCGCGCTTCCTGGAATGGATGATATTATGCGCCAGAACCCTGAACTGATGCAGCAATTTACACAGGCAGCTGTGAATTCAATGTCAAATAATACACTGGGCGGTGGCGGTGGCGGTGGCGGCGGTGGCCGAGGGTCAGGATTTGGTAACTTTATGAATGATATTATTGGCGGAAGCGGCGGTGGACGCAACAATAATGACCTTCCTCCTTATATACAACAACGCCCTCCACCTCCTCCCATCGCCACCAAAGGTCCTGTCGCACCTCCTCCACCGGTGCGCCCAGGTGCGACAGCAATGCCGACTCCGATGACCGAACAGAAGTCGCGAAGACCTGAAATGCGTGGTCCATCCACCGATGTATCGGATATGATGTCGCGACTAAAGACCAAAACAATTAATATTCAGCAGAGCAGTAGCAGCGGTGCTGTACCCGAACAAGGAAACGCTATGCTTCAGAATATCATCTCGGGAATGACCGGCGGCGGCGGCAGCGGCGATGATGACCTATTATCACACGGAGCCAGTGTCGTAAATTTATCTAGTTTAGGCGATATTTCACAAGATTCAACACCACATAAATCCAAGCGCAGACCCAGGTCCGAGAAAAATACAGTGAGTATGGACCTGTAAAGTAATATAAACATTATACTCATATAATCAATAACGTCAATATCTTTTTGTTATTGATTATTATATCATCGTCGTCGCAGAGATTAATGTCCGGTGCCGGTGCCCAATTCAAAACAATATGTGCTCAAAACAATATGATTCTCGGTAAAAATACCGATATGAAATTATTCACACTTGAGTACAATTATACGAATCCACATTTTGATATTTTGTCCCTCATCAATGTGAATATAAACAAATTACTATTTGAAGTGAATAAAGATATTATTGATGAAATTGATATTTACCAGAGTCCAACAGAACCATCAGAATATTGTATTCTTTATAAATTTAAAGAAATCGGCGGAGATTTAGGTGGAAAGTCGTATATTTATGTCAGTATAAAAGTCGCGAAGAGATTTGCTTCAAATGGAAATAGTGAGATTATTTTTACGAGCAAAAGCATTCCATACGAATACCATAATGAACTCATTCAACGTAAATACAAACTTATAGAATATCCACTTTATATCCAAAAATATATTTATCAAGAAGGAACGGGAACTACTGTATCAAATATTCAAGTGCTTCATATGTTCAAACTAAAGCCGGAGAATGAACAAGAACTCACTGTCGCAATGGAAAATGCAATCGGTCTCCTTATCAAAAAACTACATTTGCGATTGAAAATCGCGATTGAAACCTTGCGCGCATAAACACATTATTTATAATTCTTATTCATTTAGCGTAATATGTATTAGAATTATATATAATAATAAGTGTATACACATAATGGATGAACTATTAAAAGAATATATTAGTTCAGAAGAAATTAAATCGTCCGAAGAATCCACTGAAAAAGACGAAAATCAGGGATATGATGATTATGTCAAACGAACCAAAGAATACTATTGTAAAATGACGCGAACCGATTTTTTACGCGCATTATGGTTCACGATGTCATCGTGTTATATCGGCATATCAGAGTATTTTAAATATTGTATAGGCTGGAAGTCGCGCAACAACGCGATTATTGATGTCAGTAAACGCCTCGCCGTGAAGAATATGATGTATGTCAAAATATTCCAGGCATTCGCAACCAACCGTAATATTGTATCTCACGAACTCAACCATTTTTTTAGCCAATTCACTGATAATGTGGAATACACGGAAGAAGAATATGACATAAATGAACTTAAAGAATTGGAGAATCGGTCGTGTGAATGTTGGCCATATCAACAACTACGGATTGAAAATGATTATACGCCAATAAAATCAGGGTTGATGTCGCTGATATTCAAGGGTCGCATTGGTGACGACGACGCACCGATTGTCATCAAATACCTTCGTAAAAACATAAGTAATAACTTCAATGCGTCGATGAACAATCTTGTGATATTTGCGAAACTGACGAAATATTTACCGTATTTGCGAACCTTGAACATAGAAAATCTTATCCTTCAAAATGTCGTCTCTCTGAACGACCAGGTATGTTTTCGGAAAGAATTGATGAATATTCAAATATATTATAACGGTTGGAAAGACTATGAATATGTTAAAATACCGAAACCGTATTCCGATTATACAGAGAAAATCAATGGCGACGTTATTGTGATGCAGTATATTGATGGAATCAAAATAGACCAGATTCAAACAGACGATTACGATGAGTTTGGAAAGGTTCTCGCAACATTCAATGCGAAGGCCGCATTTTGTACTTCTGTTTATCACGGAGACCTTCATCCTGGGAATATTTTATTTATTAAGTCGCCGTCGTCGTGGCCGACACATCAAATTGGCATTCTTGATTTTGGTATTATTGGGCATCTATCACGTAATGACCAAGAAATATTATTAAATACGACAAGGTATATGTATCAGCGAAAATATCATAAACTCATTGACCTTATTATGAGTTGTGAATTAACGGAACCTATTGATTCAGAAACGGGTAGTACAATTATGTCAACTATTCTAGAAAAGAACAATGATACGTATAAGATGATGTATGATGAAATAAAACAGGTTCTTGTTTCGTATACAACTCCTACGTTGAAATTCTTCGGTGTATATGAGCTATATGATATCAACTACATCCTCAATAAATATGGACTTATATTTAAACGATCACTGTATCGCTTATTTATTAGCATCGCGATTATGGATTCTATTGTGACACGCCTTGTAAATGAAGTAAGTTATGTAGAACATATGACAGATATTGTAGTGGATATGTTTCATATCGATTTAAACGAACCAGACACCGACGCAGACACCGACGCAGACACCGACGCAGACACAGACGCAGACACAGACGCAGACACCGACGCAGACACCGACGCAGACACCGACGCAGACACCGAACCAGACACAGACGCAGACACCGACGCAGACACCGACGCAGACACCGACGCAGACACCGACGCAGACACCGACGCAGAATAAATTAGAATAAATCAATATTAAATGGTTATCGTTACTATTGATTAAAACGAATGAAAATCGGAATCATCGGAAACGGCTTTGTAGGTCGCGCGACCCAAATCTTCGCCAATAACTATTTCGCACAAGACCCCTATGATAATAATACCGAGTGCTTTGAAATTCTTCCGGATACAGCGTGTACACCGGCAAAACCGAAATCGGTAATGACATATTCTGGATCAATAGTGGAAGCATCGGATTCGAGCGCCCCCGCAGCCCACCAATTGAGCGTAGATGCGACGCTTTGCTGCGACGCTTCGCTCGCATCGTTCGGCGTTCGCCAAACTATATCAAATCGTTCGGCTTTCGCCGATCAGTATACCGCCGTCTTGGGGCGGACCCCTCCGTTCTTCAAACACATTTATTTTAAACCCATCCAAGTCTACATCTACGATATTCGCCCCGAAGCGTGCCAACCACTAGGGATTACACTTGAAGAAGTGGACCGGGAATGCGACATTTTATTCTTCTGTCTCCCAACTCCTCTTCACCACGATGGGTCGTGTTATACCCAGATTCTTGAAGATACGCTTGCGCGATGCTCTAACCCATATAAAGTCATCCGAAGCACCATCCCAGTGGGATTCGCCGCCGATCACAGATGCTATTTTATGCCAGAGTTTCTTACAGAGGCCAACTGGGAAGACGATTTCAGGAGCACGAGAGAATGGATTGTTGGGATTCCACCAGCTGTGACACCGGCCGAAAAGTCTATAAATGTTGAATTCAAAGCCCGTATTCAAACACTCATCAAACGCAGCCATAAAAACCGCAGTATTGATTCGCAAGTGGTGGTATTCTGCGACACCAATGAAGCGGAAATGCTGAAACTGATGAAAAACTGCTTTCTTTCCGCAAAGGTCGGCCTGATGAATGAATTCTACGATTTTTGCCGCGCAACCAATACGGATTATAATACCGTGACAACACTGGCCAAACGGGACACTCGGATGGGAACGTCGCATTTCCAGGTGCCGGGACCAGACGGGCGGCGCGGGTTCGGCGGGACGTGTTTCCCGAAAGATACACACAGTTTATACTGTCAGATGAACGCGCACGGCGTCGCGCCGCAAATCTACCCCGCAATCCTTGCGCGAAATGATACGCACGACCGCCCGGAACGCGAATGGTCACGTGACGTATGGCGCACGACGATACCGCTGCCGACACCGACGTCAAAAGTCGTGGTGGTGTTCTCAGATACACGGGCCACGACCGTGTCGGATTATCTCCGCGACATCATCCGCACCAACCTCGCGAAGAATAATGTTGTCATCCAGATCGTGCGCGGCAGCGGGGACGGATGCGTATCGCAAACGATACACAAGAATCACCTTGTCAAACACCGCGCCAATCCAAGCGCGCCTCTATTTTTCCCGCGCGTGGATGAATGCTATTATACGCAACACACCGGTGATAGGTTATACGATATAATGCGCGATGTATCGTGTGTCATTGATTTGTGGAATAGTCACGAAGAAATGACACTGTATGTGATAAAAAAACACGATATAGAACTATCGGATGAAAGTGGAAGCGAGGGATTTGAAAGTGATTGTGATAAAGTTATTGAAAACCAAATGTCTATTCCAATTTTGGAAGATTATTATCATTCAAAATACGATAGTAAAGAATCAAAACGACGGTTGATTATACTATTCTAGTAAACTTTCGCGTATATTTATGCCGGTGTTTATCGCGACGGTGTTTTCGTGTGCGGCCTTTTCCGCCATTAATGTTTCGCGGCGGCGGTATCGGATTCAGCGGCGGTCTCGGATTCAGCGGCGGATTAGGCTTCAGCGTAAGTCTATTATTCGGTAAGAGAACATTGTATGAGCCAGTGTTATATTTAGGTAATGATGTATCTGTTACAGTTTTATTTGCTTGTCCGTGATCTGGACTAACACGATTAAATGGGAAAAGTCTACGGCGGAACGGTTGTTGTTCTGGTTGTGGTTGTGGTTGTGGTTGTGGTTGTGGTTGTGGTTGTGGAACTACTTGGTTCTCGCGAATATTTCTAGTTCTTAGTGATTCACTCGTCTGATACTCACGATATGTTTGTGGTTGTTGTTTTGTATTATCTGATTTAATACGACGAGTAAATCTCGCAGAACTAACTGTTTGAGGCGGGCTAGAATATGGTAATTTTGAAAAATTTAACATTGTCACTCCAGTTGGTCGGGTAGGTCCTTGTCCTTGTCTTTGTCCTTGTACTATTTCAGATATTTGTTTCAACCTTTCAGTATCGTGTGATATTGGCATAGATGGCGGGGCTAGTCTTGCTGATGATAATGAACTACGCGACGAGGTGTCACCATCGTCCGATGTCCATTCGGACGAACTCCCCTCGGAATCGGTATCTGGAACAAATTCCTTGTCTTTTTCCTCCTCGGGATCATCATCGTGGTTTTTCGCATAAGTAGCCATAGTCCTTTCACATATTTTTTCAATTATTTTTTTTTTTAATGGTGTAAATGTTGCATCGCCAACAATATCTGCCTTTATTTTTGTATCTACTCCATCGGAATATGTTAATACTGATGTATCTAATTTCGGGTGTCTAACCTTAAAAAACATACCTTCATATGTATCGGCGGTTATCCAACCCAACAATGTGTCATATGTATTTATTATGAGTTCTCCAACATTTTCATACTTTATCCTTGAAGAAGGATTTTGAAGACAATAAAATGCGATTAAAATAATCCAGTTTAATTTGAAACGATATGATGAGTTTTTATCACTTGCTAATTTACCATCCTTCCCTTTCCTTTTTATTACATCGTCTAAAAATGTTGAGTGGTCTCTACCACAATTTGTAAACACATCGAAATAATTATCTAGGTTTGGATTATTAGTCGTGCGTGGTGTCCAACCTACGATACTTGAAATTTGATCTGTGGAAAACCTAAAATTAATTTCTTGCGTTCCAGGAGGAGCCAATTTTTTTATTACACCCGCAGCGTCAATTGGATTCACAAACGACCATAAATCAGTATACATATCACTATACGTGTTTAGTCCTTTTTTTCGCGGTATTTTTTTATCAAGAATATCCATAAGTTTTAAAATAGATGATTTATATACTGCTCGTCGCGCAATTGCTAGAACCCCTTCATCATAACTACTAATTAGACCCTTTTTTATCATTGGGTATACAGTAGTATTAGCTTTCTTACCTTTTCCCTTGAGGTTTTGTATTAATGTATCGTCATTTAATACACGAATTGGTGCGTCTAACGAAGCTAATAACATAATATTATCATCATATTCTGGGTCTAACACATATATAGTCGCAGTCTCTGGTAGTGTATCTGGTAGTGGATGAGCGCCACCATGTTGAATTATTTTACCTCCACCAGATGTTGCCTCATCAAAGTCAATGAGATATATCGGGTCACTTTTATTAATTGTAGGCGGGACATAAATATAACGTCGTTTATTATTTTGTGGTACGCCTTGAACCAATAGGCGTTTTCGGCCATTTAATATATTCGTCATAATTGAAGTAGACTTTTCATCAGGTCCCTCAGACACGTCATGATGCGTTTCCTTTGCTTTTTCTGCTGCTACTTGGCTCGGACTTCGGATTGGGTTTGGACTCGGACTTCGGCTTCGGCTTGGGTTTGGACTCGGACTCCCAGACCTAGCCGGTGTGGCTAGTTGTGTTTTGATTTGTTCAACTTCTTCTTGATATCTGCTCTTCGCGGCCTTAAGAAGCACAATTCTTACCTTAAGGTCTTCTATTATACTATTGGGACTTTCTGTATTAATTTTATTCAACTTCTTTTCAATACCCATTATATCTCTATCAAATCTTTGTATATAACAACTTTCTACACGCACTATAATAGCACTTTTACTAGTTGGGCCGATCAATCCTCTTGCTTTCGTTAATTCAGATGTAATTACGGCTTGTATGGGAGAATTATCAATATCTATTGTATCATATCTCATTCCGCCTACTTTTTTGACGGTTTTGATTATGTTACCTTCATTGGTATCTTCTAATTTAACTAGTTTTGCGGTCAATTCTGATAATATTATATCTCTACGAATTGCGTCATCAATCGCCTTTTTTCGGTCAATAAATAACCCCTGCTCCGTCTCAAGGTGTTGTTTTAATTTAACGATTTCCTTTTTTATTTCGTCTATCGGATTCGGATTCTGATCGTTTAAAATTTTACTTAGGTTTTCGCGTATCTCATTTATATCATTACTACCTGATAGTCTTTTGAGTATTGCGATATTATCAATTAATTTTTGTTGATGAGCTTGTTTTTGGCTGTTATACTTTTGTTTTATAGCATTAATTCTAGCAAGTTTATCTGTTAAAAAATCGTTTTTGTCATCATTATATGTGCGAATCATTGCTTGGGTATCATCTGTTATATCTGCTGGCATATTCACGTCGTCTAGGTGAGAATTCATTAGTTCGTCGGGTTCTGTAGTATCATCACGTTGACTTTCATCGTATTTACTATTAATATCATCTATTTGTTTGGTTATAGTATTCTTTATGACAGATAATGCTTCGTCTTCTTGAGATTTTTTCGCAGCAGCAGTAGTATCAATATAAATTTTTATATTATCTCTTAAAATTGTAAGAGCATCATTATTTTGATGTATTGATATTTGTAGTAAATCACAATGACTATTGAATTCAGATACATTCTTTTTGATACTTTTTAGTGCTTGAGTCGCGTCAGATAAATTTACATCCACTGCGTTCACTGCGTTCGTTGCGTTCGTTGCGTTCGTTTGTTCTGCTACTATCTCATCACGGTCCTGGGATAACTCATTTAACTCTGTTTTATTTTTATCATGTATACCTTGTAATTCATTCTTTTTATCTTGATAATTCTGTTTATTCGGAATTGTAAGAACAGACATTCTACTTATATTTACAAACGATATAAATATAAGAAGTTTACACGACCTAAATGAATTAGGACACCCTATTAAGTAAATCTTCAATTTTACCTAGTAAATTGTCACCAGCCTCAATACCAGTAGGGACATTTTTTAATTGTTGGTGAGCGATTTGATGTTGTATACGTTGTATAACTTCCGTTTTTTTAGCTTCATATTCCTTATTGTATGACAGTTTAAACTGTCCGTATTCTTCTTGAATACGATTATATTTATTTGTAAATTCATCGTAAGTTAATTTAAAATTAGAACATATACTATTTAATTCGGTCAGTTTATCAATGTTAGATGAAATAGTAGTATCATCAACAATATGATTTTTAATTCCTTCACATATATTTGTTAAACTAATACTTGTTGTGTTAAACGAATCAATATGTTCAGTAATATATTTCTGAAAACTGTCGTATATGCCATTAATTTGTTGCGTCATACTATCGAGATTGTCAATATTTATACTTTCGTTAACAATTTCGGCTATAGCGGCTTTTAATTCTTGCATTTCTTCTTCTAATCTATGTTTCATACCCGCGCATTCTTGTTGTTTTTTAGTGATAACATCAGTTTGATGATCTATTGTCGGTGTTAATATGCCTATCCATTCTTTAATGATTTGTTTGGTAATTTCTTTTAGATTCGTGACACGGGTCGCTGGGTTATATTGAATGTCAGCGATAGGTTGCCCTGGTTGCGACGCTTGCTGTATTATACTATTTAATGTTTCAGCAATCTCCAAGGGTAACTGTTTCATTTGATCTAGTAAGCGGTCTGTGATAGGAGGCGGCAGCTTCGCCGGCGCTACTGCCGTCGTTGCTGGTGCCGGTGGTGGTGGTGGCAATAAAGGTAGAACTGGACCTACTGACTCTGCCGCTGGTGATGCCGCTTGTTGTGGTGCCGTTGATGCCACCGCAGGAGCAGGCATCGCCGCAGTAGGCAACGCGGGTGTGGGTGGCGGCAGCGGCAATGGTGGAGGCGGTGCCGATGTCGCGGATGCCGCCGCTTGATGTGCGGCCAATGCCGCAGCCGACGGTGGTGGAGGAAATGGTGGCAGCGGAGCAGGGTTAATCGGAGGTGGTGGAGGCGGTGCCGATGTCGCGGATGCCGCCGCTTGATGTGCCGCCAATGCCGCAGCCGACGGTGGTGGAGGCGGCGGCGGCAATAATGGGGGTATTATCGCAGGGGGCGCAACCGTTGTCGCCGCCGTTGTCGCACCCGCCGCATCCGGCTTCATCTTCATTCGTATATCACTGATTTCTTTGATTGAATTTACTGCTAATTCCGACATCTCATTAAATGCTTCTCCGATCTGTCCTCGCGCAGTAGCACATTTGGCCGCGTCTGGTTTCAACAATTTATTGGCTTGATGCATCAATGCTTCTGTAAATGTTGCGCCATCATGTATCATTCCGTCGCCGTAATCCTCGCCGTATTCTGACCTCAATGGAGCCCCATTTTGCATAACACCCGAAAACGATGTATTCTCAAAGCGCGTGTCCGTTGTCGGATCGCCATCAGATTGTCCATTACGACCTTTCGGCAACATTTGTGGTCCAGGAGTAGTTTCAATAACGAATATACATAACGGCCGTACATCATCATAATCATAGGAGTTGCCTTCGGAGAGAAGGTCAATCGTAACTACCGATTTTTTAGTAAGTATATCATCCGTGTTTTCGTTTATCCGATGGATGAATTCCTTCATTCCTCTCGCTGAAATAATTTTGGGTTGAGATAATTGAAAAAAAGCCCATTTCGCTGTAGGTGATATTATTTGCTTCCGAATGCTCGGTGAATACCATATAAACCGCGGTTTTACGAATAACATCTCAACAACTTGAACCGTATTGTATTTTATTAATTCAATGATAATTTCTTTCAGAATATTTTTGTCGCGTGGGTCGTTATCATCACGACCCGTCAATCCGAGCGTTTGGTCTACTTTTTTCTTCATATCAGACATCATATTTTTAACTTTATCGGAAGACAACTTATCTAACCATTTATTACGATATTCAGTCGGATTGACAAGGCCAAGTTTTTCAACGTTAGTCTCGGCGCGATAGTAATACCCGGCGCTATCAGGGATTACTTCACTTCTTTGAAGATTACGCTTTAACGCGATTAAATTACAGATATTTTTGAGTTTGCGTTCCTTCAATTCAATATCTTGGCGCAATTTCACAATCTCCGGGTTTTTTACTTCGTTGATTTTATCAAATGTGGACTGGTGTGTTCGTTTGATTTCATTTATAATCGCGTAAGTTATATCATATAATACGTAAAAAAGAAGGTCAATGCCGAAAGGTAAATCCTTGCCGCGCGATTCATGATCCGACGATGGATATATCTCTTTGTGATTGTGTAAATTTACATTAAATTTCATAAACCTTTCTACGAACCTTACCAGATTATCTGGTACGTTGGAACGATATGTTTTCGTAATCGTCTCTATAAAGTTTTCGTTTTCATCATCATTTGGAACAACTTTTTTCTTTTTATCTAAAGCATTTCCAATATCAAAAGGATTCGGTAACGACGACGACGACGGCGACGACGACGTATTTTTATTACGTAGTAACCAATAAATATACTGAATAAGTCTATATGTCTTGTAATAGATTTTTTTATCTTCGCGTCTACCTACGTATCTATCATCGTTTGTTCTTAATTTCATATTTTTCCGAATGTAATCATCCATTACCCGTCCAACCGAATCAAATGACAACTTTATTTTGGAGATGGTCGTTGTAAATTTATTCATAAGTTGTGTCATCTCTAAATAAGGAATTTTACTAACATCGCCAATTTGGTCTAACATTAATTTTATTTCCGTGTATTCTTGAAACACCGTATTTTTCATTCTTTCATCAAAATCATAATGATAACCCATTGACTTTTTACGCTCCCGCGTATAATCCAGCGGGTCTAGCAAATGAAGTTCAATATCCGCATACACCTTTTTAAATAGTTCAATATACGGTGTAACTGTATTGTTCAAAAAATCACGAACGCCTTGTCCAATTGTAACATATATCTTTTCTAGGCCCTCGTATTTCGTTTTGATTTTATCCACTAGATTCATTATACCGTTTTCGCTATCATCATTTGTAGGTGTGAATATATCGTCTATATTCATTTTAAGTGTCAATAGTTCATCGCGCGGGAGTTCTCGCCTTTGAATAAAAAAACTGCTAGCGCTGTCATAAAACATCCATTCCGTGTAATCCTTGTGCCATTTATCTATCTTACCTTGAATCGCGACGACGGATTTTGTGTCTAGGTCGGTAGAACCCGTCGTGCTCTTGCCCGTTGCGATTTTACCCTGAATCGTATGTTTATAAAACAGACTATTGAAATTTTTTCCATATGCGTTCACGACATCTGTCATAATAACTTTCGTTTCATTATTTCCGGCATTCTTCGTGAAATATTCCGCGATTTTCTGATGGTTAATTTTGTATTGCGTAGGAATAAAGAGTGTAAGAGGGTTCATATTGGTTGACCCCGCACGATGATACACCATTTGTTCGTATAACATTATTTTCCAAGTAGACTTGTCTTTCGCGGGAATATATTTCGGTTTCTGTGAATTGGTAACGACGCCATTGACTGGGATTTGTGATAATGAAATCCGGTCCGCCAGCTCATCTACGTATGAGTCTATATTTGAATCAATTGTTGTTATAATGTTCGTTAAGGTAATAAACGGTTGATCTGATTGATTATTCTCTTTTGATGACGCAGCGGCAGGAGAAGACGCAGTGGCATTTTTAACAGAGGTGGCATTATTGGTAGCAACAGGAACAACAGCAGGAGCGGCAGCAACAGGATAAGAAGGAGCATTCGCAATGCTTATCGGCGGTAGTAACGGCAATGGAGGTGGTACTGACATCGCCATCTTTTTAGCGACAGAATGCGTATAATAACTATATACTCATTCTATTTTTCTTTACAGTGAGATACGCTTTATTACTTTGCACCTCCTCCCACCTTCGCAGGTTGCGATGGCTCAAACGTGTCATCTTTGAATAGCTGATGATATTTTACCAGTTCTAAATGGTCGGTTTCTTCTTTTTCTTTCTTCGCCTTCTCTAGTGTATGAAGTGCGTTGCTGATTTCTAAATCAGTCACCTTTTTCTCTGGTCCGTGTTTTTCTTCCGTCATCGTATGTAAGTTTCTAAACTTGGAAGGAACCACGCAATATTTGCTATCTACATTCATAAGATGGTCCACAACAACGGTAAAGCACGCGGTAATCACGAGAGCGTAATAAATACTACGCGTTCCCATCCAACTTACCGCGAATACGAGAACTTCTTTACTCATCAAGTATTTAATCCAAGATTCAGTGGAAGAGTTCAAATCTAGATTAATGTATCGCGATCCAATATTCAGGATAAGCATCACAAACCCGGCGAAAAATGTGCTTGTATTCAGGTTGTGGAAGAAGTTATGCATCGTAGTGAGAACCGGCGAATTCATAATATTTTTCGCAGGAGATTGAAGTGTGAAAAAGTTCGTTTTTCCGGTGAACAAATCCGTAAACGATTTCAGGTTGATGGGCGGAATAAGAGGGGATGATGCGATAGAACCAGGGCCAGAGGGGGCGGCGGCTCCGGCTCCACCAACTTGTTTCGCCGCGGCGGCGGCGGCGGCGGCCACTGGCATTTTCGCCGACGCGGACGCCGATGCACTACGACGTAGACTACGATTTTTCCTTGACATTTATGATAATAATAAATAATTACTAGTATTACGATAGATTATTTATCGTTCGTGATTAGCCGAACCTCCCCCGAAACGCATTTTTCAGTTTTCGCATTCCCTGACGCGCACCCTTCTTGAACTTCTCGCGTATTCTGAACCCTTCTGGTCCCAATGGATTATCCGGGTCTTCTTCCACACTGATAGGAGCCATAATGGTCTCTTGTGATTTCCATTTACTAAATATCTCTTCAAACATTGTAGTAATATACTTCATTTTTCGCTGGAATTCAGACGTAGGTTCGGCCGATTTCTTGTCGTCGCGGTCGGCTTCGTCGCTGTCGCTGTCGTATGTATCGCGGAGGTCATACCCGCCCGCTTTTCCCCGGTATGTATTTGTGCCGTCTTTTACATAAGGTCCGTCCGCCTTTTCGGAAATATCCAGATGGGAGTGACTTTGTTTATAGGAGGTTCCAGCACCGGATGCGCCGACGACATCCTTTGTCGCGGGCTTCGGCGCGACCTTCTTCGGGGCAGCGGCAACGGCGACGTCGTCATTTCCGACACTGTCCTGATATGCCCCAAATGCGGATGTTGCAACGACAATACACGCCATCAATATTAAAATCGCAATCGTTCGTAATTTCATTGGATACTTATATAATTATTATACTATAATTCCTATATAAGACTTATATAGACCCTGGCTTGTCAAAATAATACGTGATGCCGTATACATACCGCTTTTCATCGTTGGTATTATAGGTGTCATCATCAAGCGGAATACGGAAAATGTTATTGGTGGCGCCGGATATTTTATCTAGGTCCACGGTGGGTAACGTACCAAGCGTAGTCGGAAGCGGGGTCGTATTCAACTTATCATAAATCTTGTTACTGATATCAAACTTAATAACCGCGTCAGTTCGTTGAATTATCGCCAAATACGATAGCATCGTGCGCAATTCTTGGACGACGGATTCACTGATACGCACAGTATTTATGGACGCAACGTCATCTTTCGTTTGTGCACGCATCATCGCTAGAATTTCGTCAATTCGTTGGCGATAGCCGTATACTTTCCCGAAGATATCCATCGCTTGTTGCTTACGTGCGCGGTTGTCGGCGCTATCATTGGT
>Ga0078894_10001976_pt1 | contig 15405 bp, 9 predicted proteins | sample LauGreSu1BDMLBSD_2_FD_67506 | JGI IMG/M metagenome (GOLD analysis project Ga0078894, IMG submission 67506) | Freshwater lake microbial communities from Lake Michigan, USA - Su13.BD.MLB.SD (version 4) (version 4) | ecosystem: Environmental > Aquatic > Freshwater > Lake | place: Lake Michigan, USA... | reverse complement strand
CTGTCGCTTTATGGCTAAAAAAGACAGCACGGCTTCCAAAAAGGGCATCATCGACTTACTGAGCGCCGCTGAAAATGGAGGTATTGATGTCGTGAAGACCGAGAATTTATATGCGTTTGATGGTAAGGCAGCGTATTCTTTGGGGCAGGGGCAGTAGCTGCATATTTTAAATGATATCAGATTTCTGAAAATCTTCCAATAAGGAATTGACCAAAACCTAAAACAACCTTAACAAGTAGATAAACTTCTTTAAATGTAGCATGCGTAAACTTGCACATGCTTAAAAATGTACTTTTAGTATTCTTATTTCTGTCGTTCTCAAACCTTTTTGCCCAAGTTGGGCTCAAAGAGGTATTTATTGAAGAATTCTATACCTTAAATAAAGCCGACTTACAAAAAGGAAACCTTACAGGCGTTACCAGTAAAGGCTTGGTGTGCTACCGCATCTATGTTTTGCTAGACAGCGGCTACACGCTCCAAGCGGTCTACGGTTTGGGGGAACATCCTGCCTTTATCAAAAGCACTTCAGATTTCTACAATCATCCGGGTATAGGTACAACCTTTCCAAATCGCATTCCGGATAAATCTTTGAAAAAGAATTTAACCTATCTGGACTCATGGCTTTCAATGGGCGCGTGTTCCGAAACTTTTTTTGCCGTGCCGCTACGGTACCAAGAGAAGCCGCTTCCAGTCGTAATAGAATGGGATAAGAACTATTTCAATAACCTCAAAGGAAGGGATTCACAGTTTTCGTTTAGAGATGCCCCAGGGATGTATCATTTAGATTCTTTGCCTGTGCCGACTATGTATAACATCGTCGAGCAATTGAAATGCTTGATGGCAGAAACTAACAATAGCGAATTCATCATGACAGACGGTGCTTGGGCTAGCTTAGGTAAAGGAGCTAAGGCTCCGGCCAATTTACCCAACGCCATACTTATTGCACAAATTACAACAGCAGGCAAACTCAGCTACCAACTCAACCTTCAAATTGGCACGCCCAACGGAAAATCCATTCGTTACGTGGCAAGTAACCCTTCTCCAGAAGAATTTACCCACCCATCTCTAATAAATAAACGCTAATACAATGAAAAATATCAAAACAGCCATCGGAACCTTGTTGACCGTTTTTATTTCGAACCAATATGTTGCGCAGCAAGGCTTGGAAGGAATTGTAGTCGAGAAATATTATGTTTCAGATCTTGCAGATTCTTTGAATGCAGTAGATCAGTTGGCTCCGTATGCTTTGAAAACGGGTTCTGTTACCTACCGAATTTATGCCAACTTATTACCTGGTTACAAAGTGATTCAAATGTTCGGTTTGGTTGATCACCCATTAAAATTCAATACCACAACAGCATTTTTCAACGATCCAAACTATGGTGTTTCAGTTTATCAAGGAACAAGTCTCAACAACACTAAGAAGAACACCTCTTTAATTGACTCTTATCTGACGATTGGTGGTGTTTGTGCAGGACAAATGGGTGTTTTGAAGTCAGAAGATACTGATGGCAGTATCGGAAACAATCAAGGTATTTTGGCCAATTTTACTGCTGAAATGGGCTTGCCAATTATGGGTGCAAATGCTCAAGATGGCCTCATGCCAGGTATGCCAATTGTGCCTAACGTGCTTGGTATTACCAACGAACTCGACCCTATTGATCAAATCGTAGGTGGTAGCATTCAAATCAATGATGGTGCAATCGCTGCATTGGGTGGGGTAGAAGGCGTAACGACTTCCAATCATGTTTTGCTTGGGCAGTTTACTACTGATGGCGATTTCTCTTTTGAATTGAATATTCAATTAGCTACACCAATTGCCGGACAAAGTGAAACCTATGTAGCTAGTTTACCAGGCTTAGACCAACTCACTGATTCTACCCTCATTTATAACTCCAATCCAAGCGCAAGCATTGAAGAACATACCATAACAGAAGCTATGAATAATTTAGTTGTATCCCCGAACCCAGCTGTTGATCAACTTCAGATGAATTGGTTGACGCAAGAGTCATATGAAACTTATCAATTAGAATTAATTGATTTAGAAGGTAAAGTGTTACTAGCAATTCCGCACATGACCAATAGCCAAAAAGTTGACATCAAAGATTTGCAAGCTGGTGTGTACTTAGTTAAAGTAAAAGCTGCTCATAGCCAAGCTACGCAGCGCATCATCAAATTATAAGTTCATGTTTCGTTTCTTATTTATTGTCTGCTGCCTTTTTTTGGCAGGAGCTTTGCATGCCCAGGGTACAGTGAGGGGTAAAATCGTAGACCCTAATGGCGAGCCTATTATTGGCGCTAAAGTCATGCTTACAGATACGGCAGGTTTTCTCGGAAAGACCGATATAGATGGCCTTTATTCCTTAAAGGTGCCAGATGCCAAACAGCATCAAATGCGCATCACTCTTCTGGGTTACGACACCTTAAAGAAAGAACTTCAGCTTAAAAATAATGAAGTCTTGGTAGCAGATTTCATTATGAAGGAACGCGAAAAAATTCAAGAGGTCAAAAGTACCACTGTTACCAGAAAGGCCACTAAAGCCAATGACTATTACATGGAGCGCGTCAAGGTGAGTTCTCCGGTGTCAATTGATTACATATCGAGTGAAACCATGAAAAAAACGGGCGATGCCAACGTTACTAACGCAGTGGCGCGTGTATCGGGGGTTTCTACCAATGGGGGTCTGATTACTGTGAGGGGAATCGGCGACCGTTACATCAGAACCAACTTCAATGGTTCGCGCATCCCAACACTTGACCCGCTTACCAATAACATCAAATTAGATATCTTCCCTACTGCATTAGTAGACAACATTGTCATTTCCAAAACGCAAGCCCCTGATTTACCAGGTGATTGGGCAGGCGCCTACATTTCTGTAGAAACGAAAGATTACCCAGATAAACTCATGGTGAATGTCGAGTCACAATTTGGCTACAATGTACAGTCCACTTTTAAAGATTTTGTTACCTCAGACCGCAGCGGCACCGATTGGTTGGGTTTTGACAATGGTTTTAGAGGTTTCAATGAGGGTGTTAATTTTGCCAAGCCAAATTTAAGCCCGAGTAATTACGAAAGTATGGTAGCGCTTGGTTTGGGCGATTTTTATGCCAATTTAGGGGTAACAGGTTGGCAAGATGCCAGTAATGAAAATCAAACCTACATGGCTTTGGGCTTGGTTGAGTTGGGCCTCCTCAATCCTTCACAAGTGAATGACCCTGCAGCTTTTTTAGCGGCGCAAGCTCAATTCAATTCAACATTAAGACCACAAGCTTTTGCGCAAATTAACCCTAACGGAACAAGTTTTAACAACGGGTTTTCAAATTCTTGGAACACAACCACGCGTCGTGCACCCATCAATTTTACGCAAAACTTTAGCATTGGTAATCAAACAACTTTTTTAGGTAAACCACTTGGTTATATCTTTGGTTTCAGGTACGGTAATAGCGTGCGTTTTGACCCTAATGGCATTTCGCAGCGAATTGGCGCTGAGTCTACAGGTTACGGGATTTTATTTACTGACAATGCCTTATTAAGTAGAGAAATCAATTCTTGGAGCATGCTCTTGAATTTGGCTTACAAAATCAATGACAATAACAAGGTATCCATATTAATGATGCCAAATTTTTCAGGAACCAACGATGTAGGTTCTTTTCAAACGCAGCCATTGGGTGAGCCTTTAGAGGAAATTAGCTTTAGAAAGAATATCTTTTATGAGAATCGCCAGCAAAAGATTTACCAACTTGCATCTCAGCATTATTTACCTAAATCGAAAATTAAAATCGAAGCCAATGTTTCATATACAGATGGCGCAAGCAATGTTCCAGACTTTAAATTGACCGAGTACATTGGTTTTTCTGAGTACAGTCAAATTACGAGTTATCAGTTTTCGCCAAATGCCGGTGATGGTATTCGTAGATACTTTAGGTACCTCGATGAAAACCTGTTTGATTCACGGATTTCATTTGAATTGCCTTTAGCATCAGATAGTTTGAAGCTTGTCCGCAAATTGAAATTTGGGGCTGCTTATCAACTCAATGATAGAAACTCTAAAATGGAGGAGTATTTCTTAACCGCTGGCAATGGTTTGCCTACAACCCTTCAAAATACTGACCTCAATGCATTTTTGGATACCAATCAAATGGTGATGCAAAATGGTATACTCGGTTATTATTATGACCCACGCAATTGGGATTGGAACCACACTATTGGTACCAACGCAATTACTGCAGCATACGGGCTTCTAGATTTTGAATTCAACAAAATGATCCGCTTTAATGGTGGATTGCGTGCTGAGCATGTTGCGCTGTTTTCGGATGTTTACAAATACCATGCACTTGGTTATGAGCGCAACGATGGTCGCAGGGTGAGTGTACCGGGCTACCCAATTATCAATCCAGGTATTTTAGATGAATGGTCTTTTCTACCGTCTGGTAGTGTCATTTTTAAGTTCCAATCAGATAAAAAGACTACCACTAATTTGCGTTTGAATTATAGTCAAAGTGTGGCGCGTCCGAATATACGAGAAATGAACGATGCGGCTGTTTATGACAATGAATTCCGAACCTTGATCTATGGTAATTCTAACTTGAAATTGACCAATATAACCAATTACGACTTGCGTTATGAGTCGTATTTTGCCAACAAAGACAATTTCTCTGTTAGTGCTTTTTATAAGACGTTTTTGAATCATATTGAAATGGGTTTTGGTTCTTCAGGCATTACCTGGGACAACAACGAGAATTCATATGTAGCAGGTTTAGAATTTGAGGTAGGTAAAAATATTGGCAAGTACCTTGAGTTCAGGTCAAATGTAACGGTCGTCAAATCACAATCTCAGTTTGTGAGAAAAGATTTTATTATCTTGAATAACAACCAAATTGAATATTTCCCAGTCGATACAGTTGTGCGCACTATGTTTGGGCAGGCGCCATATATTGTCAATGGTATTTTAAGTTACAATGCTGATTCTTTAGGACTAACAGCTACAGTTTCATATAATGTACAAGGTCCACGCTTGGTGATTGCGGGTATTTTGAAAGGCTTTGCCAATGTGTACGAAATGCCACGTCATACGGTCGACTTTAAGTTATCAAAAAATCTCGGAGAGCATTATGCCATGAGTTTAACGGTTCGCGATATTTTGAATGCACCGGTTCGTAGGGCTTATCAACTTTCAGACGGTTCTTATGTTGATTTTGACCGTTTTCGATACGGAACAACATTCCAATTTGGCTTCTCTTATAAAATTCAATGATGAAAAAGATTCTATTCACATGCATCGCCATATGTAGCTTCTCGCTATTAAAGGCACAATTGGAAAAGGTAAGCGTAGAAAAATACTATATCACGGATAGCAATGATGCTACGGATATTACCGGTGGAGCTATACTTCCTGGAACAACGACTTATCGAATCTATATAGATTTATTGCCTAATACGCGATTGAAATCTGTTTATGGTAGTGCGGGTCATCCGGTAGTTTTTCAAAGTACAGCCCCATTTTATAACCATGCAACAGATGGTCAAACTTATGCTAAGGAATTCTTAAAAAACCGTTATAGCGAAGGTTTAGTTGCTTTGGACACATGGATGACTCTTGGGCAAACCACCAAAACGCAAGCAGGTAAAACCTATTTTGGGATTCCAAAAGATTCAGACACGGATGGTTCTTTTATTGGAGGAACAAATAATGATGGCGGCAGTGCGGGAATCGCAGCAGGCTTGCTAACTAATTCAGATTCGCAGATGGGCATTCCATTAACCTCCTCTGATGGAATGGATACCATGGTAAATGTACCTAGCAATTGGTTGTCTATTGGTCTTGTAGATATCGCTACTGGTCAAGACAATACAATTTTTGGGTCTTTGCAGTCAGGTTCAAGTTTCAATTCGGAAGAATTTTTATTACAAAATAGCGGGGTTAGTGGGGTAGATCCAAATTCAAATGAAGTTTTGGTTGCACAATTAACTACAGCTGGTGACTTATCTTTTGAGTTCAACATAGAAGTTGAAGTGCTCATAAATGGCACGCCAAGCATCATTAAATATGTGGCAAAAGACACCTTGTTAGGTCTAGATGAAGTCTATAGTCCATTTTTGAGTTACCCATTTGAGTGCGGCTGCACAGATCCAAATTATCTGGAATTTAGTCCCGCGTTCGCATGTTTCTTAGACGGTTCTTGTATCACACCTGTTGTGATGGGCTGTTTGGATACCAATGCATGTAATTATGACCCTTCTGTAAATATCAACGTACCAGGGCTGTGCTGCTATCCTGGATCTTGTGGAGGTAGAGACATCGCAGTGGTGTGTCCGGAGTTGTGGTCTAGTAACTTTGAAATCAAGATGGTACCAAACCCTGCCGATGGAGAAACACAACTTATTGCGAATGGCAATTTTGAAGGTCAACAAATTTCTTGGAAATTATATAATGCTTTCGGAGTTGTTTTAACAACCGAAACAGGAATAGCTACAGAAAACAACTTAAAAATAAATATGGGCCTAGATGAGCAAAAGGCTGGTGTTTATTTCTTGGACTTTACGGTAGGTGAGCTAACAAAATCAGAAATTCTTATCAAGACAAAATGAAAAATTCAATCGTCATACTGATCATCTTAAGTCTCGTTGGTTTAGCTTCCTGCAATAAAGACACGCCTAAAGAAATTGAATTGGAATATGGTACAGTTACCGACTTAGATGGCAACACTTATAAAACTGTTAAAATTAATGACCAGTGGTGGATGTGCGAAAACCTCAAAACTACCCAATTTAATGATGGTTCATTGATTCCTTTTTTTGCAACAAACGATACTATTGGTTGGCAAGCTGGCCCTGGATATAAAACTGTTGCAGATAGCCTCTATGGCAAACTTTATAATTATGCTGCAATCCTTGACCCCAAAGGATTGGCTCCTGAAGGTTGGCATATTGCTACAGACGAAGATTGGAAAAAACTAGAACGTTCTATTGGTATGGATAGTTCAGAAACAGAGCTAATGGCTTGGCGCGGACAAGATGAAGTCAATGGTATTTTACCTCAAAATTCTAATAATTGGCCAACGTCTAGCTTTCATTTTGGAAATAATAAATATGCTTTGAACATTAATCCAGGTGGGGTAGTACTTTATAACGGCATTATTTCAGCCAATAGTTTAGAGGCTTATTTTTGGACAGCTACGCACAATTCTCAAAATGCCATTTACAGATCGATCAGTTACCAACGCACCCAAATCTTTCGTCAATATGCAGACATGCGCTTTGGTATGAGTGTACGTTGTGTTAAAAATTAAAACATGAAAAAAATTCTTTTTTGCTTTCTATTTTGGAGCACTTTTTCAAATGCACAAGTGCAGGAGCGCAATCAAATTGGTGCTTTTTATCATTTGGGTTATACTGCAATGAGCTACCAAAAATCAGCCGAAAACCCAGGATTCAATCAGACAATGGATAGTTTACAAACAGGTGGATTGGCACAAGAGTTTGGCTTCACTTATTCGCGTCGTCTGACTAGAGAGCTTTCTTTTGTAAGTGGCCTTTATTTTCAAAATAATAGTTACAATTTCTTGGAAAATGCATTTCCCGGAATGAAAACGTATCAACACATATTGAATTACATGGCTTTACCTCTAGGTCTTGAGTATAATATCATCACCGATAAGTGGCAGCCATTTCTTGGCTTTACAGTTGTCACTTCCAAATTGGTCGACAGCCATATTTCTTATATTTTGCAAAGCGGTTGGAACCAAGAACAAATTGCATCTTACGCACCGCATACAACTTGGCAATTTAGTTCCAATTTAATTCTTGGGGCACAACTGCCCGTCACGCTAAAATGGAGTATCAAGCCGAGTGTAAGATTTGGTTACACACTCAATTCAATTGGTTCAGGTAATGTGCCGCAAAGGCCGTATCAGCTTGGTTTTCAAACGGCTATTCTCTATAATTTTTAACAGCTCGTTTTGAAATTGTTGATATTAACACGGGCTTAATTATTACAAAATTTATCTAGCGCAGAAAGTTTTTAAACAGTTAAAGTTGGCTTCACAGCCAACTTTTTTTTGTAATCTAATTTTACACCAACTAAAAAATATTTGTAAAATGAAAAAAAGAAATTTACTCGTTGGCCTTTTCTCCATGCTAGGATTGGTCACAATGGGCAACAGTATGTTTGCTCAACAAAACCTTGGTGCAGCCTGTGGTTGTCCGACGGTTGCGGCAAGAACTTCTGCTGCAATTACTTCAGTAGGAACTTGGACCTCTCTTCCTTCTTCTGCTTATGGCAAAGAACTAGGTGGTTCACAAAACATCACACTTACTTGTGATAAAATCTGGACTTTAGACGAAAAACTTTACATTGCCTCTGGTTCTACACTAACCATCGAGCCAGGTACAGTAATCAAAGGTTCCGATGCAGGTACCAACGTAGCTGCTGCTCGTGCCATTATTATCGAGCGTGGTGGCAAAATTATGGCACCAGGTGTTGAAGATTGCCCAATCGTATTTACTGCGGCTGCAGACAACCTCGATGGTACTTATTCAGTTAATAATAAAGGTAAATGGGGTGGTATCCTAATTTGTGGTACCGCAACAAACAACCTTCTATTAAACGGTAACGGCCCATTCGTTCCAGGACAGGGTGGTAAAATGGCGATCGCCGATGGTTTAGGTGTTTTGGAAGGTTTTGCTTCTTCTTATCCACAAGACCAGTTTGGTGTGGCTTTAAGTATTCCATCGGGAGCAGCACAAGCAACATCTCCTTCTGGTGCGTATCAATTTACGCTTGTTGCCGGCAATGCAACTGGTGGTTCAAACGTTTCGGGTTCAAATAAGCTAACTCTTAGTTCAAATGCGGCAGCATTTGTTGTTCAAGGACAAACAGTTAGCGGCTCTGGAATTCCAACTGGTACAACAATATTGAGTATCTCAAGTGCAACTCTTACGCTTTCTGCTAACCTAACTGGTACAGTTGCTTCAGGTGATGTAATAACTTTTGATGGTACATACCCAAATGGTGGTGCAACTGGTTACTTCACAACAATTACGGCTACTTCGGTTTCAGGTGCTCCTGTAGGCACAAGCGGTGGTAACACCGTTAGTTTTGTAGGTCCATTTTATTCAAGTACAGCTTCTTTCAATGACAACGATAATTCTGGTGTCATGACTTATGTTTCTATTCGCCACTCAGGTGCCAACCTTTTAGTAGGTTCTGAGATCAATGGCCTTACACTTGCATCTGTAGGACGTGGTACTAAAATCGAACACATCGAAATCGTTTCTTGTGCAGATGACAACATCGAGATTTTCGGTGGAACTGTAGACCTTAAGTATTGTACAACATTATTTGGTAACGATGACATGTTTGACTATGATTTAGGTTGGACCGGCCGTGCACAGTTCTTATTTGGAATGAAAGCCGACCATGCATCTGGAATTAGCCCTGACAACGACAACGGATTTGAGTGTGATGGTGATGATGGCAAAACCTATGCTACCCCAATTTCTGCTCCTAAAATTTACAATGCTACAGTTATGGGTAATGCCAAAACGACAAATACTGCTGATAACACAGGTATGATTGGTTTGTGTTTGAAAGAATTCGCTGGCGGTGAAATTAGAAATTCAGTTTTCGCAGGTTTCAAAGAAGGAGTTCGTATGACATCAGTAACAGCAGCTACAGCAAGTTATGGTAATCGTAGTATTGCATTCGGTGGTGAAGCAGTTCACAATTATTTGGCAACTGGAACAACTCCATCTGCAACAACAGGTAATGGTTCACAACGTTTGAAAGTGAAGTGTAATACTTTTGTAGGTAACACTACCAACGTAAATGCATATGACGCCCAAACAGCTGCCTTAGCTCAATTAACAGCAGACGGGAACTTGTTTGAAACAACCATCCCTGGTTTCAGCTCTAGCTTTGCAATTACAACTTCAAACGTTGTAACGACTAAAAACGATGCTACACCAAATCCAGCTTTACCACTTGGTACAGGTTGTACTCAAGCGCCATCAGATGGTTTCTTTGAGCCAGCAAATTACCGCGGTGCATTCTCTTCAACTGCTGGAGACAATTGGTTATCTGATTGGTCTTACTCAGAATTACTTGGCTCTACTTTAGGTGTGCAGGCTTGTCCTACTGACTTAAACGGTGATGGTACTACCAACACTGCTGACTTCTTGATTTTTGCTCCTGCATTCGGAACAAACTGTAATTAATCTTAAGTCCTAAATACAAAGGCAAAGCGCCCACTGTTCTTTTCATCTTTTTCGGTGGGCGCTTCTTTAAAAAACAAACAAAGCAAATTATGAAAACACTTCGTTTAATTACAAATTTATGCTTTTTTCTGCTTGCAGGCTCTGCCTTCTCGCAAGGATTACAAGGCATTGTAGTTGAAAAATACTACCAAGCAAATGCTGCTGACGTCGCTGGCCAAGAGTCAGGTGCCTCGGTTCCACTTACAACCTCTTCAGTTACCTACCGTGTTTTTGTTGACATGGCGGCTGGATACAAATTCAATCAGATTTTTGCTGTACCGGGTCAGTCATTGACTGTAAATACCACAACAGCATTCTACAATGATCCAGGTTACGGGGTGACAACAAACCCAGGTACTATCTCCACAACTAACATGGCCAAGAAAACAACTATGCTTGATTCTTGGTTCACTACAGGTGGTGTGGTTGCTGGTAAATCTGGTGTGTTGAAATCAGCGGATACCGATGGTGCAATTACCAACACCAATGGTTTGTTAACCAATAACCCGGGTGGTTGTTTTGGTTCTATCCCACTTCAGGGCTCAGGTGCACAGGATGGTTATTTGCCAAATGGTGTGTCTCCCAACTTAACTTATGCTGCTCCAAATGCGCTTGGCGGTTTTTCGTCTTTAGCCGTATTAGATCAAACAAGTGGTGGTTCAATCACGATTACTGATGGAGCTTTGGCTGCATTAGGTGGTATTGTCGGTACAACTTCGTCTAACATGGTTTTGATTGGTCAGTTCACTACGACAGGTCAATTGAGCTTTGCACTTAACGTTCAAATTCAGAATATCTCTACAGGTCTTGCTGAAAACTATTATGCGAATCCAACAGGAAGTCAGTTGACACATTCTACATTGACTTTAGTTGCCAATACGCCTCCAACTGTTACCTTGGCAGCTAGCCCATCTAGTTCAGGTATCATCACGGGTACTTCTATGACTTTTACTGCCACGGCTAATGATGCAAATGGTACGGTTACAGGTGTTCAATTTTTTGACAATGGTACTTTGCTAAATGGAACAGTTACACAAAGTGGTAGCACTTACACGTATGCTTATACAGCTTCTGTAAACGGCGCTCATGCAATCACGGCAAAAGCAACAGACAATGATTGTGCAGTGACGACCTCAACTGCACACAACTTTACAGTTGCTGCCAACCAAGCGCCAACAGTTTCTGGCTTAACTGCTCCAGCAACAGCTTATTTAGGTTCTACTGTAACTTTAACTTGTAGTGCTGCTGACGTAGACGGTACAGTTGCATCTGTTGAATTCTTTGTGAACTCTGTATCTATCGGTAACGGAACTTTGGCAAGCGGAACGTACTCTAAAACGTATAGTGTTCCAACAAATGTCAATGGTACGTATTCAGTTCAAGCTAAAGCTACAGATAACCTTGGTTTGGTAGGTTCTTTTGCAACTACCTCTATGAACGTCGTGGCAAACACACCGCCGACAGTTTCACTTACCAACCCAACTGCAAGCCAATTGATTTCTGCTCCTACAGTAATTACCCTTACGGCAACTGCTGCTGATATTGATGGTATTGACTCGGTTAACTTTTTCATCAATAACTTATTTGTTGGTGCAGGTTCTATGACTGCAGGTACAGCTACCAATGGTACTTGGACCTATGCTTACACCAGCACACCTGGTATCAAAACATTTACTGCAAAAGCCATTGATGATTTTCAAGCAAAAACTACATCTTCTGCAGTAACTTTGGATATCGCAGATCCGAACGCACTTCCTTACAAAGTAAAGAACGTTACACAAAACTGTGATCAATCAACATATTTAATGCCTGTTTCAGTATCGAATACGTATACCGTAGACAACGTCATTGGATACGATATTGTATTGACCTATGATGCCTCTAAATTGACACCTACGGGTAATGTATTTGTAGCAAATAACCTTTATTCAAATGCTGCACACATCGAAACCGCAACATCAATAGGCACGCCTAGCGGAAGCAATGGAACTATGCAAATCTCTTTGAACTTTAATGGTAATGCACCTGCTTCTGCCGAGTTCAACGGAACAAATGCAGATATCTTTACCGTACAGTTCACTAAAACATCAGCGTTTGCAGGTGTAGATTCAGCCACGGTAGCTATTTCTTCAATTCAAGAAAGTTACATTACTGGCGTATTGAACAAGACTGCAAATTCAGGTAAAGCCTATTCTATCAAAAACCAGAATTACCCAGCTACCTTATTGTTCTGGTCTGATAACCAAGCGATCAAATACAACGCCGCAAACCCGAATGCATTCTTGATTACCAACGTAAACGGAACTGTTTCAACAACAGGTACGGCAACTTCAGCATCTACCTCATTGACGATTCCGAACACTGTAACTGGTGTTGTCGCAGGTATGAAAGTTGTTGCCGATGGTATTCCAGCGTCAGCTACTGTAGCAAGTGTCTCAGGTACAACCGTTACGTTATCGACTGCTACAACAGCTGCACTTGCCGCAACTCCTGTAGCGTTCGTTTCTACAACTGCAGTTCAGCCGAATACTTCAGGTGTGTTTACGCACATTCTCACTAATGGTCAGCAAGTGCGCATTTCTCGCGATATCTCTAACAACAACTCAGTTCAGTTGTTGGTGAATGGTGCAGATGCCGTTTTGGGTAAAACACTTCTTTTAAACGGTAACTTTACGCCTTCTGTTTATCAAGTGATGGCCCTTGACGTCAACCTTGACGGTGTTGTTTCTGCAGGTGATATCTCACAAATTAAGCAACGTGCTACATTGGCTATTCCCGAATTCCGTCAGGCATGGAACTACAACGCACAAGGTGTATCTAACGGTCATCCGTCAAAAGACTGGGTTTTTGTTGACCAGACAACCGTTGCCAATAACGCTGCTTACCAAATCTCTTCTACTTTCCCAGCAAACGATAACGTAGGTTACTCTAAGGCAAAAGTTCCAGTAACGCCTTTCAGCATCAATGCGAACGTAAACAACTATGCTACTTGTCCAGAGGTTCAGTCTGAAAACTACATGGGTATCATGTTAGGTGACGTCAATGCAAGCTACGCTACCTACACTGCAGATGGTGTATTGAAGTCTAACGGAGCAGTAGTTCTTGATTTAGCTGCTGCTAAACAAGAAGGCAACAACTTCCGTATCCCAGTTTCTTTTGAAGCTACAGAAGTGGTGAATTCACTTGACTTTGCTGTTCGTTTCAATAACAACATGAGCTATATGGAAATGGTTGAATTGGATCAAGCTGCAGAAGCAACTTCTTTCATGAATACACAAGACCAAACACTTCGTTTCTCTGGTTTCAATGTCTCTGACTTTGCTACTGGCGCTAACGTTGCTGAACTAGTAGTTGCTACTGAAAACGGAAAATTGACAGAAAAAGACATCATCGTTGACTTGGCTATCTTGAATGGCAAGCCAGTAGACATGAAGTTTGCGAAGTCTACTGAAGCTTTACAACAATCTTTGAATGTTCAGGTATATCCAAATCCGAACAATGGTTCTTTTGCAGTTGAATCTGTAGAAGGTGCATTTGTTGCGATCTACGACATGAACGGAAGAATGATTGCTGAAGAAGGACAAATTCCTGCATCAGGAAAAATGACAGTTAACCTTTCTAAGGTAAATGCTGGTGTATATTTTGTGCAAGTACAAAATGCCAACTTCAGCACCATGAAAAAGGTGATTGTTGAATAATTGAATGCCACACAATACAATCAAAAGTCGCGTTCTTCGGAACGCGACTTTTCTTGTATAAAAACAGAAAAAAATGAAAACTACATTTACCTTCCTCCTTCTTTTAAGCTTCACAAATTTCATTTGGGCTCAAAAAGGTGAATTGCTTCAAAGTGGTCAGTCAAAATCTATGGCAGATACCATTGTTTTTGATTTGGCGAATGCCAATTATTACGCAAACGCAGGCTCTAATTTCATTGAAATTCCTGTTATTTTGAAGTCCACTGATCCAACGATCAATTCATTTGACTTTTGGTTTCAGTTCAATTTAAATGAGCTTACTTATATTTCAACTTCTTCCCTGGTTACTGGGCTCGATGCATTCAGTAATTTCAATCAGGCTAATTTTTATCTAAGCAATACCTCTTCGGGTACCTCCATAAATTTCAATATCCCTACGAACACACCGGTTGTCAAATTAACTTTTCAGTTGAGTTCAGCTTGTGCACTCATCAATTCACAAGATTTCAATAACGTCACCACGCTTTTTGATGGAGACCTCAGTAGTTTTAAATTTACTGCACCTTCCCCAAGCCCTATTCAAGTCCTGAGTCCGCTCCCTACTTGCAGCCATAATTACATTACTTTTTCTTACGATAGCCTCTATTCTGGCAAACTAATAACAGAATACAGCTGGGATTACGGTAACATGGATTTTTCTTCTTCACAAACCGACTCCACCATTTTTACGCAACCCGGAAATTTCACTGTTTTACTTGATGTCATTACTGCTGACGGTTGCAGTTATTCCACTTCCTTTCCGATCGATATCACAGAAGGCCCGCTCGCTAGCTTTACCCATACACAAGGCAGCACGCAAACTGAAGTCATTTTTACCAATACTACTGTTTTCACGGGTGGCAATATCACTGAATTTCATTGGGATTTTGGCGATGGTCAAAATTCTTCTGAGGAAAATCCAATAGTTACCTTCCCCGGTGCTGATACCTATCCGGTTACTTTGACAGTTACCGCTGACAACGGTTGTGAAAACACTACTGTAGTCAATATTTCTACAGTAGGACTTGATGATGCAGCGCAAGCTCAATTGCTATTGTTTCCAAACCCTGCACAGTATTCTATTTTGTTAAAGTCAGCTACTCAATTGGGCGCATGGCAAATCTTGAATGCACAGGGTGAGGTAGTGCTAAAAGGAACAACTTCAGCACCTAGCACAACAATTGACATCAAGTCTTTGGCAAGCGGATCCTACACAATACAGCTCGAATCAACTGCTAAAGTGTTTATTAAAATTTGACAGCAGAAACTAAACCCTCACCACATCTAAAATGCCCTTTTGGGCAACTTTTATGGCCATGTAAACCACAAGGGCGGCAGTCGAGGTCTTTTACTTCAATGATGGCAGATTGATCTGACAGCGGCCCGAAGCCAAATGCTGGCACGGTTGAGCAA
>Ga0078894_10001975_pt1 | contig 15406 bp, 13 predicted proteins | sample LauGreSu1BDMLBSD_2_FD_67506 | JGI IMG/M metagenome (GOLD analysis project Ga0078894, IMG submission 67506) | Freshwater lake microbial communities from Lake Michigan, USA - Su13.BD.MLB.SD (version 4) (version 4) | ecosystem: Environmental > Aquatic > Freshwater > Lake | place: Lake Michigan... | reverse complement strand
TTGATTTTTAATAAATTTTAAGCTAAAAAAGCTTATAAAATTATATTTTTTAAATTAGAATAAAGTATAAGATTATCATAAAAAAACTTAAAAATTAGTTTATCATTAGAGTTGAATTTAAAAAGTTTTAAACAATATTTTTTAGTGATTAAATTATTTGAAATAATAAGATAATTTAAAATTTCACATATATTATAAATTATTTTTAGATAAAATATCTAAAAAATTGTAATATTGCGAACAATAATTTTGAACTAAGTGAAAAAAATAGCAATAATTGGAAGTGGCTTCTCTGGAATTTCAGCAGCATGTTATTTAGCAAAAGCTGGAAATGAAGTGGTTGTTTTTGAAAAAAATAGTTCAATCGGAGGACGTGCAAGGAAATTTGAAGCAGCAGGGTTTGTATTTGATATGGGACCCAGCTGGTACTGGATGCCCGATGTATTTGAAAAATTTTATAATGATTTTGGTTATAAAACATCTGATTTTTATGATTTATTAAAATTAGATCCAGGTTTTCAAATAATATATGCTCATGATGAAGTATTAGAGGTTCATGCAGATTTTGAAAAGATAAAAAATACGTTTGAGGCGTTGGAAAAAGGAAGTGCCAAAAAATTAGAAGCTTTTATAAATGAAGCAGCACAAAAATATGCTATTAGTATGAATAGTATAGTATACAAGCCATCATATTCTATATTGGAATACATAAGTTTTGAAATAATAAAAGAAATATGGAGCGTTGATTTTTTTATTCCACTTAGAAAAAGTTTGTCAAAATACTTCAAAGAAGAGAAATTATTAAAGTTAATGGAATTTCCAGTCTTATTTCTTGGAGCCATGGCCGATAAAATTCCAGCTTTATACAGTATTATGAATTATGCAGCTTTGAAGCAAGGTACTTTTTATCCACAAGGTGGTATGCATTTAATAGTATCGGCATTTGAAAAAATAGCTAATAAATTAGGCGTTGAATTCAAATGCAATGCGCCTGTAGATTCAATTGAATTTGAAAATGGTATGGCAAAAGGTATAATCTCGCATGGTGAATTTTATGCATTTGATGGTGTAATTTCTTCCGCTGATTATCACCATACGGAATCAAAGTTAATTCCTACAAGCATCCAAAATTATGATGATGCTTTTTGGGAAAAGAAAGTTTTTGCACCATCTTCTTTACTTTTTTATCTTGGAATTAATAAAAAAGTAAAAAACCTTAAACATCATAATCTTTTCTTTGATAGTGATTTTGAACTGCATTCGCATGAAATATATACAACGCCAAAATGGCCTTCAGATCCTTTGTATTATGTATGTTGTCCATCCAAAACAGATCCTAGTGTAGCTCCAGAAGGGAGTGAAAATCTTTTTATACTTATCCCTATAGCAGCAGGTCTTGAAGATACACAAGCTCTACGCGACTTGTATTTCGATAAAATTATGAATCGTCTTGAAACATATTGTGGCACTTCGCTTCGAGATTCAATAGTATTTAAAAAAGATTATTGTAAAAATGATTTTATCATAGATTATAATTCCTATAAAGGCAATGCATATGGATTGGCAAATACACTATTTCAAACAGCATTTTTTAAACCAAGTTTGAAAAATATAAAGATTAAAAATCTATTTTATACCGGACAATTGACGGTTCCGGGGCCGGGTGTCCCACCTTCAATCATATCGGGTAAAATTGCCGCTACAGAATTAATGAAAAATTTATAAATGATACTTAAAATTAAAAATTGAAACAAAAATTTGACTTATTATCATATAAAATAAGTGCTTTGACTACAAAAAGTTATAGTACAAGCTTTTCTATAGGAATTCATTTTTTAGAGAAAGAAATTCATGATGCCATATATGGAATTTATGGATTTGTAAGATTTGCAGACGAAATTGTAGACTCATTCCATGATTTTGACAAAGAAAAATTACTATCCGAATTTAAAAAAGATACCTTTGAATCTATAGATCAAAAAATAAGCCTCAATCCTATATTAAATTCATTTCAATTTGTTGTAAGACAATATAATATAAATAATGAATTGATAGAAGCATTTCTTCATAGTATGGAAATGGATTTAAAAAAAATGGACTATTCAGATTCTTTATATAAGGAGTATATCTTTGGAAGCGCAGAAGTGGTGGGATTGATGTGTCTTAAGGTTTTTGTTAATGGGGATGAATCGGAGTATCAAAAATTGAAGCCGATGGCTCAAAAATTAGGATCTGCATTTCAAAAGATTAATTTTTTAAGAGATTGTAAGGCTGATATAGAAAAATTGGGTCGTGTTTATTTCCCAAATGTAAAAGGTATTCAAATAACAGCTTCTGAAAAGTTAGAAATTGAAGCCGATATAGAAAAAGAATTTTTTGAATCATTACAAGGTATCAAATCATTGCCTAGCAATGCAAAATTAGGTGTATATATTGCTTATGTGTATTATTATCAATTACTTGTGAAAATCAAAAGAGTAGAAGCAAAAGATATTATGCAGCAGCGTATACGAGTTTCAAACCCTCAAAAACTTATTTTACTTGCAAAAGCATATTTGAAATGTAAGCTCAATTGGATGTAAAACATTAATTTTGCGTCATTATGAGGTTATTTGTTATTTACATATATATTCTTTTAAACTATAATACTGTTTCCGCCAATACGGATACATTAAAAATGTATAGATTGCAATTAGATAAGGCAATTCGCGAAAAATCAGAATGTGAAAAAATGATAGCTCAGCCTTATTTTCATGCAGGTAAAAGAGGTGTAGTATGGGTTGTCTATTCAAAACATATATTGAATCCATTTAATAAACTTAAGTATTTTAATAAAGGAAAAGATATTGTAGAAAAATATATTCAAGAGCATCCAAATGATATAGAAATGATATTTTTTAGGTACAAAATTCAAACGAGTATCCCTAAGATTTTGAATTATAGGCAGAATATAGGGAAAGATTCCAAAAAATTATTAGAATGGCTTGAGATAAAAGATATGAATGACAAAGATTTGTATTATGAAGTTAAAAAAACATTAGTTTCCATTAAATAATAATTCATTCATTTGATAAAAGATAAATCATTATTTACTCAAAAATTAAAAGATTATGCTCTTAGTCTAGGGTTTCAAGATTTTGGAGTGTCAAAGGCCGAAGAACTTACCGAAGAGGCTAAAAAACTAGAAAAATGGCTTGCACAAGGATTTCACGGCGAGATGAACTATATGGAAAATCATTTTGATTTGCGTATTAATCCTAAAAACCTTCTTCCGGGTACAAAATCTGTTATCAGTCTATCTCATAGCTATTTCCCTGAAAAAGAAATTATGGAAAATCGTTATAAAATAGCCAAATATGCTTATGGAAAAGATTATCATAAGGTATTGAAAAAAAAGCTCAATCAAATTGTCAAATGGATTGAAAATGAATTAGGAACAACAATTGTGTCAAGAGGATTTGTAGATAGTGGCCCTATTCTTGAACGTACTTGGGCGCAAAAAAGTGGAGTTGGATGGATAGGCAAAAATTCCTTATTATTAACAAAAGCCAAAGGGAGCTATTTTTTTCTATGCGAAATTTTAGTTGATATGGAACTGGAGTATAACACTGCTGTTGCAGAATACTGTGGTAAATGTACAAAATGCATAGATGCTTGTCCTACACAAGCAATTGTGGCGCCTTATATTATTGATTCAAAAAAATGTATTTCATATTTGACGATAGAGTATAAAGATGTTCTACCACAAGAATATAAAGATAAAATGAATGGGTGGGCTTTTGGTTGTGATATATGTCAAGATGTTTGTCCTATCAACGGACGTGCTATTCCGCACAATGAACCTTTATTCAATCCAAATCAAGCTTTTATGGACTTAAATAAAGAGGAAATGGAATCATTGAAAATGGATGTTTTTGATAGAATTTTTGAAGGAAGTGCAATTAAAAGGACAAAATATGAAGGCTTTATGCGAAATGTTAATTTTTTGAAACCCAAATGAATCTAAAAGTTTTACTTTTGCAGTAATATTTCTATTGATAATGAATTTTTTAAATAAAAAGATAGGTGTTTTAGGTGGAGGCCAACTCGGTCGAATGTTGCAAGAAAAAGCACTTGAATATGGAGTCAATTTGTTTTTTTTGGATCCAGACAAAGATTGCCCATGTAGTATTTTTTCTCAATACTATACTCAAGGAAGTTATAAAAAATATGAGGATGTAGTCAATTTCGGAAAAAATTTGGATTGTATCACTATTGAAATTGAGCATGTAAATATTGAAGCGCTTGAATATCTTGAAAATCAAGGCGTAGAAATTATTCCCAATACAAAATCAATTAAAATTATTCAAAACAAAGCTTTGCAAAAGCAATTTTATCTTGATAAAAACATTCCGAGTTCTACATTTCAAATTTTTGATAATGAAGAGATTGTAAATATTGATACTAGTTTTTATCCTTTTTTTCAAAAATCTCAAAAAGATGGATATGATGGAAAAGGGGTGCAATATATTGCCAATGAAAATGATTTAATTAAGCAGCTTGGGGTCCCATCTATACTCGAAAAAGCTGTAGATATTAAGAAAGAATTGGCTATTACTGTAGCAATAGATTCATTTAAGAATTTAAGACTTTTCCCAATTTGTGAAATGGTTTTTGATGAAAAACTGAATTTGGTAGATTATTTATTAGCTCCCGCATCTATATCAAAAGATGAAGAGAATACTATAAATCAAATAGCTACTGATTTTATAAATGCAACGGATTCGAAAGGATTGTTTTCTATAGAATTTTTCTTGACACATAATAATGAAATCTTGGTAAACGAAGCTGCACCAAGAGCTCATAATTCAGCTCATTATACTATAGAAGCATGTAATATATCCCAATTTGAAGCACAATTACAGATTTTATTAGAATTAAAATTGCCTGAGATTAAATTGAAGTCAAATGCGTCTATGATAAATGTTGTAGGCGAGGATAAATATGCTGGTAATCCAGTTGTAGAGGGGCAAGATTTGTTTCATACTATTCCCAATTTTCATTTTCATTTATATGGGAAAAAAGAAACAAAATCAGGTAGAAAAATGGGGCATATTACTTTATTACATCATGATTTGGAACAATTAAAACTAAATACACAGCAAGTAAAATCGAGATTTAAATTAAAAGGAGAAACCTATTTGGATTAATAAATAAAAGTATTTTTAATTATAGATTAAATTGAAAAAAACATATGAAAAATAAAATAGCTATCGTAATGGGAAGCGACAGTGACTTGCCCATTATGCAAGAAGCAGCAAAGATTATTCAAGAGTTTGGAGTGGATTACAAAATAGATATTGTATCGGCACATCGTACACCTAAATATATGTTTGAATTTGCTGAAACGGCTCATGGAATTTATGATATAATCATTGCTGGGGCAGGAGGGGCTGCACATTTGCCGGGTATGATAGCCTCAATTACAATCTTACCTGTAATCGGAGTCCCTGTAAAATCCTCAAATTCAATTGATGGTTGGGATAGTATTTTATCTATTCTGCAAATGCCTAATGGCGTTCCTGTAGCTACTGTAGCTTTAAATGCCGCTAAAAATGCAGGTATCTTAGCAATAGAAATGCTCGCTATTCACAATCCTGATTTAAGGCAAAAACTACAGACTTACAAACAAAAAATGCAAGAAGAAGTAGCGGAAAAAAGAACAAAGATTTAATTCTATTTAGAATCTAACAACCCTATTAGTCCTTCAAAATTATCTATTTCGCTTGATAAAAATCTTTTATTTATAAATGGTTTAGATATGTCATAGCCATTTTGTTCTATTTTTGATATAAATCCATTTTTGATACTTACCATTCCATTTTTAAATTCTAAAATGGCATCACCAGCTTTATCATAGATCCATTCGGATGTTTCATATTGTTTTAATTTTAAAGACAATATGCTTTTTATATCATCATCGGATAACTCATAAAAATAAGTTGTACCCCAAGCTGCTACTATTTTGTTGATAAAATCAAGTTCCGATATGTCCTTCATATCTTTTACATTTCCTATGAGAGATCGAACACTTTCACTGGCTTTAGATTTTATTGAAAAGGAGTTTTGGCTAATACATCGATTGATAAAATCTAAGTCTGAATTAAATAGTAAGGTGAAATGACTCAAAATTCCATTGGAAGAAGCGAATTGTGCACTTCCCGAAACTTTAAGTCCATTATCAAGAATAATAGCATTTCGTGAGTTCATGCTACAGGTTATATTCATCATATTCATAGCTTCTACAAGAAACCCAACGGTATGATGATAAGTATTGACGCGCTTAATATCTCGTTTCTCTAAAAAAGCAAAATTTATATTTCCCAAATCATGTACCACGGTTCCGCCACCACTAATTCTTCTACAAATTGGGATTTCAGGATTTTTGATAAAATCCAAATGAACTTCTTTGTATATATTTTGATTTTTTCCTAAAATAATACTGGAGGTGTTCTTGTAAATAAAAAGATATTCACTTTCCGAAAAATCAAAATTGCGAACAAAATATTCTTCTGCTGCAAGGTTGAAGAAAGGGTCGTTGGATTGAGAAAAAATCACATATCTATTCATTTCCAAATGCTTTTAATATAAATTGAGCTTTGAGCAAGCATTCTTTGTATTCTTCTATAGCTATACTTTGTGAGGTAATGGCGCTCCCAACAGAGAAATTGGCCTTTTTAATCTTCTCGTCATAGTATATAGTACGAATGACTACATTGCTATCAAAATCACCATTGTTATCAAAATATCCAATATTACCTGCATACATACTTCGTTTGAAGGTCTCAAATGTATCAATGTGTTTCATCACATTCTTTTTTGGCGCACCTGTCATAGAACCCGCAGGCACACATTGCAAAATTGCGTCTATAGCTTTTTCTTCATTTTCCAATGTAGCTTCAATCGTTGAAATCATTTGATGTACATGTTTGAAAGAATATATTTTGCAATATTCAGACACGTGAATACTTCCTGTCTTAGCATAAGGGGTTAGGTCGTTTCGCATCAAATCTACGATCATGCTATTTTCAGCTCGTTCTTTTTCACTTTGTTGCAATGCTAGTTTCACTCGATCATCTTCAATATTATCCATATGTCTTCGTGCAGTGCCTTTTATAGGCTGAGCTATTAAGGTATTGCCTTGCTTCGTTACAAATCGTTCGGGACTAAAGGATAGTATCCATTTTTTACCCATTTTTACGAGAGCAGCCATAGGTGTTTGTGCTATTTCATTGAGTTGTATAAAAGTATGAATGGCATCTATTTCAGCAGATTCAGTTTTAAAATCAATGCAATAATTTAGCTCATAAAATGCGCCTTCCAATATTTTGTCTTGAATTTGATGTACGGTTTTGATATATTTTTCTTCAGAAATATCTGTTTTAAATGAAATTTTAGGAATGGAATAATTTGTTACAATGCAATAGTTTGATATTTGATCTAATATTTCAATAGCTTCAGGATAATTTCTATTTATATAAATTCTTCCTTCTTTTATGTAAATTATATATCGTGGTTTGTAAAATAAATAAGATAGAAAATCAATAAAAGTATCATTATTAGTTGAAATACTAAGTATATGATGATTCATTTCATAGCTCATTACACAACACGTAAATTCATTTTTTTTCCAATATTTAAATGATTCAATATCAAATTTTTCAGCATAAGTATCTAAAGCATCGATTGCAATTAAAAAATCGTATTTGGTATAGGCGTCTATATGAGAATTGCTATCATACGCTGTAAAATAATTAAACTGATTTGCCCAAAGCAAAAGCTGAGATTTAATATTTGGATACGTATTAAGAGAGAAATGGGTAAATTCCATTAATGATTAAAACTCGTCAAAAAATAGCAAATCCAAATCGATATGTTTTTCGCCTAACATATTGCTGAAATGTGCGTTTGTAACATTTCCGCCAAATAAATAAGCCCCATTTCTAACACCTTTTGAGCTTTTTACCAATGATTTAATGCCACCTACTTGAATTAGCTGTAATAAAAGATTGGTGAGGATATTGCTCATAGCTATAGAAGCCGTTCGAGAAACTCTTGATGCAATATTGGGTACACAATAGTGAATTACGTCGTGTTTTACAAATGTAGGTTTATCATGATTCGTCATTTCTGAAGTTTCAAAACAACCTCCTTGATCAATTGATACGTCTATGATTACAGCATTTGGTTTCATTTTCATTACCATAGACTCTGAAATTACAATAGGAGTTCTTCCTTTTTTACTATGGATTGCACCTATTACAACATCTGCATTTTCAAGCTCTTGTGACAATAAAGTAGGAGATAGGACAGAGGTGTAAATTCTAGTGCCTATATTATTTTGAAGACGATGTAGTTTATAAGTAGAATTATCAAAAACTTTAACATTAGCTCCTAGACCTAGAGCAGCTCTTACGGCTGTTTCACCCACTACACCTGCTCCTAATACTACAACTCTTGTGCTCGGAATTCCGGATACACCCCCTAATAATATTCCCGAACCTCCACTAATATTGCTCAACAACTCTGATGCAATTAAAATAACGGAATTTCCTGCTATTTCGCTCATAGAGCGCACTACAGGATAAACACCCCATTCATCTTGCAAGTATTCATAAGCAATTGCAGTTACTTTTTTTTCCATCATTTTTTGGATGGTTTTGGTTTTCATGGTAGGTAAGTGCAACGGTGAAAAAATCGTTTGATTTTCACGAAACATTTCTACTTCTTCCAGCATGGGAGGAGTAACTTTAATTATGATATCACATTTATATAATTCTTTGGCATCGTAGCAAATTTCAGCTCCTGCTTCAGAATATTCTCTATCTGAAAAATGGCTAAATTTGCCTGCACCCGTTTCTATCAAAACTCTATTGCCATTATGAACTAATAATCCCACTGATTCTGGAGTCAATGCTACACGATGTTCTTGAAAGGTCTTTTCTCTGGGAATACCTATTGTGAGATTTCCCTTTTTGTGAGTAATAATGGCTGGCTGTTCTTGTGTGTCAAAGCCATACTTTGTAACCATTTCAGGTGTATCATCTAATTTAGCAATGGGAGGCATATTTTTATTTTAATAACGTACAAATTTAATTAAAAAAAGATATATTAAAACGAAAAAATTGTATATATATTTTCTATTTAATAATTTTTTAAAACAAACAAAAAGCCTCTCAGTTTTATATGAGAGGCTTGCATTTTAAATGGATCAATAAATTTATTAAAAACTTGTTCTAAGTGTGAATCTGAGATTTCTTCCAGGAGAACCTATTCCTGATGCAAAAACTCTATAATACGTATCAAAAATATTGTCTAATGCTACTTGAGCAGTCAATTTATTTGAAAAATCATAACTCGTTCGCAAATTCAAAATATACCAAGCTGGTGTAAATCCATTTATGGCGTCGGCGCTTTTATCTATATTATCTTCACCAATTTTGCTATAGTCCTCTGATTTTTTTGCGCCATTGAACAAAACCGAAAGTTCGCTATTTAATTTTGAAATATGATAATGTAATCCAAATCTTCCCGACATTGGTGGAATATGGTCCAAGGGTATTTCTTCAGAAGTTTGTATCATTTTTACACGTCCATACGTATAGTTTACATTTGCAAACATATCAAAATGATTGCCCATTTTGAGTTTCATACTTCCATAAGCTCCCATAATTTTTGCTGTTGAAGCATTTCCAAGTGTTTGATAGGTATATGTATTCCCGTCTATAATAGTTGATGAACTTCCATTTATAGATGTTATCTGATTGGTAATATAATCCGTCATAGTGGTATAATAAGCACCTGCTTCTAGTGTCAAATCTTCAGCAATTTTATTCCAAGAATTTACTTCAAAATTAATAGCCATTTCAGGCTTTACATCAGGATTATTAACTTGTATAAATTGTTGTTCATCAAATATCTTGGAAACATCATCTAGATTGGGAGTGCGATATCCCGAGCTTATATTAAACACTATTTTATTATTTTTGGTAGGTAATAAACTCAAACCTGCATTAAATGAATAGGCACTATTTGATATTTCAAATGAACCATATTTTCGAGATGTGTCATTGACTATAGCACTTATAGTATTGTATGAATATCTAGCACCTAAATTAATGTAAGCCAAATTTTTAGATACTTCCAAAATGTCTTGTGCATACAACGAATAACTTCCTGTTTGGCTTCCTCCATCGGGGTATCTAGCTTTAGCATTAACGACCCTTCCATTTATAATATTCCATTGAACAGCATGACTACCTACCCAATTTATAATGCCTTCTAAACCGAAGTTTAAACTGTGATTTCTCAATTTTTTAGAAAAATCTATGTTGATGGAAGCTATATCTACATTTTCTCGTTGCGAGGTCAAATTACTATTTTCAAATCTTCTTGTATTTCTACTTTCCTTATAGTTTTGATATGATGCTATCAATCGCATATTGTCTACAACACCTTTATTTAGCGTATGATTCAAAGTATATGATGCCATCAAACGAGCTTCTGGTCCATAATACCATTCAGCACTATTAAATTTATTTGTAGTTGGATTTTCATTTCTACTGGTTTTATCTGCAGTTTCGGTCAATCGATCGTATCTATTAATATCTGAAGAGTTTGAAAATTGGAAGTTGATAATATGTGATGTTTTATTAGTAGGCTGAAAAAGGAATTTTTGCAAAATATTGTATTGAATATATCCTGTTCCTAATTGTTCATTTGGATTGGGATTAGCTACCATTACATCCTTTCCATCAATTCTCGCTTGTGAATACAATCGTTTTCCCCAATTACCAAATTGTGGGTCACGAATATTTCCAGACATTACATTGCCAAAATCGGTATAGGTAAAACTAGTAACCGATGCAAATTTTTTAGCGCCATATTGTAGGGTAAATCCACCTGTTTTTTCTTCAGTAGCAGAAGCAAATCTAGCAAAAGCATTTCCTTTAAACCCAGTATTTAGCTGAGGTTTTATGGTTTGAAAATTCATAACGCCACCCAACGCATCGCTTCCATATAGGGTAGACCCTGCACCAAAGAATACTTCGGCTCTATCCAATTGGCCATTATCTACACGCAAAACATTTTGTAAATGACCACCTCTAAAGATAGCGGTATTCATTCTTACGCCATCTACAACAATTCCCAATCGATTGGCTTCAAATCCCCTAATAATAGGACTTCCTCCGCCATTTTGACTTTGCTGAACAGTAATTGTTCCTGTATTTTGGAGGACATCACCTGTATTGCTAAAAGAGTTGAATTTTAATTCTTTATTCGAAATTACATCTATTGTTTGTGAAATTTCTTTCTTTTCGGATTCAAATTTACTTCCCGATATAACTACTTCTTTGATATAATTCTGAGCATTCAATTCAATTGAAATAATTGTCAGGCTAGCTATCAATACATAATATTTTTTCATTATGGATTCGATTTTTTAATTATTAAATAGTTATAAATGCCAATTTATAAAATGACATTTTTACTTGAAATACAAAAGATTACAAGTATTAATTACTAAGAAATAACTAAAAATTCGGGTGGAGGAGAGGTATGTTCTAAAAATTGGTTAGTATATGTTTTCTCATTAGGTTTGTATAATTCTTTAATCTCAATTAAACTTATATTGACGAATGAAATAGGTTCATAATCAACAAAATACATTTGCTTCAAAAATGAATAAAATCTAAAACTATTCGATTTTTGGACAGGGTCATGGGAAAATGCATCCTTTAAATCGGCCTCTAATTGTGCAAATAAAACACTTTCTTCATCATCGCACACTACTTTGTATACAATTTGTTCGCCTTTTATAGATTTTTTGATAATATCATACATTTTACCATTTATCCTAAATTCATGAGAATTATGCCAACTAAATGATTTTGAACGAGTAATCTCTGGAGTCAAAACGATGGAAATTAATTCAGAATCGGGAACACCATGCTTGATTTTGCGCTTGAGATCTCTTTTTATAGCTTTTTGTCTTACATTAAATGAAATATAGCTTCCCACCGTAGGAAGTAGGAGAATAGTAAGCAATAAAAAGGTTAAACTTTTTTTCTGCATAGAAGTGCAAATATAAACCGAAAACTTTTAAAATAATAATTGAATTCGTTAATATAAGCTTAAAAATTGTTGATAAATTAACTAAAATCTATTGTTTAATGTCTAACATCTCAAATTTCTTCAGTAATCATTTTCTTTTCTACATAGAAAGTACCAAAGGGAATAACTGATGCAATTAAAGCGATAACTGTCTTCTTAAAATCCCATCTAAATTTATCTTTAACAATAATAACGGCGATACAATAATAAATAAATAATGCTCCGTGAATCATGCCTACAATTTTGTTTGGCATGCCATTATTCATGATATATTTGAGGGGCATTGTAATGCCAAGAATTATAAGAAAAGAAATACCTTCTGCAATAGCTAATTTTTTGAATGTTTGAGTGGTCATGTTTTTTAAATTTTGACGAAGATATAGACTTGATATAGAAGAAGTAAACTTTTTATTATAAAAAAGCTAATTAATAAACTAGAATAGACTTTTTAGTGCAGAATCTATTAATTCTTTTTTGAGTTTTGTAATTGAAGCGATATTCATTTCTTCTAATTCAAATCTGTACCCATCTATTTCAATTATTTTGTTTTTATCAGTAAAACGAAGAGAACAAATATTCTTAGTTTGTTTATCATCCACTAAAATATTAAAAACATTTTTCATATCACGGTATGAAATACGATCTAATTCGGTATTTTTAATCTTTGGAGACATAGCAAGAATTGTTTTAATTACATTATAAGCTTTTTTTTCATCATCAGTTGTAATTACTCCAGAATTTGATTCAGCTATTTCTTTTTTAATGATTCTATCTAAAGCTGATTTTATAGAAATTGAATTTAATAAAATACGCACTTGTGAGAGAACAGATTCACTTGCTCTTTGTCCCCCCATATTTTTGTATATTATCTTAAGTAAATCTTCAGACGGTTCTGCTAATGTTTGAAACAAGGCATTATCAAAATTGTCTAAGAAATAAACATCATCAGCTTCTTGAAGAATATCTTTAATTTCAAAATTTTGACGATTAAATAAGATTAAGGTTTCTAAATGAGCTGTTTCAAAACTTGTAATATCAAATTTAAAGAATGGTTTTACATTCAATCCTTTCTTTTCTTTATTATTTACTGTATAAAAATTATATTCAACGCCATTGGTCAATATACCAACCTTAGCAGTAGGGGTGTATAAACAATATTCATTTAATTGTCTAAAATGATTATCATTTAATTTAGTTCCTACACTTTTGCACTCCACTAACATCAAAGGATCCTTTTTTCCTAAAGTTATAGCAATATCTACTTTTTTACCTTTTTTTTCTCCCATATCAGCAATATATTCATGAGAATAATCTTCTAATTTTTTATAATTTAGAAGATTCAAGAATGGATGAATTAAATTATCTCTTGTTTGTGTTTCATCTTTACTTAAGTTTATTGCTAAATTATAATCCCAATTTTCAATTAATTTTTTAAGTTGATTTGTTAGTTGTTTGAGTTTTTTATTGTCCATTTTTTTCTTTTAAGATTGCAAATATATAAATTTTATAAAAGTATGATACCAATAATTAGTTTAAATTTTATAAATAAAAGTCTAAAAATATCGATAAAAGTTATAAGTAAACAATAATAATCTCTATATTATACCTTATATAGTTAACTTTTACAATACTTAACATAATGTAAATTATAAGACAATAATGTGTTGTGAAATTTAAACATAAAATTGTAGTTAACTTAAGGTTCTATAGGACTTAATCCTTTAGATAAGTTAAAATATTTTCCTTCTTTTGAAAGCAATTCTGAATGTGTACCGTCCTCAACAATATTTCCTTTTTCTATCAATAAAATTCTATCACAGGCTTCAATTGTAGTCAATCTATGCGCTATAATGATTGAAGTTCTTCCTTTTATTAGCGTTTCAATTGCATGTTGAAGTTTTCTTTCTGTTTGTATATCTAAATTGGATGTAGCTTCGTCCAATATTAGAATTTTTGGGTTATAAGCAAATACTCTTGCTAAAGCGATTAGCTGTTTTTCTCCAACAGATAAGTTATTTCCATCGGGTGAAATTTTCATATCAAGTTGATTTTTAAAATGTTCTAGTTGCATGATTTCAAGAATTGCGGCAACACGTTCGCGCGTTATTTGAATATTTCCAAACTGGATATTCTCAAACAAAGTCCCTGAAAATATACTAGGATGCTGTAATACAACACCAACTTGACTCCTATAGCTTGCCAACGTTCTATCTCTATAGTCTATTCCATCTATTTTTACAAAACCTGCTGAAGGTTCATAAAATCTAGATATTATTGAAGCTAAGGTGGTTTTTCCCTCTCCTGTTGGCCCTACAATAGCTATAGAAGAACCGGAACTAATTTCAAGATTCATATTTTCAATAATCCATCTACTTTCATTGTATCTAAAGCTAATATTTTCAAGCTTAATATCACCTTTTATAGTCTCAAAATCAGATAATTTATTATTCTTATCTTTTACAATTATAGGCTCATCTAATAGCGAAAAAATACGCTCGCCAGCACTCATGCTATTTTGTGCTATAGAATAATAAGATGCAATATCTAAAATAGGTTCAAAAATGAGTGTAGAATAGATGAAAAAAGATGCCAAAGCCCCAATTGATATTCCCGTTTTAGGGTTTAAGGTTTCCATTCCACCCATATATAACACAAAAAAAGTAGCTATGCTTCCTAGTCCAACGACTATAGGAAAGTATGCTATACTATAGAAGGAAGATTTGTAGGATTTTTCACGATAAATTTCTGCTTTATGGCGATATATGTCAGATGCTTTTTCTTCATTAACCAATATTTTATTAGTATCTACACCATAAATATGCTCATTTACGAGTCCTATCAATTCACTATTCACTTTTCGAGCTTGTCTAGAGTATTTTGTAATTTTTTTTCGGATAAAAATGGTTCCAATAATTAAAATAGGTATGGTAGCTAATACAAAAAATGCTAATTTAGTTGAAAAATAAAACATAAAACCAAAACAGAAAATTATCATCGTAATTCCCCATCCTGCTTGAATCAATCCCCAACTAATCACTTCAGCTACTCTATCGGTGTCGGATGAAATTCGTGTAAGAAGCCATCCTGCTGAATTTTGATCCAAATATGAAAATGAAATGTACTGTAGTTTAGCAAATAAGTCTCTTCGAAGATTGAACAAGGTGATTTCAGCTATTTTACCCGCAAAATAGATAAAACACATTACACTGATACTTAGTGTAAGTGTTGATAAAAATAACTTTAGTATAGTATT
>Ga0078894_10001974_pt1 | contig 15408 bp, 23 predicted proteins | sample LauGreSu1BDMLBSD_2_FD_67506 | JGI IMG/M metagenome (GOLD analysis project Ga0078894, IMG submission 67506) | Freshwater lake microbial communities from Lake Michigan, USA - Su13.BD.MLB.SD (version 4) (version 4) | ecosystem: Environmental > Aquatic > Freshwater > Lake | place: Lake Michigan... | reverse complement strand
CAGCTAACAGCAGTAGTGGTGAAAACTAGGGCTCAACTAAGCATGAGGCGAAGCAGGATAAGAGGCAGTCGAGAGCCCGCTTTAATTTCGAAAGGACCTAGAGTCGTGTGATAGATGATGCCAAATTGAAAGATATGTTCACGAGGATTAGTGAAGAGGACGGTAACGCTGACCAGCAGTTCTTTGACACTAACCCAAGCTTGACAAAGAGGCAGTTCGACTGGGTCAACAGGACGATGTCGATGAAGGCCCGCAAGCTGCAAAATGTGGAAAATCGTATATTTGAGCAGGATGACGATGAGGAAGAAGAAATAGACTACACTGACCTCTATGATGAAAAGTACTTTGATGATGGCACGCAGGAGTATTATGACAATGGCAATCAAACAAGTAAGCTTTTCTTTCATATAATGACTTCATAGTCAAGAGAAATTTGTAGACATACGCTTTTACTACTCCTTCTTGTACTATCAATAACTTTAAGCCATTCCCGTTCATCTTCGGTTTTGACTCTTCAACTTGCTCCAATGCAAATTATGAAGTAACAGGGTTCAACGTGGATGAAAACACCTAGTACATGTTGATAGCTGCTTCCATTTCTTCAGCATGCAGCAATTTCTTTGATTCAAAGAGGTCCGTCCTGGCAATGGTTGACAACAATGCAATAGTAAAATGGGTCAAATTCTCGACGAATGACAATTCGATTCCGACATCTACTAGCTTTTTCTAGGTAGTCTAGCCAACTTTCTTCAGGGTAGACATTTCAGCCTCACCAGACCCTCCAGGTACTACATATCAAACATTCGTTCTAGCAATAGCTACTGCAGTTAATCAATCTTCTAGCATCGTTCAATGTTATACTTCTGCAGCTTAACCCTCTCCTCCAACTTGCGCTGGAAATTTTTAACCAGTAATTCCATACTCTTTTGACAGAATGTTCGTCATCAGCAAAATGAACTTTGAAACTGGAGCAATGATTGGCGAAATTAAATACGGTAATGTACCCAATCTACAGTTTTAAGAATTCAGACTAAATACAGAAGTTTAAAATACAGCAAACGATAATATCTATATCACTTCAACCGTTAGAGGTTACTATAACCAAGAATTCGTGTAGCCTTTCCTACAAAGCATATTTTTAAGAGTAAAGATAGTACATATGTCGATTTAAAAGTTCGCCTACTATCAACCCCCTCCCGTGCCTCCAACCACAACGCCTGTTACCTAGGCTGGTGGCGTAGAAACAGTGGCATTGGATCATTAAGTGAGTAAAGTCGAAAATTACATCTATGTCTACCACCGATATAAGGTATTTAATACGACATATGCTCCTTGTATTGCTAAACTTCAGAAGGATGATTTCAGCGTGGTTGATATTTAATATGCAAGTGCAACTGAACTCACAGCTACGACAATTTCTACACCTGTTGGCACAAATCCAACATTTGGTCGTTTACAAATTTGCGAGCTGAATAATTTCTTTGTTGCTGCTCATAACAAAGATAATAGTTAGTACGGATTTTACTTGACCACTGGTACTCTTGGAATAGCAACTTTTGGTGCAATTCCCATGCAATTTAATTCTTACTTGGGTACTTCAGCATCATAGCTTGCTTTGGCTGGTACTGCCTCTATTTTCATGTTTGATATGTACTACAAATGCACAGCTTCAGTTAGTACATCATATGTCGCTTTAGTTTTTGCAATTAGCAGTAAGACTATTTTTCAATATAATTAATTTTAAAGATCAACTTTATGTTGGAAGAATTGACAACCTAAGTGGAGCAGCAAGTGGTAACCCTACTCCAACCTATAGACACAAAATATTTTCTCGCGGACTTACTGGATAAAACCTTAAAGCAATTTAGAGCATTTTTGTTAGATATCGTAAGCTTTTAAATTTTCAAATAATCAATGATATTAATAGACACTTCAGGTGACTTTGTTCTTGTTGCATTTAATATGTATGACTATCCAAATACATTGCCTTTACCCACTCCTAACCCGCCAACTTATCCAGCAAGAGTAATTGTACATAAGATAAACTATTTCGCTGCAACTTGGGATTTCACTTCTTCAATGTGTGCGAACACAGCTTTGAGTTATAGTGCAGACACCACAGTGACAGTAGCACTTTATGCAGCCCTTAATTTGCCATTTTTAGTACCAGCATCTCCTCCTAGTCCTCCACGACCACCTCTGCCAGTAACAACAGACTGTCCCACTGTATTGGTCGGTCCACCTTACTAAGCAATGAGATGGGAAAACAGTACTGTATCTGTGATTTAAGAAGCTAGTGGAGGCCTTGCATCAGATGTACTCCGAGATACATATTACTTGATGTTCGACGTTAGCAGTTCATAGACGATGCCTTGCTCATCAACCACAGCTTGTCCTATTATATCTTCAGATTGCAATCCTCCATACGATTTCTATCCAAAGTAATTTAACTTCGATTTGGCTCAGGCTAACACTTATTCTTATTATGTTCCAACAGTAAAAGATTGTCTTGGCAGGCAACTCTCAGTATATACTTAAACTATCAAGAACGTCAATACTCTATCGATAACAGACGCAAGAGATTCATTAATTTTTACTTCTTTATTCTCAGTGGTATCAAATGTTGGAACATTTGCCTACTCTTTCCTTGCTCCAATGAGTGCCTATTATGATTTCACCGGGTCAAGAATAATCAGATTCAATGCAAAAATGGGAACTCTTTTTGACAAACCAATATTCACAAGATTCAATTTTATAAATTCTGATAAAACTTAAATCAGACAGCCAAGTGATGAAACTGATCCTCCCTGTAGTTATGATAAAATCTATCCCTTCTTACTTGGAAGAGATTACGACGTAAACATGACATCGTTTTACCTAGACTAGTATGGTAATCTGCTATTCTCAGGTTATGGCATCAAGATTCCATATGGAGAGCAGACTTCAGTTCAGAATGGCTACATAGGGCTTCTAGATAAGCGAGGTATGCCTTTCTGGGTATTCAGAGTCAGAGACGAGTAAAGATAAACAGGAGGATAAGATAACACATTTTGCTCTTATGTACGTCACTAGAAACTAACTGATGGTGACTATGTCATTGCAGGGTGCAATGTCTGGAGAACTGATTTATTCAGTGGAGTTACAGGTGCCACTTATAATTCAGCACCAGCATTGATCAAACTAAAATACGACTCTGGAGAAACTATCTTCATGAGATATTTGCCAATAGACTCCTTTGGAAATGTTTAATCACAGACCGTGCTTTTCGCTATGCAGTATTAGACTTTTGATGGAAGTCAAGTTTAATCTTACAATGATAAGATCATGGCGATCTATCGTTACCGCTACACCCAGTCAAATTTACCGATTCAAACTTTCGCAGCAATCAGATTCAGTGAAACCGATAATAGTGTGGCGGCTGGGTAATTCCAAATATTCACGTCACCCGTTCCTCAGGCGCTGACTCTAGGTTCTCTGGCAGTCGCTCAAGGAGGCTGGTTCCCTATTGCTGTCACAGTTGACTCCACTTATTTTTATGCGGTTGTCTTTGGTGAAGCTCTGACAGGTACCTACATCTATAAAGGAAAACTCTCTGATATGTCTGGAGTCCAATACTCTAACTTCTTGCTAACTTAGCAGACTTCTGCCCACTCTTATCTTAATCTAAATGTGGTCATGGGTATAAGCTTGTTCCAAACTGATTACTTGCTTATTCCGGTCATTAATAATGCACAAAATACGGCAGGAAACACAGCTGATGCGCTAAGTATAGTCATTATCACTAGAGGTGCAACAGTGGCACTTCCTACTCAACCAATGTCTCACCATAGGAATGTCAAGATTACACTTCCAAATTCAATTAACATTAAGAGTGCGGTGGTATGCACAGATTCCAGCGATAATATCTATCTCACAGCAGTTGATGAAACCTTCTTGTTCTTCAAATTTGACTACACTCTCACTGTCAAGTAGAGCTATCATAGACGCATCTTTAAAGGAACTTATACCAATCCTTAGTTTAATGGCCGTTTTAACGCTATTGGATCTTATATCTATGGAGACAGTATCTTTTTCGGTTTTTCAGGTCAGTACACTCCTTAAGGTTCTAAGACCTCAGCGTTGTTTATGAGAGCCAAGACCCTTGATATGAGTTTCGACTTTTACACTTGCGGTTTTGTTGTTGACTCTTAGAGAGATTGGGATACAAGTTACTATCCGACAGTCTCTGCGGCAGACTCGACCACGACTAATATTGGAACTAACACTCTCGGAATATTTAATGCACTTACTGGATAGACTGGGGCAAACTATCCTCGGGCAAGCTGGCCATTGATATTCGAGGCCTACTCCGCCTCTCTAAGGACTATTAGTTTCATGACTGGTGGATCTAATATGAATGGTATCGAACCACTTCCTAATTTCTATAAGTACCCTTAGACTACAGTGAAATGCAATATTTATGAGGTATTAAACAGCTATTAGTAGCTAGACTCTTCAAGTAAGCCAGCTGTTTATTGGGAGTTCAATATTAACTCGACTCCCGAGATATAGACAGTGCCAACGAAGCTTATTCTAACACCAACTAGCTGCCAGAAGCACACATTCTCAGCTAAGTACATAGATTGGCATCTAGAATCAGGCAAGACAATTCCCACGTGGATAAGAACAGATGATTTACTGGATACGATTGAAATTGATACCAAAATATCTGAACCTCAATCCGCCTTCTTCACCGTGCGATACATGAATGATATTGCGGGACCCGACTATTATTATGATATTCCTGTCCATGTGAGAATAAAGCCAAAAACGGATTGGATCTACTCAGATCAGAGCTACTCAAGTTTTGCAACATGCACGCAAAACATTTTTCCTATGTCTTACGGTTCTGATACGGGCAAACATATAAACTATGGTATTTTCGTGGCCGAGCAGGACTCCTCCGCCAAACAAATTCTTCTATGGGGTAAAAGCTACGCGATGACTCCTGATGATGGAAGCTCAATCAACTATGACGGATATGTTCAAAAGATCACAGTCATGGGTACTGTTTAGTGGATGTCATATATTAGTTCAAGGTATGAAAATGATGAGTATGTGGCAGGAGTGGTCCAGACTGGTGGTGCAGTCTTTGCATACTATCATTCAAATCATGGCACAACTGCATATAGAACTAGTGCTATTTGCAAACTTAGTTACCTTGATGGATATCTGATCTACGCTAAGCAAATAATCTACTAAGACTACATGTTTACTCCACCTGAGACTATTTTTAGAGAGTCCGCCTTTTACCTAGACTTGGATCCCTATCCAACTTTAGATAGTTCGGTGTATAACCAGATAGTGGCGACTTCAGTGCTCAAATTTGGCGATAAAGGCTTTTTTGGATCGATTGACATCTTAAAGGAAGAAAGTGATACCCTGGTCGTTAAATAGCACTATTACATGAGACACCAGAGGCCACAAAATGTGTCTGCCACGCTCACAAATGCTGCCACTGGGTAACCCATGATATCAAACATGGCTTTCGATGATAGTGGGGTCGGGATGATCGTCGGATATACATATTTCTTTGACTCAGGTGCAGATACTCGTACGCTAGGATTCGCTCGCATTATTCAAGCTGAGCCATCGTATGTCGACTGGATCTACTACTTTAACGTTGGATAGCATCTTACCATTGACGAAACTTAACAACCTTAGGTATTGAATGTCAAAGGAAGGACATATTCCACAATGGTAGGCAAGGGAACAAATGGTCTTGGTTGGATTTGTTCATTTGCCACAAGTAATTTTGGCACTCTCATCCAGAAAATTGTTACTTTGGACACTACAAGCGAGCTTTTGAATATGCAATGGATTCCTGATATCTCACAGACAACTGGCGCAAGTGCACTATCATCAGGATACAATATCTATTTGATCGTAATTCCCAAATCGCCAAACTCCTACATCAATATCTTGATGTTTGACGATACACTGACCTACCAGAACTATGCGATCTAGTTCCATCCGAAGAGTGGTGGGACTTTTGTGGACAATGTGAATAACAAGCGTGGACTGTTCTCAGCTACGACAGATTTCTACTACCTGGCAGTCAACTTCCAGAGTTTCTCCACATACACTGGGGGGATGGAGGTCGCATTCATGAAAATGGACTATAATCCCAGACTCTCAGGGATTTACATGTGTCACAAATGGAACGATGTCACGCCAAGTGCCACCACAGTATCTAACACAGCATACTCAACCACTCCCGTCACATACAAGCAGGCACACCTATTCGACAATAAGTATCAGGTCACATTAGATAACGGTCTGATTAGACTTCAGCAAGTTTATCCGTATTAAGTAGCACCAGCTTTCATTCCGAAGAGAGAATCATAGCCAGCTGGTAACTCACATAGTTATGATGAACTTTTGCCTACAACTCAATGCCAAGTTTATTAAGCTGCAAATCAAATAGAGCTACCAATGATTGAAATTGTCCAAGGTGGAAAAGGAACATCATCATTTGGTGAGTTCATTGAGCAAAGTTAGTGCTAAGGACTGGGAAGTGTCTCATCATTTCAGCACGACTACACTTAATATATGTTCCCAGATGGAAGTGCGACCTCTTAAACTAACGTAGACAATTTTATTACGGTCACTCCAGTTAGCGCACAGGTTGATGTAGACTCAGATCTTGCAACCACAGATGGCGTTTATGGCGTTGCTCTTACTCCCAGCTATAGAGCCATGTACTTCGCAATTAAGCTGAAGACTACCAATACTGATGTACCAACTGTTTCATAGCATTCTCTTCCAATAATGATCTACCCACCAACAATGACAGTTGCGTCAAGAACTGCTTTAACTAGAGCGACTCCTTGCCTCCCAGGTACAGAATGGCCAAAAGTATTGTCAGATCGTGCAACTGACACATCACATTCAACATTTACCAGCATGCATATTGATTAGGTCTAAGGCAATATTGTGACCTGCGGTTGGTCTAACCAGGTGAGACACGATACTTAGCTCTATTATGATTTATCGACAGCTTTTAACAGAAAGGCTATCATTATTCTTCTCAATAACTTAGGTGATATTTAATGGCACTATACTTACAAGTCAATTAGGCCAGCTGCAAGGGGATAACTCTCAGCGCAATCCTGTCGTTTTTCTTTGACCTCCGAGTACATATTTACATTGTTCCTTGAAAATGAAGCTAATGAACTTTCTCTAATGAAGCAAGGTTATGAAAAGGGTTAGGTATTGTTTCTCAGGAAATTGCCCGGCTCTTTTGAATACACTAATCAAGATGGAGTATATCATTTCGAGCAAGACAAAGGTGCCACAAATGATCACATTTATATTGCAACAAAGTATAAATTTGCATCTGGAGGTCATCATTCTAATCACATTCATAAAATTGATGTTAAGGATGCTGTACCCAGATAATTGTGGCATTCATACTATCAAACATCAACTACAAGTAATCTTTTCTATTAAGGTGTCGACTAATTGGGATTCTCTCCAGACAATTTAATTGCAGCTACCTCACTATTCGTAACCGGCACAAGAAATCATCATTTGATTCAAATTAGCAAAAAGACTGGCCTCTATTTCGATGCTTTGGTAAGAAAAATCAATGTTCAGGCAAAGGGTTATGCAGATTTAAATACAAACTTCGGTGTTGTTTACAAATCATAGGCCTTCGTAGTTGATAAAACTTTGTATGGTGTAACTCCAATAGTCATTAGAAACATGTATTACGCAATGATTGATGCCTCAAGTGCTACTGACGTTTTACACTACGCTTCTTTAGTTCCTGCAACATTTGCTGTTAATTATGAATACGACATTAACCTGCCATCTCCGACTACTTCTGTATAAATGACTATAGTATCGGACTAGTCAGCTACTGGTTATGTCTACATCTATATAAGTTCAAATCTCAATTTCAACCTGCTTTATTCTTTCAAGAAAGCTGATGGGTCTCAATATCAATATGCAAAGTAAGAATATATATCATTTTAATACTTTCTTTTTAGACTAACTGGTCATGCCTCTTCAGTCCATAACTATGGGAGATTCGATATGCTTCAGTCAAACAGTCAATTCTTTACTTCTTTCGGAGCAACTTACTACGTTAACTAATACTAAGCAGGTGTTTTGAACAAAATGAATGGAGCGACTGACCCTTGGACAGCTCAAGAGTCCTGTCTTCAGTTCGTAGCTGTGGCTCTCACAAGGGCAGTATCGCAAAGACCCTTGATAACTTCTGTGACAATCAATAAGGCCTCAGTGATGAGTACTTAGCTAGCTCTCAATCCAACACAGTATATTTACGGTGAGTTGGTATTTTATGCTGGTGCATAAAACTTCGGATTCAGATCTGCTGAGGGCCTTAATTGCGATGCTCCACCAGCTGAATTCTTATTAGCCACACCTGATAAGTAATATGAAGCAAAGGATGATGGCTCAGAAACTACTTTCACATATGCTGTACCTGCTGCAACTCAATGCAGTGGTGTGACTCTTGTCGGCAGTTGGTCCGTAGATAGAGTTAATCTAGCTATGTTACCAATAGTTGATATCCCACCCCCTCCTTCTCCAGCTCTTCCTCCTCCATTGACTGGTGATGGTTATACACTAACAATTTATTCAAAGAAAGAATATATCGGGTAGTATGCAGTCCGCATGAGATACGAATCAACTTAGAACAATGCCTTTGTTGAAAAGACATTCTTGTTAGATATCTATCCAGAGACAGATTACTCTCATCCAGCTCAAGCAACGACTTGCGTTCCAGATATATTCCCAGCAACATTAGGAAATCGAGCTGGAGTGACCCTAATTGACGGAGATGTTGCTACTAATAATTACATGATTTGTGGAAGTGTTAAGAGCTTGACATATTATCCCAATGATGCAACCTACGATCATGCTTTTGTCTAGATCTTAAACAGAAATGTCATGCTTGACTATTAACTTGTTTTTGAGAGCCTATTTGGAAGCGTCATGCAAGGTTGTCAATTCGGAAACGCCGGAAGCATATTCTTCGGTATCAATGCGAGACTTACTAGTTCTGTTTCTAATTTTGAGCAAATTTATCTCTATAAATACATTATGGCAAATGCGAAACTCGTTGTAGCGAAGACTATTAAGGCTAAGGGAGGGATAGCGAGGCTGAGAACAATGAAGGTCGATTTGTATCAAGGAGATCAATTCTATGCAGGTGAACTTTAAGGACACCCATTGAATTTTGATCAATTGTCAGGAAAAATTGAAGCATTTGTACTAAAGTTGAATGCTGCGATGATTTATCAGTACTTCAGAATATTTACAACTCCTTAAACAGAGGCATTCATAATGACTGTATATTCTGATAGAAATACAGGTTTATATGCGCATCTAAAAACTCTTTCGGCAACTGCTGGAAAATACGAAGCAAGAGTGTTCTAAATGCAATATAACAATCCTGGAAATGTATAATGGAGTTAATACTTATTCCACGCTACAAATATGTATAATCCGATTAATTCAGGAAGTATTACAACTGATGCGTCTGGTGTAAATTTATATGCTTATTCTTGTCTGATAATGACCGGATCAACAACTCAAACTTTCCTCAAAAAGTTAGATATAGGAACAGGAGCACTCCAAGCTCTAGTAGAAATTCATTCAAACTTAGCAGTTGGTTGTTAAGTTTATTTCCATTCTTCGCAGAGGGTTATTCTTACAATCTCCTACTCTACAGGAATAACCTAGGTCAGCAACTTTATTGTTGCCACATCAGCTACAACACTTACACTTGACACCTCCTTCAGTCGTCTCAAACTTCTCTACTCTCCTTATATTTAGACTGGGTTTGAGAGAATCTTGCAAACAGCCAGTGGTGATATTTGGATGGTACATCCCACATTAAAGTCAGGACTTACATCAATATTCTTCTCAAAATTCAATGATGTCGCAACTATGTCATGGATTCCAACAGTAAAATGCACTGAGATTCATGCCTCAGATCCCAATTCAATATACACAGATTACAATATTGCAACTTATGGTGGAGATGGTGTTGACAGTATTTCCACAATTTTGCTTAATGGAGGTATATATTAACACCAAGCACCAACAACTATACCAATTAATGGAAATACAATGACAAGAGTAGGAACAACTTAGTTCCTTGTTGAGATGTTCTTGGTGAGCGCAGACAATGTCAAAGCTTTCTATTACAGATACGCAGGAACAGATGATGTGAGTGCCGCTGACGACCTTGCTAACCTTGAGCTAAAATTCTCATTTAGTGAAACATGTAGTGTTTGGGCTCGCCCTACGTAAACAACAATGGTTAACAAAATTGGTTAATCATCTGGTCTCATTATCAGCTAAGAAACCATAGACTTTACTTAAACCAGATTTATTGAAAATCATTGTCAAAATAGAGTTTTTACTTATTCTGCAGCTCAATGGGATCAAGTTGTAGCAACTCCAACTTATCCTGCATTAGATACCGCCTGGTAATCATTTGCACCAGGTTCAGTAAAATATTCTTTCTCCCCAAAATCTAACAATTTGGTTGGAACATACGGAATGAGCTTAAAAGGAACGCTTACTGCAAATTCAGGTTTATAGGTCCTTGGAGCATATACAATTACAACTTTCTTGGTCGAAGTCCGATACAATAGCCCGCCAACATTTGATCAGTACAGTTTTCAGGTTAGTAATGAAATGTATTCATACCATAAATGGAATGTTACGGTAAAGTTCCTTATGGATGTTGAGAGCAATGACCCAATAATGGATGCAAAGATAGCTACCTATGATTCAGGAACAGGTAAATGGGTACCATTGGTGACTTAACCTTCATTCTTTAATGTTATCACTGCTGTCATGGGTGATCTTTATATTGAATTTAATCAACCACCCCAACCTATATCATCTACTTCACAACTTTACAGTATAAGAATGACTATGTGGGATTAGTATACTGAAGCAACACCAACTTAATAAATCATAACAATGACTGTTAAGAAAAATTATCCTCCCTATGCTCTTGTTACAGGAGCAAATTTAGTTCAATATACTATACCTGATACAAAAGTACCTTTTTCATTCAAGCATGAAATATTATACAAGTCTTTCAAGGATGACGAAGGAGATGAATTCGTTTGGGATTGTACAGACAGAAAATAAACAACGCCAACTACAACTGCAGCCACTTGGACAAATGTAAGGGATGATAAAACAGCTGGTAATATTACTATTTATGGAGATGTACCTCCTAATAACATTTGGGCTGGTACATACGTTTTTAAATGTATTTTGAAGGACATATTTTTGCAGGCTTTCGGAGATGCTGGCACAACTCATATTTTCACGATGAATGTGATCCAAAAGCCTCAATTGAATGTTTTAGGAAGTATTGCTGACCAAAGTTTCCGTTTGCCTTATTCACTATTCACTGTTATGGCAGCACCACTTTCTTCAGATAATTGGTCTTAACCATATACAAAAACTCTATTATTAAATGATACAATCAAATGGACTGCAAAATTGTATGGAGAATGGATTTACTGGGATGAGACAACATAAAACTTGACCATTCAGCCCCTATAAAATTATCAATAGGGAAAGACAAAATTATCTATCGAACTAGATGACAAAATAACAACTAAGAAATATCTCAATTTCTATACCACTGTCATCCCTAACTATCCACTTTCCCAGGAAGTAGAAATCACAAACAAGTATGCAATTGTGGACAATTGGTTTTTCTTCGACTTTAACAAATTTGAGATCTTTAAGAACTCTGAAACCGATCAGTTGACAAACTTTACGATGACATTCAGACAAAAAGATTCAAAGCCTCCCTCCCTGCCTTATTATATCCGTTATTTTACTAATGGTACATTATATGGCTTGGGAACTCAATAAGAAATAGGAACAGTCTAGATTGAATGTGTAGGCATTGATGATGCAGGATGGGAAACTGCTATTGAATTTTCGCTTACAATTAGACGTAAGTTTAAAACAAAATAATTATTCTTTTAGCTTGTTACTACAAATGCTCAGCATGTTGGAATACAGACTACAATACTTGTCTTTAATGTAGAAAGGGCTTTTATCTGTTGGGAACCGAATGCAATGATCTTTGCCCTCTCGGCACCTACGCCGATGAAATATTGAACAAGTGCTTCCTCTGCTCTGAGGAATGCAAACAATGCTCTGGACCTAATAACACTATAGATTGTAGTGTTTGTAATACAGGATACTTTAAACTTGCTAATGGTTGTTATGAGACTTGCCCAGATGGATATTGGGGTGACAGACAAGATTATTATTGCAAACGTAAGATTAAAATTATATTAATAAACTATTTATTTAGCTTGTAATGAGGCATGCACCAAGTGTGATGGTCCCCTTTCGTCATAATGCCAAAGATGTGCTGATTTATTCAGACCCAATGATCTCGGGGTTGTTGCTAAGGCTGGCTATCTTCTTGTCGGTACAGAATGCTAAGTTCCAAAATGTGCAGACGGATAGTATTTCAAGTGGGATGGATCTACTGGTATTTGTGATTAATGTCACCCTACGTGCAAACGATGCGTGGGGCCTTAAGCTCAGCAATGCGTGCAATGCATTCCAGGTCTGTTGATAAACGAAACTAACTTTTGTATAACATGCGAATAGTTCAATCCTGGACTTATGCTTAACGAAGAGTTAGAGTGCGAAGATAGATGCGGAGACTCAGTTATTGTCAATAAACCTTGCGATGACGGAAATACTTTTAACGGAGATGGATGCAGCAAAAACTGCAATATTGAATTTGGTTACCTTTGTGAAAAGCCTCCAGGTTTCCCTTGCCGTGAAATAATTCCTCCCACATTTAAGGTTACAGCAGCTTCTAAGACAAATTAGCATTTTATAGAATTTTCTGAACCAGTTTTACTTGCAACTGAAAAAACTATAAGTCCAGACAATATGGAAGTTTAGATAATTGGAAAGAGGGCATAGTATAAATTTAGCTGGAGAATAGTAGAGGATGCTTCAAATCCTCTCCTTCCAAATCGAACTGTAAACAGATTCTCTGTTAAAATCTTTGATATCATGACAACACTTAGAGGAACAGAAAATGTGAGAATCTCATTCAAAGATTATTCATAGATAGTAGATCTCAATGGAAATTTCTTGGTTAACAGTTCTTATGCTGAAAGAAATCCAGCTCCTTTCATTTATACCTCTGATGATGAAGCAAATGCTCTAGCAGGAGGAGGTGAATCAATGAAATATGCTTTCCTTTCAGCTCTTGGTTTCTAACTTGGTCTTAAAGTTATCATAAATGGGTCTATGCAGTACCTTTGGGGACTTGTACACGCCCTTCAGGTCTTCCAATATCTCCTGTTGATGAACATTGATTTCCCTCCTAACCTACCAGCATTTACAAGCTATTTCTCTATAGCCTCTGGTGATACAGACTCAATGGGTGTAAGCGATTATATGCCAGACATTAAGAAATTCTTGATTAAAGTTGAAGACATAGAGGGTAAGTATGATGCAGAATTGCTCCCTCCTAAATTCGTGTTGGCTGAGATCTCGCCCTATTTTATTATATCTTACAGCGACAAGTTGAGCTTATGGCTCACTGCCATATTTATTCTGCTACCAATTCTCATTTTGTTCAGCAAAATGTGCAAAAAGGTTAAGATATGGGAGAACATCTTGGGTGGTTTCTTCTTCAATGGACCACTGAGGACAGTAACTGAAATGTACTTCGAAATGGTTATTACAATATTAGTTAATACTGAATTCGTAAAATTCAGGAACAGGAGTCAGATTATTGCGACCGCAACAGCATTTGGTTTCGGTGCTTTCTCTCTTCTTCTTCCATTCATTTTGATGTCAGTAATCTATGCAAACCGTAAAAATATCAGAAAACGTATTTGGAAGGTAAAATTCGGTATGTTAACAGACGAGCTGAGTCAAAAAACAATTCTTTAACTGTACTAGGTCCCAGCTTATCTGTTCCAGAGAATGGCCTATTCAGCAACAATTGTTTATTTCTACGAATACCCATTGATCTAGTGCGCAATGGTTGGTGTAGCCACACTGTCCATGACTTTGTACTTCGTATTTGTTCGCCCCTACAAGGAGGAAAACCAGCAGACTACTACAGTGGTAGATGAACTGATCCTCTTTGTCGTTATTCTCTTCTTTGTCTACATCTATATGAAGCAAGATGAAATGCCGATTGAAGATAAGAAGAACTTAGGTTGGATCATTATCTTCATTATGATCTTCTCGATCCTGAAGAACCTATTTGTCCTCCTGTACTTCGGGTTCATTAACATGCGCAAAAAGATGAAAGCCATGTTTTCGGCAGAGGACGAAGCCCTGGACTCCCCACACACATCCGACGACAACTCTGACACAATCGACTCGATACCCACTGAAGAGATAGAGGAGGAAGTGAGGAAGGAGGAGTACGAGAAGGAAGAGTTCAATGAGAGGATCAGAGCCAGGCAGCAAGAGAGGGCACTCAAAGCACCTCCTCCCATGATGATGGTGTAGCAACCTATGATGATGATGATGCCTCCTGGAATGATGATGATGGGCATGCCTCCAGGCATGATGATGCAAGGAGGTCCTCCTCAACCAAACCTTGAGCAGCCTGACTTCAACCAGCAACTGGATATGTTGAGTCAAAACGCGCCTCTTCCCTCAGTCTAACCGAAATAGAAGAAGGCAAACAACTTCTTCAACGACTCCCCAGGTGTGAATGCCGACGCCCACCTCAACGAACTGGAACAAGTCGCCAACGACGCCTAAGCAGCCAATAACAACAACGAGTACGACGACTACTACGGAGAGGGCTACGGCGGTGAGTACGGCTATGAAGGATATGGAGCTGAAGGCTACGGCGCAGAGGGATACGGCGCTGAGGGGTACGGCCAGGAAGGCGAAGCTCCTGAAAAGAACAACTGGGGTGAGCAAGAGCAGAAGCCTAAAGCCCCTGAGGTCAGCAAGGTCGAAGCTTTCAGAATGGATTCTATGAAGTCCGCACCTAAAGCTCCCTCAAAGGTCGAGGTGGTACCGGAGTCTGAAGAGATCATGCCTGAGATCCAAAAGGCTCATCACGGGGAAGCCACCAACACAGTCGATAACAACTTCAGCAACGACTTGAACGATATTGAAGACATGGATGTTGATCAGCAGGTCAACAATGAGGATCTTCCACAGACGAAGCCCCCCAACACTAAGGGCGCTAACAACAAGGAGGCTGAAATTCTTGATATCGACGATATTCCTGAATTCGAATGAGCGAGTCATTCACTGTTTGATTCTAAGCTGATTCGTTCGGCTTTTCACTGCGTAAGCAGTACCATTTCTCAAAAACATAATAATCAACTTCACTCTATTTTT